>SDBV01000419.1_pt1 | contig 60963 bp, 45 predicted proteins | sample 2277081 | NCBI WGS metagenome assembly SDBV01 (sample SAMN10402039, study PRJNA504765) | marine sediment metagenome | isolation source: marine sediment core GS10_PC15, 223 cmbsf | place: Arctic Ocean: Southern Knipovich Ridge | collected 2010
GGGGCCCGGTCTCAGCATAGGGGCTTCATCTTGCACGGTCTCGTACACTTTGGCGTTCTGTAAGCCACGATCCCCGCCGGGCCGACCTTTGCTGCCCTTGTCGGCAGTTAGGGCCTTAGAATTTGATTTCACTGCAGCCGTGCCGGGCCCTGCATCACCGAAGCCGATCATTCCTGCCCCTCCGCGTCCGTCAGCCTTGCGGCCAGCGCTGCCCGATCTGCTGGCGACAGTTCGGCCAGCATGGCAGCGATGGCGATCGGCACTGTTTGCAAGCCTTGAAATTGATGTCGTCATGCTGGCTTGCCGTCCAGCAGCGGGCCTTGCTGGCAATTGGGGATGCTCATGTCGATAGATAACGGCCTGTAGAACCACGTCTTATCGCACGAAACGGTCGAGGCAAAGCAACTTCATGGGCCAAAAGAGGTATAAGATAGCTAGGTTAACCTATGATAGCTATGCAGGATTCCGGTTTGCGTGTATATTGATCGGAGCATTGATGGCAGGCGGGAGGCGATTTCGCTGGCCTGTCTTGATGCGGACCCAGGACATCGGCGTTGTGGAGAATGCGGATGTCCGAGACCAATACCGGAGGTAGTTCCGATGAAGTACGTGGGAATGATTACTGCAGTTGTGGCGAGCCTACTGTTTTCCGTTGCGCCGGCGGGGGCGGCAGTGATACAGGAAATCAGCGTAGACTCGATTGATACCAGTTACGACGCCTCGACTGGCGTGATACTGTTCGAGCAGGCTGGCGTTATGGTCGTGCGTGAGTGGTCCGATGGGACCCAGGATTTCATCACGGGCGCCCGTTTTAAAATGACGACCACGCTGGCCGTCGACATGAGCGATCCGACAGGCCCGGACAAGCGGGCGGCTGGGCTGTTCACTGGTGGCAGCATCACCCTCGACGACGGAGGCGGCACAACGTATCTGTACGCCGACATCTCAGAGTTCTATGTTGAGGAAGCCATTGTGCTGCCGGGCTGCGTTTTGGCTGGACGGGCTGTGTTCACCATCCCCACCGGCTCGGCCGGCGGGATCTGGCAGCCCAATATCGCCTGGACACAAGGCGAAACATTCGCTCTGACATGGGTATCGAGCGTGGAGCTGGACAGCTTCCTCAGCCAGGACTTCACCAGCATAAGAGACGAGTCAGACCTGACGATAATCCCCGAGCCGGCCACGATGGCTCTGTTGGCCTTGGGCGCGCCCGCGGCGCTCGCGCGGCGACGAAAAAGGCAGATCCGCCGTAGCGGCAAGTAGATCCGACAGGGCGGGACGGAGACCGCCTATAGTACAAGGCAGTATGCTTCATAGCTTTCTCTCTCTCTCTCCTCAGGCGGGCGACGGTCATCGGACTGTCGCCCGCTTTCCTATTGCCGCCACGGGCACACCTCAGAGCCAGGCCTCAGGCCACCCCTTCCCCCCAGAACGCATCACTAAGCCCACAAAAAGCTTGTGAGTGCTCGGAAAGATGATAGGATCATTGAGGTGGCCCTCGGTGGCCGTGGGCTGGAGTCGATTCGGGAGATGTCAGGGCGAAGGAGAATAGGGATGATCAAGCGAACACTTATTGTGATGACGGCGGTCGGGCTGTGCGCAGCGATGGCCCATGCGGGCACGCGGGCGGACCTGTCGGGCGATGCGGTGGTGGACTTCCAGACCACCATGGACATGCCGTTCGTGACCGTGGGCAATCCGGGCAATGCTGCCGATCCGGGCTCTGGTTACGGTGCGGTGGACTATACCTACAGGATCGGCAAGTTCGAAGTTACGGCCGGTCAATACACCGAATTCCTCAACGCCGTGGCAGCAGAAGACACCTACGGACTGTACAACACGAAAATGGACATCGCTGTTCATTCGCATGGGTGCAACATCCAGCGCAGCGGATCACCCGGCGCGTACTCGTACTCAGTGACGGCGGACCGGGAAGATCGTCCCGTTAACTGGGTGAGCTGGGGTGATACGGCGAGGTTCGCCAATTGGCTGACCAATGGCAAGCCGACCGGCCTTCAAGACTGGACGACGACGGAGGATGGGTCATACTTCCTCAACGGCGCGACAGACGACGTGTCCCTGACGGCGGTGCTGCGAAGGGCCGGCGCCCGATACGTTGTCCCCACCGAGGACGAGTGGTACAAGGCGACATATCACAAGAACGATCCCGGCGCGCCGGGAGGCAACTACTTCGCCTACCCCACCAGCAGTGACACCGCGCCAAGCAACGAGCTCATCGACCCCGATCCGGGCAACAACGCCAATTTTAACGATAATATCGCCATGGAATTCACCATCGGCGGCCCATACTGGCGCACCGAAGTGGGCGAGTTCGAGAACTCCGAAAGCCCCTACGGCGCGTTCGATATGGGCGGCAACGTCTGGGAGTGGAACGAGACGATCTTGCCAGTGACGTCCCGCGGCTTGCGTGGCGGGTCCTACTTCTACTACGACAACTTCGCGGCCCGCCAGTCCTACCACCCGACGTACGATTACTACTACATCGGCTTCCGCATCGCCGATACCGTCCCTGAACCTACCACACTGGGCCTGCTGGCCCTGGGCGGCATGGCTGCGCTGCGGAAGAAGCGGGAGTAGCCGACGCGATTGGCGCCGGGTCCGACGTTGCGTTACGTTTCCAGGCGGGGAAGTTGGTCCCACAGGTCGGCCGCCAGGCGGGGGAAGTTGTCGGGGCTCATGGCGTTGCAATGGCCGTTGGACATCGCAACCAGGGGCGGGTCGGCCTGCTGCCAGAATCGTAAGCATACATGCAGCATGTAATCGGCTGCGCTCGGCGCTATCGCGTGCAATTCTTCCACCAGGTCGGCCGTCGACAGCTTAGGCCCGGCTGGGTGGTCGGCCAACAATTCCGCCGCCCGCTGATATATCGACATGGGAACGAAGTGAGTCTCACCGACATGCTTGCGGTCTTCAGCAAGGCACATGCCATCGGCCGACATGACACGGTAGTACAACTTTGGATCGTCGGCGATGGGGGCCACTTGCCTGGGTCGTGTCGTGTGGACTGGGATTTCCGTGGGCTCGTACTCACCGTCGGCCGGCTGACAAAGCGGCTGGACGCTGTCGAGGATGTCACTCACGTCGACCATGGTCTTGAGCTCGTCGGGGTGACGTCTGGCGATGGCCATCAGTTCGAGTCTGATCTTGCTGAAGGCAATCTGTATGTCGGTGGGCCCCATTCGGGTCGTCATCGCTGTGGGAGTCGCTCCGTGGCGTGTCCTCTGTCGGGTCGGGTTGGGCGCGTGCTCGATCTGTCCGCTAGTGAGAATTCTATCGGTCAGACCGGGGGTGGCGACATTACTGTTGGCACGAAGATTTTGCGCAAATTCTGAGTGGCAAAACCGGCAAGGGCACGGCATGGCCGGGCGCGGGCGCGTGATTCTCGGTCGGCCCGGCAAGCTACGGGGAGCTACGGCAAGCTGTGGCAAGCTACGGTCAGCCCACCCAGATCGGCGAGGACCAGGCAGACTCGCCATCCACCTGGACCGCGCGGACGTAGTAGCTGGCGGGCTGGTCGGGACAGTAGTTATCGTCCGCCCATTCGAGCTGGGCCGACCACGCGCCGTGGACCCATTCGGTGTGCACAACCCGGCCGTTCTTGACGACGCGGAGGTGATCTATGCCGTTACATCCGGCTACGTCTATGTTTAGAACGGGTGATTTGCCGTCGGTGATCGCCGGCAGCTCCCTGCCCATCAGCTGGCCTCCCAGGTGGACGGACAAGCCAATCGGTACGCCGGTAGTGGCGTAGCAGCGGCGGTCGTAGAGGGCGTCGAAGATGCTTTCTCTACTGATGTTATCGCAAATCGCCGCAGCCCAGCCGCTGCCGCCGTGGCGGAAGTAATGCTTGCTTAGCGGGCTTTGGGCGTTGCCGGGCTGGCCATCGTGCCCGTCGCCCGAGGCGATGAAACCTACGCGATAGCCATTACTTACAGCCTGCTGCACGCCGAGGGATGCGTACCTGTCGGACTGCCCTCGCGGGAAATCGCCGTAGTACATGCTCGATCCCCACACGGAATAGACCTCCACCAGCCGCTCATGTTTTGGGTTAAGTAGTTGCCAGTTAAAGGGATGGCTCGTTGCCGACGTGTGGTGCGGCACGGAGAGGAACGGCTCGTCGAGTGCTTCCAGGGCGTCCCACAGCTCAGCCGGCGTGGTGGCGAGGGCTGGGTCGAAGGTCATGGTATCCCAGTTCTTGCAAGCATTTACAATCGTCCCGCCCGCGCCGCGGAAGTAGATGTTGCGGTGCCCGTAGACCAGCGAGGTGAACTCAAAGCCGCGCAGGCACGCCAGCCTGCCGGGGGTGTCGTACTTATCGGCCAGGGAATAAAACTCCTCGATCAGCTCCGGGTCGACTTGGCCTTCGTGGTCGGTCAGGCAATAGAAGTCCAGTCCGGCTGGGCCTTTAGCGTACTCGTAGTTCTCCACTCGCGTCCCCGTGCCGCACCCGCCGGCGGGCTCATCCCGCACCTGGCCCGAGTGGCTGTGGATGTCCCCGAAGTACACGTTCTGCCCAGCCGCGGTCGGCCGGCGCCCCATCGCCACCTCCACCAGGTCGAACATGTCGCAGTCCGACAGCATTCGCCCTTGGCTTGTTACCTGCAGCCACCGCGTGGAACCCTCGCGTGCATTTGACTTTACGGTGATGACCGCCTGCTTGCCCGTCGTCAGCCAGCTCCGTGGCACGGTCAGCATCGCCGGGCCAAATGCTGCGAACGACTCGGTCGTCAGCACGTCCGACAAGTGCAGCGAGCCCCACGGCTGAGCCGATTCGATCCGATGCGCCGCGAAGGCCAGCGAGCATTCCTCCCCCCGCCAGAGCTGGGAATGCTTGACCACCCGCACGGAGATGGCGAGGCGGTCATTGACGTAAATGTCCCACTGGCCAGACTGTTGCGGCAATGGCGAGCCATTGCCGAAGCCCATGCCGATCACAAAGCCGACCTTCTCCAGCGACGATTCGCCGACCGCCGCCGTCTTCCACACCATCGGCTCGTCGGCGGACAGCGGCAGGAACCACTCGCGCGGCTTGCCCTCGGCGAAGGTCGCCACGCGCTCGCCGCCCGTAATGCCGCCGCAGGAGAGCATCTCGGCAAAGCCTTCCACAGCCTGACACTTAAGCTTCTCGGCTATGTAGTCGCTAACGTGATTGGCCAGCGCGCGGAAGCCGGAGGTGATTGCAAATGAGTCCATGGCAGTTCCTTTCCAGCCAGCAGACTACACATAATTCCCGCCGAAGCAAGCGGCGGCGCGGGGTCGCAATGGCCATATTCCTTGCACTGGCCACCCAATATGGTAACATGCACTTCTCGCAAGAGGACACGCGAACACACTTGGAGGCAGTGAGTTTTCGCCTCAAAAGGAGAGGTACCATGAAGACGCATCGAACTGTGTTTTTGGTAATGGGGTTGTGCCTAGTGTTGGCCGGGCCGATGCTTGCCAATGTGTTCGACATGCCGGGCGGACAGACCAACCTGCAGTTCGTCACCATCGGCGCCCTGGGCAATCGCGATGACATCAACGGAGCCGGCTACGGCGCGGTGGACCACTGGTATGACATCGGCAAGTACGAAGTGACGGCCGGTCAATATACCGAGTTCCTCAACGCCGTCGCGGCCGATGACGTGTACGCGCTCTACAACACCAACATGTCGGCCAGCGAGTTCGGTTGCAAGATCGAACGAACAGGCCCGGCCGGTAGTTACGCCTACTCGGTGGCGCCCGACCACGCCGACCGCCCGGTGAACTTCGTCAGTTGGGCCGACGCCGCCCGGTTCGCCAATTGGCTGCATAACGCCCAGCCGACAGGCCCGCAAGGCTTGGCCACCACCGAGGATGGGGCCTACTACCTCAACGGCGCCGTCACCGAGCCGGCCCTGCAGGCCGTCACGCGAGAGGCTAGCGCCGTGTTCTTCATCCCCGGCGAGGACGAGTGGTACAAGGCTGCCTACTTCGAGCCGGACTATAATGGCACGGTTATCTACTACGACTACGCCACCACCACCAACTCCCAGCAGAGCAACGTCGTGGTCGACCCCGACCCGGGCAGCAACGCCAACTTCTTCAGGAACGGCTGGGCCGAGGGCGCCCCGTACTACACCACGGAAGTAGGCGAGTTCGAGAACTCCCAGAGCCCGTGGGACACATTCGACCAGGGCGGCAACGTGTGGGAGTGGAACGAGGACGTTACCGGCGCCAACCGCATCATTCGTGGCGGCTCGTTCGGCTACACCCACGGCGACTCAGCCTACTATATGCTTTCAAGCATGCGCAGGTCCGGCGCGGCGACCTTCGAGGACGAATACACCGGCTTCCGCATGGCCGCCATCCCCGAACCGGCCACGATGAGCCTGTTGGCGTTGGGCTGGCTGGCTGTGTTGAGGCGGCGACGGGGATAGATCATGTCGAGCGGGCCATGCGGGGCCACGCCACGGCGGAGAGGCAGGAGCAAGATGCTCCTGCGACGCATGGGCAAGATGCCCATGCCACGGGGGAGGCCAAGGCACTTGTACGGCCATCGCCTACCGCCTACAATCCCGCCGTTAAGCCACCGACGGCTGGGCGCCGTGGTTGCCGTGTTGCGGCAACCCACGGCACCCAGGCAATTGGTAATCAGCAAGTGCGGGAACGCTCCCACTTGCACACGCAAGTATTCGAGGATTCGGAAAATGTCTAACGAAGGTCTGGTCACGCTGGCGGTTGTCGGGTGCGGCGGGATATCGCATGCGCATGGCATCGCGGCTAACGAGAACACTGACAAGGTGAAGTTCGTCACCTGCTGCGACGTGGACGGCGAGAAGGCCGAGGCCTGGGCCAAGCAATACGACTGCGCGAGCTGGTACACGGATTACGAAAAAATGTTCGCCAAGGAAAGTTTCGACGCGGTCATCCTCGCTACCTGGCCCACTCAGCACCGCGAGCAGATCGAAGCGTGCCTCAAGGCCGGCATAAAGAACATCCTTTGCGAAAAGGCGCTCACGCTGACGGGCGCCGAGGCCGTCGAGATATTCGAGTTGGTCGAGGAGTATGGCGCGTTCCTTATGGAAGGCTTTATGTACCGTCATCACCCAGCCATCAAGAAGCTCCAGCAGCTCATCGCAGCCGGGGACATCGGCGAGGTGGACACGGTGCGGGCGTGCTTCAGTGAGTTCGACGGCGAGGGGGTGGACCCGACGGATCCGAACCGCAATTGGCGGTACAACAAGGATCTCGCCGGCGGCACGCCGTATGACTTCGCCTGCTACTGCGTCAATACATGTCGGCTGTTCGCCGGCGGCGTGCCGACGCGGGTGGTGTGCTACGGCGGGCTCAGCGAGAAGTACGACGTGATCAACCGCATGTATGGGCTGATCGAGTACGACAACGGGCGGATCGGCATCATCGAGAGCAGCAAGACGCAGGCGTTCCTGCAGGACCTGCAGATCAGCGGGACGACCGCCACGCTGAACCTGCCGATTTGCTACACGATTCTCGACGAGATCACCATCGAGCGACATCACACGGTGGGGTGGGCTGACGTGCGGCGGGACCTGCATCACATCGGGCCTTGCAACAGTTTCGTGCCGCAGATGACGAACTTCGCGGACGTGATTCAGGGCCGGGCCAAGCCGGGCATGCCTTTGGCGGAATCCGTGGTGAACACCTTCACGATCGAGGCTCTGGTGACCAGTTTGACGGAGAAACGCGACGTTGTTTTGGAAATTCCTCTTAAGATTCAGGCCGCTCTTGCCGAGGGGGCCGGTTAGGGCTTTTCTGGTCGGCTGGCTTTCGGAGGATATCTTGTAACGCTTGTTAGTACAAGAGGTTGTATCGACAGGCTTCCAGGGGGTATCTGGGGATGGGTTGTGTGATGGGCCTAAAGTGGCCTAGTCTGGCCATGTTCAAATTGACGGGTTTTGCATTAGCCTATAGAATACTTGCATGGCTGGTCGATAGGACCTTCAGGTGTTCTTGCAGCTAGGGATCTTCATCTTTGCACATTTAAGGACATTAAGGACATGACAAAAAAGAACTTGATTATCACGGCTGTCGTAATGCTATGCAGCGTTTCGATGGCATCGGCGGCGACGTTGAGTTACTCCACTTCCTTTGGCCCCGACGCGGTGACCAGCGTTGGCTACAACAAACCGCTGCCACAGTTTAACCCGGCGCTGGGCACGCTGGACTCCGTTACGATCGAGCTGTATGTCCTCAATTCCGGCAGTTCGCTCTTGTGGGACAACGAAAGCCTCATCCCGACGGCCGTGACGTTGAGCATTGGTGCGACGGTTACCGCCACTGCCCCCTCGACATTGGTGGTTGTGGCTGTCCCGTTGCAGACGGGTGGCCCCACCGGAGTCACGGCCGATGAGATCCCCGACGACGGCGCGGGCGATTTTGCTGGGCCTGACTACTTCGGCATCTTCGGCGGCACCGGCAACGACACCCAGAGCAATCAGTTACTCATCAACCTTGGCCCCTACATCGGCACGGGCAACTTCAATACGTGGATCGAATCAGTGGCCAATGTAATCATTGAGACAACGGGGGGTGAGTCTGGTGCGATCAGTTCGGACGCAGGCGACTTCGAGGGCACGATCGAGGTGACCTACGATTACACCGTCCCCGAGCCGGCCACGATGAGCCTGCTGGCTGTGGGCAGCCTGGCGATGCTGAAGCGCAGGCGTCGCAAGATCGCATAGCGACAGCGATCAACTAAGCATTGAAGTTCAAGCGGGTGGCCTTAACTGGTCGCCCGCTTTTCTTTTGCGCTGTAATGCTCGATGCTGATTGGGGTCGCAGGGACAGATGTCACAGGCCACCAACTTCCGGAAGTGCTTTTATACGCCGTTGTTACGGTCGTCAAGAACAGCGACTCACGCCGTTAGCGGGCGAACATTGAAGCACGCAGAAAAAAAGTACGTCTTTTATCTGAAGAAAAGGTTTTTGCCCTTGACCACGTGAGGATACAGTGTAGAATGTGGCTATTGTTGGCACAGAAACACTTGTTTGTCACATCTATATCTACCGGAGTAGGACCACCTTTTGGCAAGGAGAACGAATATGACAAGAACAGGATTGGCAGTAATTGTGACGCTACTTGTTAGCGCGTCCTTCGCATCGGCGATGAGCGTTTCGTATAACACGCCGTTCGGCCCCACTGCTACGCCGGCCGTCCCCTTTGGCGTGACGCTGCCGCAGTTCAATCCGGCATTGGGCACCCTTCTCAGCGTAACGCTGCAGTTGGACGCTAATACTTTTGCCGGGTCGATTGACTGGGACAACGAAGCGGCCATTCCCACGGACGTGACGTTGGGCATTGGTGCGGAAGTTACCGCTACGGCCCCGTCCGCTCTGGCGGTCATAGCTGTTCCGTTGCAACTCGGGAGTGCCCTCGGCGTTGCTGCTGACAACGATGGCGCTGCCGATTTTATCGGGACGGATTCCTTCTCGGTCTCCGGCGGCAGCGGCAGCGACAGTGACAGCAACACGCTGTCTTCCGGTTTTGCCTCTTACATCGGCACGGGCACCTTCAGCACGACGATTTCGTCGCTGGTCCAGAACTTCCTGTCGACCACCGGCGGGTTCGGGCCGATCCAGCAGACTCCAGGCAGCGTTGATGGCATGGTAACGGTGACTTACAATTATGTTCCCGAGCCGGCCACGATGAGCTTGCTGGCTGTGGGTGGCCTGGCGGTGCTGAAGCGCAGGCGTCGCAAGATCGCGTAACGCACTCAGCTTGCTGAATACACAAACGAAACGGGCGGCCCATTAGGGTCGCCCGTTTTCTTATGCGCGAATTGGAGAAGAGGGCGAGCCCTGGCCGGTGGCCCGCCGCTGCTAGTCTGCCTGCTTGGGTGCCTTGCACAGACAGGAGTATAGTACGGGCACCACGATCATCGTCAGCACCGTCGCGAACGCCAGGCCGTACATTACCGTCACCGCCAGCGATACGAAGAACGCGTCGCCTAGCAGCGGGATCATTCCCAGCACGGTCGTCATCGCGGCCATGGATACCGGGCGGACACGATGCAGGCCGGCGACGACTATCGCCTCCTGCAGATCGTCGTGCTGACGCGCCTGGATGTTGATCTCATCTATGAGCACGATCGCGTTCTTTATCAGCATGCCCGACAAGCTCAAGAAGCCCAATAGCGCCATGAACCCGAATGGCTGCCCCGTTTGCAGCAGGCCTACCGTCACACCGATCAGCGCCAGCGGGACGGTAAGGAAGATCACCAACGGCTGGCGGACCGAGTTGAACAGCGCTACCACGACCATGAACATCAGCAAGCCCACGACAGGCAGCTTGTTGGCCAGGGCGGCTTGGGCGTCGCCGGAGTCCTCGAACTCTCCGCCCCACGCCATCGTGTAGCCTGGCGGAAAGACCATTTCGCCGGAGTCTATCTTAGCCTCAATGGCCTGCTGGATTCGCAGGCGGACCGGCTCGGCCGTGCCCTCTCGCGGGTCGCACTTTACCGTAAGGCAGGGCAGGCGGTCGCGGCGGCGGATGATGGAGTTCTCCGAGCTGGACTCAAAGCCCAACACCACCTGCCGCGCCGGGATCGTGCGTTGCGCCACCGGGCTCCAAATTTGAATGTCTTGCAGGCTGTCGATATCCATCCGCTCGGCTTGCGGGGCCCTGGAGATTATCGGCAGACGGTCGTCGCCTTCGCGGAACGCACCCACCAGCAGGCCGCTGGACGCCATCTCCAGGGCCTGGGTGATCTCCCGGCGGGTCAGCCCGGCATTGCGGGCCTGGGTTTCCGCGATGATGGGCCTGGACAGCAGCACTCGGCCTCGCCAGTCGTCCAGTACGTCGGTAGCCCGGGGCTCATCCTCCATCACCTGCCTCACCTGGGCAGACAGGCCTCGCAGCACGTCGGGGTCGTGCCCGCGAAGACGGATCTGAATCTTGCTGGGGTCGCCAGGCCCCATCACAAAGCGGCGAGCAAACGCCAGCGAGTCGAGGAAATTGTCGCTGATGTAATCGTCGATAACGGGAATGAGATCGTCGATGTTTCTGTAGTCGTCCACGCTCACCAGCAGCATGCCATAGGCGCTGTTGGTGTCCTCGGGGGAGTATGTCAGCAGGAACCGCAGGGCGCCCTTGCCCGTGAAGGTCGCAATGTCCGTTACGCCTTCGAGGCTGCGGATATGGCTTTCGATGACGGCCAGGTCGGCTGCGGTCTTGTCGATGTGCGTGCCCTGCGGCAGCCAGTAGTGAACCATGAATTGCGGGCGGGTGGAATCCGGGAAGAAGCTCTGTTTCACGTAGCCAAAGCCCCGGACAGCCACCAGCAACATGCCCAGCATGACAATCACCGTCAGCCATCGCCAGCGGAGGCACAATGACAATAGCCATTTGTACCCGCCGAAGAATACGCCGCCGTAAGGATCGCCGCTGCCGGCTTTGACCTTGAGGAACTGTACGCACAGCAGAGGCGTTACCGTCACCGCCAGAAGCCAGCTTGCCATCAGTGATATCAGTATCACTTGGTACAGGCTGCGACAGTACTCGCCCGTGCTGTCCTGGCTGGTGCCGATAGCGGCGAAGGCCAGCACCGCCACGACCGTCGCGCCGAACAGGGGCCACATCGTTTGCTTGACCACTTGCAAGGCCGACTCGATGCGGGCCATGCCCTTCTGTATGTTTACCAGTATGCCCTCCACGACGACTATGGCGTTATCCACCAGCATGCCCAGAGCTATGATCAGCGCCCCCAGGCTGATTCGCTCCAGCATGATTCCCTGCATCTTCATCACCACGAGCGTCGCCAGCACCGTCAGCAGCAAAATTACGCCGATGAGCACGCCGCTTCGCAGGCCCATGGCGATCATCAGCACACCGATAACGATCGCCAGCGCCTCAGCCAGGCTGATGACGAATCCGTTGATCGACGTGGTGACGGCCTCGGATTGATGGGCGATAATGCCCAGTTCGATGCCGATCGGTGTCTGGGCGGCAAGCTCGTCGAGGCGTTGGTCGATGGCCTGGCCCATCGTTACCACGTTGCCGCCCTCAATGGTCGAAATGCCGATGCCGATAGCAGGCCTGCCGTTGAAACGCATGATGGCGCTGGGCGGGTCCACGTAGCCCCGGCGGATCGTCGCGACATCGCGCAGGCGCAGCTTGGTCGGTTCGCCGTCGTCCTGAAGTATCAGCACGTCGCCGATCTGCTCCACGTTCGTCAGTCCGCCGGTGGGCTGAATGCGAATGTACCTTTCGCCGACCTCGATCTCGCCGGCCGGCGATACCATGTTCTGCCCCGCCAGCGATTTGTATATCCACTGCGGCGGAATACCTAACTGGGCCAGTCGGCCTCGCGATATCTCCACATAGACCGCCTCCGGCAGGTCGGCGAACAGCGTCACCTTGGCGACGTCCTGCACGCCCAGCAGCTCACGGCGGAGCAGATCCGCGTGCTCCTTCAGCTCGGCATACGTGTACCCGTCACCGTAAATCGCGAAGAACACGCCGTAAACATCGCCGAAATCATCGTACACGATCGACGTACTCGCCCCTTGCGGCAGGCTGCCCTGGGCGTCGCCGACTTTGCGACGCAACTCGTCCCACACTTGCGGCAGCGAGTCCTTGTCGTACTTGTCCCGCATCTCCACGCGGACGGTCGACAAGCCAGGCTGGGATATGCTGGTGACGAGCTTGAGCTGCCCCATCTGCTGGACGGCGGTCTCGATCTCGTCGGTTACTTCATCAGCCACTTCCATGGCCGTCGCGCCGGGGTAACGCGTGAATATCTGTGCTTCCTTGATGGTGAACTCGGGGTCTTCCAATCGCCCCAGACTTTGGTAGGCCATCATCCCGCCGCCGACAATCATGATCGTCAGGACTACCGTGACGGTCCTGTAGCGTATGGCCACTCCGGCAATGTTCATTCCTCGCCTCCCTTACCGGCTTGGTCCAGCAGCGTGACGAGCTGACCGTCGTGGAGAAAGTGGATCCCAGCAGCGGCTATTCGGTCGTTGGTTGCCACGCCGTCGGTGACGAGGATGCTATCGAGTTTCATTTCGCCAACGGTGACATCCGCCCTGGCCACCGAGTAAGTATTGTTTTCCGCCTGCGAGAGAAGCCACACGTAATAGCCGCCCACGCCGTCGATGCCCACGGAATTGACCGGCAGTAGATAGCCGGCTGCAACATCCTCGGTAGGTTGTTCCTTGAGTGTTTCAAGTAACGTCACCGTCATGCCGGGCAGCGTCAGCAGACCCTCCGGCGGGGGCATGGTGAAGATGACGGCGTACGTCTGCGTGGCGGGGTCCGCATCGGTGGCGAGTTCTTTGAACGTTACCTCGAACTGCCGATCCGGCAGGTACTCGAACGTCGCGAAGAATCGGTACATGTCCTTCTTCTGTCTGGCTATCGCGAGGCGCTGTTCGGGCACGTTCACTTCGACATCGACGTGCGAAATATCCTGCAGGCGCAGGATAGACTCGCGGGCCTGGACGTTCTGGAAGTTCTCCACGAACGTGCGGGCAACTATTCCGGCGAACGGTGCGCGGAGGTAGGTGTCTTCGAGGGCTTTGGCGGCGATTCTGCGGTCGGCTTCGGCTACCTCGGCTTGCAGGCGTGCGCGGTCTGCCTCCATAACGGTAGCCGCCCCGACAGCCTGAGCTTCTTCGAAACGTTTTCTGTCGAGCTCGGCGTGGGCGGCGGTGGCTGTTTGGGCGGCGAGAATGTTCTCAAAGTCACGTGGGTCGATCCGGGCAAGCAGCTCGCCTTTGGCGACCTCCTGACCTTGCCGGACGAGAAACTCGATCAGCGGACCAGCCACCTGGAAGGCCAGGTCCACCTCCTCGTTGGCGCGTATCTTGCCGGGGTACACTCGCCCGGCGGGTGGGATGGCCTGGCCGACGATGAGTGTCTTGAGCGGACGAATAGGATGCGGCGGCTCGGGCGGCTCGGCTTGCCAATCGATTATGAACACCGACACTACGCCCACGACGATAAGCCCCGCGCCGATGAGCGTGCCAACCAGCCGGAATGCCTTACCTAGTGCGGCCATGAGATATGCCCTTTCTGAAATGCTCGCCCGGCATCCCCATCAGGCCAGGCCCGTTATCCCTGCGACGGCAAAGTAACTGTCAGAATGAGTCTTGGATTCGATGTGCCTAGTTAACTATAGCACCGACATGGCGCTGCGACTGGCAGACGAGGAGAAATGGCTCAAATATCAGAGCTCCGCGCGGCCGTCAGCTCTGCTGGCCGGTCGGCGTGCGGTCGTACATCGCTACCAGCCTGGCCACTAAAATCACCAGGTACAGCGGACCGATCACCGACTGCAAGAGCGTCAGCGACCGCGCGTACGGCGAGACCGGCGCGATGTCGCCGAAGCCCAGCGTGGTCATCGTCGTGAAGCTGAAGTAGACGAAATCCCCCATCGGACTGGCGCGCGTTAGCGACGTAATAGCGCCGGGGTCCAGCATGACAACTATTTCGTAGGCTGCCGTCCACATCAGGCCTATCAGGAGGTACGCCGAGACCGCCCGGCACAGCGTGTTGACCGTCACCGTCGAGTCAGTGAGGATGTTCACTAGCATCGCCGTAAGCAGCGCGCCGGTGAAGGCGATCAGCAACACATTGGTCAGTACGTCCAACGCCAAGCTGGCCTCGACCAGGCGGGTCAGCCAGTTGAGGCCCACGCATCCCAGGCTCAGCGCGCAGATCGCTATGAATAGTCGACGGCTGCTGAGGACCGACAAGGCCGACGAAACCCCCACCAGAGAAAGCAGCAGGACAAGTACCAGGCTGGAAAACGGTTTGCCCGCCAGGGCCGGGCCAATCAGTAGCATCAGGAACAGGCTGATCATCAGGTAGACGGGTCTGTTGCGGTGCCGCTTGGCCTGTGACGTTTGTGTGTGCGATGAGTCGGTCACGTTTGTTTCTCCCGCTGGGGTGGGGCTCGGCTGAGGATTATGTCAGGCCGAGCAGTTCCGCCAGGTAGGTTGGCTCGAGGCGGTATCGGCTGCCCCGCCCCTGGTAGAAGCCGTGCGCGGCGATCAGGTGAACGGACAGATGCGTCAATCGCATCGCTTGGCCCGTCCGGCGGTCGGTCAACTCCAACTCGCCTTTTGGGAACACACCCTCGCCCGGCCAGGGCGACGGGATGCGGCCCATGCCCTCTCGCCACACGGCAGTGACGTTGGGGGTGAGTTCCACAGGCCTGCCGAGCTCGGCGGTCGCCAGGCCCAGCCATTCAGCCAGCCCGGCGGCTATTCGTTCGTGTGTCGTGCCGGCGGCGGCGACGGCTGCGTCATCGGCGGCGAGGATATCTGTCAGGTCGCGCGGGTCATCGCCCAGCAAGCCGTCCGCGCAAAGCGCGCCGGGCGCCATCCGCTGGAGCACGCGTTGATCGTATGGCGTTTTCTTCATGGGCGGTCTCAGTTGAACTTGTCGAAGAAGATGTTGTCTTCGGCCAGGCCCTTGGCCAGCAGCACTTTGCAGGCTGCGTCGATCATTCCCGCCGAGCCGCACAGGTAGCCTTCCAGGTGAGCCCGGTCGTCGGGGAGGCGCCGAGCGACGACCTCCGTTATCAGCCCGGTCTCGCCGGTCCAGTTGTCGTCATCGGCCGGTGCGGAAAGGGCGGGGATGAACTCGAACCACGGCAGTTCGTCGGCGAGCTTGGTGAGTTCATCGACGAAGAACAGATCGCGCTTGGTCAGCGCGCCGAAGAAGTACGTCGTCTTCCGCTCGATGCCCGCGTTCTTCATGTGGCGGATCATCGACCAGAACGGGCTCATGCCCGACCCGCCGGCTATCCACACCATGTCGTTGTCCGTGTCGCTCAGCCGGAACTCCCCGTAAGGCCCGTTGAGCGTTACCTCGTCGCCTTCTTTGAGGTGCTCGAAGACCCACGTGGTGCATATTCCGTCCGGGACGAGGCGGATGATGGTCTCGACGGAGTGGTCGTCGGTGGGCGGGTTGGACATGCTGTATGCGCGGTATACGGGCTCGGGGCTCTTGGCGTAGGCGGGGGCTTCGAGCTGAACATACTGCCCGGCCACGAAGTCCAGCGTTTGCGGCTCGGTGAGTGCGATGCGGAGTTCCTTTATGTCGTACGTCAAATCCGTGATGCTTTCCACAACGCCGCGGTACTCGCGTATGGCGAAGAGCTCCTCGGGGATGACGATCTTCATGTCATTGCGGACCTTGACCTGGCACGATATCCGCACGTCGTCGGCGATCTCGTCTGGGGTGAGGAGCGGCTCTTCGGTGGCCAGAACTGCCCCGGCGCCTTGGCGCACTTGCAGCTTGCAGTACGCACACGTCCCCCGCCCGCCGCAGGCTGAGGGCACGAATATCCCTTCACCTTTCAGCGAGGCCAGCAGCGTCCGCCCGCCGGTCACCGTTAGCTCGCGCCCGCCGTTGTTGATGTCTATCGCGCATGGGCCGTAGTTTATCAGGTGTCGCTCAGCCAGCAGCAGCAGGGCTGCCAGCAGCACCATCAGCGCGCACGATATCCCCGCAGCCACCAGCACCACCAGCCAATCGCCAAACGGTTGTATGTCCGCAATCATAAACACGCGATCAATCTATCTTACGAGTCAACCAGTTAACGAATTAACCAGTCAACCAAGCTACAGCTTTATCATGCCTTGGAATATCACGAACGCCATCGCCATGATGCCCGCGACGATGAGCGTTATGCCCGCACCGCGCAGTGCGGGCGGGACGCTGTCTTCCTTTATTCTGCTTCGCACGCCGGCCAGCAGCATGATGGCGACAAACCAGCCCGCCCCCGCGCCGAAGCCATACACCAGCGAGTCCACGCCGCCGAAATCCTTGCCCGCCACGTTGGTTGTCATAAACAGCGACGCGCCGAGGATCGCGCAGTTGACGGTGATAAGCGGCAGGAAAATGCCCAGCGCGTTGTACAGCGTCATCGACAGCCGCTCGATGAGCATCTCCATGAGCTGCACGAACGCGGCGATGACGACGATGAACAGTATGAGTTTGAGGCTCTCAGCCGGCAGGCCGTACGGCTCGAGCGGCAGCAGTACGTACGTGTAGAGCACCCAGTTGATCCACACTGTGCACGTCAGCACGAACACCACAGCCAGGCCCATGCCGAACGCGCTCTTGACCTGCTTGGATAGCGACAGGAACGGGCACATGCCCAGGAATCGGGCCAGCAGAATGTTGTCGGTGAGCGACGCCGATACGAGTATCGCAAGCAGGCGAATCGCCACCGGGCCCGACAGCGGGGAGGATGTTATGGCTTCTGCGATCATGCCGCGCCTCCCCCAGCCGTGCCGGCCGACGCCTGCTCACGCTTCATCGCCCACCCCTTGGCAGCCCACACGATCATCGCCAGCACGAAAAACGCGCCGGGCGGCATGACCATGATCGTCCACTGTCGCCACCATGTGCCGCCTTCCGACAGCGGCAGCACCTGCACGACCAGCGACGTGCCCTTCAGCAACGTACCGAACCCCAGCACCTCCCGCACGACAGCCACGCACATGAGAATGGCCGCGTAGCCCAGGCCCGCGCCCAGCCCGTCCATTGCGGCGGGGAAGGGGCGGTTCTTGTTTGCGAACGCCTCCAGCCGGCCCAGCACGATACAGTTCGTGATGATCAACCCCACGTACGCGGCTATCTGGCTGTGCGTTTCGAAGAAGAACGCGCGGAACACGATGTCCACGACGATCACGTACACGGCGACGATGAGAATCTGCACCATTATGCGGATCCGCTCGGGCGTGTAGCGTCGCAGCAGGCTCACCGTCAGGGAGCTCATCGTGGTCGTCCAGATCAGCCCCGCGCACATCAGCGTGGTATTGAAAACCAGGTTCGTCACGGCCAGCGCCGAGCAAATGCCCAGCACCTGCCGGAATACCGGGTTCTCGTCCCACAGCTGTGCAATCACAGCCCGGCGGGCGGAAACCTGTTGACCTGGGGTGAGACCGTTCATTCGTGGCTTTCGGTTAGTAGGGGATCTCTATGGGCGCCGCCCCTTCGGTGGGCGTCATCTCGCTACGGTGGAGCGCATCTATCTGTTCGTTGAGGAAACTCTCTATGGCGTTGCACGTGCCGGTCGCGCCTGTGATGGCATCGACACGTCGCCCGTAGCGAGGCGAGCTGGGGTCGATGGCCACGGGCCCGCCGATGTAAATCCATTTGCCTCCCTCTTTGGGGGGCGTGAAGTCCAGGCCCACGAATTGCTCCCGCCACTTACGCTCGGTGATTCGTCCGCCCAGACCCGGCGTCTCTTGGTGGGCAAGAAATGCGATACCGATAATCTCGTCTGCTGCATCGCCTGGGACAGATGGCGTAATCGCCAAGAGGCCATCTATGCGTGCCCAGAAGCCCGTACCTGTGAAAGTGAAGGCATGGCCGATGACCTTGTTGTTGGCATCGGACGCGACATAGAGTTTGAATTCCTGCCGAGTTCGTGGGTCGATGTAGACTTCCTCGACCGATGTGTCGTCAATGTGCCTGTCGTACAAATCGACGATTTGCTGAGTGCTTAGCGTGTCCACGTCGCCGAGGTGGAAGAGTTCTATCATGGCCTTTTGGAAGGCGAGCTTTTCGTTCCGCTCGACGATGTCTCGCGTGGCGGCGTGGAGTGCCATTATCCCGCCGGTGAACACCAGCGCGATCACGGCTGCGTATATCAGCACGTAGGCGGGGCGGGCTGTGCGGTCTTCAGTCATCCGGTCCCTCCCCGGCGGCGGGCGAGTCGGCGGCGGGCTGGGCTGTAGCGAGGGCGAGGCGGGCCTTTTTGCGGGTCGCCAGTTCCCCCGCCGCCAGGTCCAGCAGCGGGCCTATCAGGTTACCCAGCAATATCGCGAACGTCGCAGCCGCTGCGAAAATGCCGCGCCACCGCAACACGACTATCAGCGAGCCGATCATGAAAGCGTAGGTGAGTTGGGCGGGCCTCTTCTTGGGTGCGCTCACCGGTTCGGTGATCATATAGACGATGACGTACAGCGTCGTGCCCGACAGCAGCGTAAAGTGCAACGGCGGCACGTCGCCCGCCCCATCGAAGCCCAGCACGTTGCGGAACAGCATGTTGGCCGTCACGACTCCAGCCAGGCCGCCCAGCATCAGCCGCCAACTTGCCGTCTTGGTCCATAGCAGGTAGATCCCCGCCAGCACGATCAGCACCGCGCATCCCTCGCCCATGCTACCGGCGGCCAGCACATGCTCCCGGCCCGCCGCCTCGAACGTGCCGCCGATAGACCCCGTCGCCATCTGCTGCCACGACGTCTGATGGTCGAACACGGCGCTGGCCCGCAGGGGCGTTGCTTGCGTGACCGCATCGGCCACACTGCCGACCGCGGCTGACAACTGAGCGGGCAATTCCTTGAGCGTCTCGAAGGACCATCGCGTCAGTCCGCCAGGCCAGCCGGAAAACGCCGGCACGAATCGTCCGGTAAGTTCCACCGGGAAGCAGATGTAAACGAACGCTCGCCCGACGATGGCTGGGTTGAACGGATTCTTGCCGAACCCGCCGAACACCTCCTTGCCGAACAGAATGCCCACCACCACCCCGACTGCGGCGATCCACATTGGCGTAGTCGGCGGCAGGGAAAGCCCGTACAGGGCGCACGTAACTAGGGCGGCTGTAGAAACAGCCTTGCCTCGCTGGCGAGCGGTTACCAGTTCGGTAAGATATCCCGCGATGAAAACGACCGCCAGCACGCCGATCATCCGCCAGCCGAAGAAGTAAACCGCCGCCATCGCCAGCGGCGCAAGGGCGACCAGCATGCGGTTCATCGTCTTTTGTTTGGTCAGCAGCCCGAGGCGTCTGGCGCCGCCGGCGGCGTCCTTAGCCGATGGTTCATCCTGTGGCTTCGATATGGCTGGCTGCGTCATTTGGTTCCACGCCCTTCTTGCAGCAGTATTCTAGCGCAGTGTGGCCATGAAAATCTACATTTTGGGTCAAACTTGTCCGCCAATTCGGCTCGCGCCTGTGAGATGAAAGGCCCAAGCTGCCCAAGCCTTGAGTGAAGATACAAAAAAAACGATGCCGGGTGGAGGGAGACCCGGCATCGAACAAAAAGTCGCAACCAAACTGCAGGTGGAGGGAGACCTGCAAGCAGCGGTCACAACCGAAAACATACTACCGGAGTGCGGGCGAGCAATGCCAGAGAAAATCGACTACTTTTATAAATCTTAACAATAGATGGTGTTACGCAAGGTATCGGGCGGGCCTTCGCCTTGGCGGGGTCCGTCGTCAACTGCGATAGTGTGTCGGGGGTGGGCCTCGGTGTCAGTCGGTGGGCAGCCAGTTGATATACTCTCGTAGTTTGGCGATTGTTTCTCTGCGCGTGAGGTAGTCCGACGACCTGATCGACTCGTCTTGGCGGGCGTGGACGAGGTACGCTTGAACTCGCACCGACGTAACCTGCATCGCGCAGTTGGGGTCGTCGGTGACGACGACGAGGTGGCCTTTCATATTCTCCAGGCCCGACATATCCAGATAGTGCTGGGGCAGTGAGGTGGTTGTCTTCAGTGGCTCCGACGGTCGGCGGTCGGTGCCGATCAACATTGCCTCGGGGTCCAGCCGATCCACGGCCCGCCGAAGGTCGACAAAGTCCTCGCCTTGCTCGGCGCAGATAAAAATGACTATGCCACGTCGCTTCAGATCGGCCAGCAAGCCCAGCATTTCGGTTGTGGCGACTGGGTCGGAGACATCCGCCATGTATGCGTCGATCATGTAGATCGTTTCATGTCCTCTTGGGACAAGCAATTGCAGCGACCATTTTTCGAACGCGGCTGAGCTATAAGGAATAGCCAATAGCTGCACCTGGCCAAGACCTTTGGGTGGCGGCGGCCCGGTCAGGTGGATATGCTTGTCCTTGAAAGGTACGAGTGACAGCGAAAGGTCCGGGTTGCGTGCCAGGAGACGGTCCATGTCCCAGCCGGAAGGATCGGGCTGGACGCTGCCGTACAACGACATGGCAAAGTTCCCCGCCTTGCACCATATCGCATCGGAGACAACGACACTCCTTTCGGGGTCCTCTCGCATCGTAGCCATCGCTCTGAAGATGATTGCAGACGAGAAAATAGCCAGCATCACCGACATTGCCAGCAGGCACCACCGGGAGATGTAGCCTATCATTTCCTTTGTGTCCATCGCTCTGCCTTATTCGTGCCGACAAGGCGCACAAATTACGCCTGTGTCATCATATCGGAAACAAACGGAAATCATCTTAGGACGATTTGTCTTCTCCCAGGCCTTGCGCGCGCCCGATGTTTCCGCCATCGCACTAAACCCGTGGGGGGGTACCTGCCGATTCGATGTATGACGATAAGGAGCATGATGGGCATACCCGTAGGTACGACAACAAGACAGTTGGATTCGCTGGCTCGCTGGATGTTGGCCGGCCTGGTCGTAGTTGTGATGTTGGCTTGGCCCAGACCTTCGCTAATCGGCTGGGGCGTGCTGACGATAAGTCTGCTGACGACGTTGCTGCTTTGGCTAATGTCGCGAACAGTGGCCGGCGACCGGACCGTGCCGGGCCATCCCGTTCACTGGGTGCTACTGGGGCCGGCGGCGATTCTCGCATACCACCTGGGGCGAGAGAACATGCTCCTGTCCAGCCATCCGTTCTCCCCGACGGGGTCAATGAATGTCTCAATGCTCTTTCAGATGTGCTTACTTGCCGCCGGCGTGATGTTGTCGCAGTCTTTGTTGCCCCGGGCGGCCGAGCACATCGGCGTCCTGAGCGTTTGCGGCGGGGCAATGATGTTAGCCCCCCTGGCTGCGATTGTAATGGATGGCGCAGCTATCGAGGCTATGCGTCATTCACTGGCGTTGTTGGGCTTTGCGGGGATAGGTGTTTGGATGTCGGCGCTTTGGGGCGTGGGCTGGCGGACGGAAGTGTGGGGCGGCCGCTCGCCGCCGGGCGCCTTTGAGGCGTCTCCGATGCCGACCAAATCGCTGCGCATTGCCATCGTGGTCGTGGGCGCGGTTGCAGCGGCTGGGCTTACCTGGCTGTCACCGCAGGCGGCGCTGTTTTCCGTCGGTGTGCTTGGCGTGGGCCTAATGCTCGGCGGGCTCGTGTTTCATCAACATCGAATCGTGCTGCTGGTCGGCGGGGTCGTGCTGGCCGGTGGTGGGCTGATGGTATCGGGGGCGGTGTCTGGCTTGGCCCGACTGGCGACGCAATTCTCCCACAACGGGCCGATCGGAATGGGCGAGGCGGCCTTTGGGCGAGTGGACGCCGCCAGCAGTGGGCTGTCGGTATTGGGCCGGACGATAGGCTGGGGCGGGCTGTGCTGGATGGTGGGCGGATGGACGCTATGCGTGATCTGGCTGATGACCCATGCCCGCCGACGCCGGGTGACCGACAGGCGACGGGCGGTCGTATGGTCGACCACCACAGCCCTGAGCAGTTGCGCGATATTGTCGGTCGGTGGGCTGTTCACACCGGCGATGGTAGTGGCGGCCGCCTTCACGTGGGGCTTGCTGCCTCAAATGTTGGGCAGGCCCAGCCGGGGCAGGTCGGGTGTCGTGTTGCTGGTGGTTATGGTGGCCCTTGGGGTGGTCGTGGGCGTGGCGAACAACCGCGGACTGATCAGCTGGGCGATGACCGCTGTGTTGCATAGCAGCCGGGTAGACAAATGGATGCACATTGCCATGGGGATGACGCTTACGATGATGCTGGCTTGGCTGATGGGCGCTCGTCGCGCGTGGCTGGGGCTTGTCGGAATCCTTTTGGCAACGACAGTCGGGGGATTGGGCGAGTTGATGCAGCGGGTCTTCGGAAAATCCACCGACTACCAAGATGTGATCGCCCACCTGATAGGTTGCGGGCTGGGAGCTTTGCCTTTCCTGTTCTGCATTGGGGCGCGATGGTGCGAATCGGCCGATGTCAAGCCGGTCTCCCCGGGCGCGGCGGATGCGTATCAGGCGGATGCATATCTGTAGATTGCTCATTTCTTCTCTGCCGCCTAATCGCGCCGGTGAAAGGCCACCGAGGTTGTCGTCCGCGCCCGCTGGTGGTAGAATAACTACGGTGAGCCGTCCCACCTGCTTTAGTGGCTGGCTTCTTGTGTGCAGGAGATCCGAAAATGAAACGTCGTGCCTTTACCTTACTTGAACTGTTAGTTGTCATCGGAATCCTCAGCTTGCTGGTGACGATATTGCTGCCGAATCTCTTTGCCATCGTGGGTAGAGCCAGGCAGGTGCACTGCAGGGCCAACCTCAACGCCATCGGCAAGGCCATTAAGTCCTATTCCGCCGAGGACCTGAAGTACCCCGCCACGGCCAGCAATTCTATCGGTGTGCAAAGGGGCATATGGATCGGCATCAGCGGCGTCGACGACCACAACATTGCCACCAATGAAGAGCAGGCTGCCTATGCGCTGTTCAACGCCCGGGGCAGCAAAGTGCTGAGCCCTTCGGCGAGCCTTTATCTGCTGGTCCGCACCGACAGACTGGGGCCCGCCTACTTCACTTGCACAGCCGACGTGGAGGCCACAGATTTTCGTCGCCCCCAAGATACGTCTCGATTGAGGATCACCGATTTTGAGGAAACGGGTAATCTCAGCTATTCGCTCACCTTCCTGTGGAATGACCCCGAGGTCGATAATGTGGTGTCTCCCGACTTACATCCGTCGTTGTCGAGGTTTGCCATGATGAGCGACCTGAGCCCCGTGCGTGATATCTCTTCTTCAGACGTGCTGGCCGACGACCTGGACGGCAACAGCCTGAACCACAAAAGCGTAGGCCAGAACGTGCTCTATGGCGACACGCATGTCGAGTGGTCGCGAAACAACCGCGCCGGCATCAACGGCGATAATATTTTCACCGTAGGCAACGATACCGTACCAAGCGGCTGGGCTTCGAGCGGCGGGGAGGCCAAGCCGGTGGACATCAACGACACTGTCATGTGCTTTTATGGGCGGGAGTGACCGCTGGGTGGGGCGGCCGTCCTCTGATACATTTCCCCTGCGCCCGCGCGCTTGCCCTTGCGCGTGGGCGACAGTATCATAGTCGCGTCATTCGCTGATCAATTTCCAGAGCTTTATATATGCATACAGTGGAGCAAATAATCGTAATCGGCTCGGGCAACTGGGGGCTGGCCCTGGCGACGCTGTTCTCGGCCAACCTGCCCACGCGCGTGTGGACCATAGACGCCGCCCTGGCTGAGCAGATCAACACCCATCGCGACAAGCCGGGCGTGTTCTTCGACTACGCCATCCCCGACTCAATAGTCGTCGAAGAAAAATACGCCTCGGATTTCGACGAAAACAGCACGCTGTTTATCCTGGCCGTGCCGTCCAGCCAGGTCGCTAAAGCCGCCGCTGAGTTGGCGACCAAAACCGACTGCCCCCTGATACTCACTGTCGCCAAGGGCTACGACGCCGAGCGACTTTGCACCATGAGCGCATTGGTGCGCGCGGAAATTCCCGCTGCGACCGTTGTCGTGCTGACAGGCCCGACCATCGCCAATGAAGTAGCCGAGGGCAAGCCAACCCGCGCCGTGCTGGCCAGTGAAAGCCTCATGCAGCTCGCACGAGTCAAAGAGGCGCTGACCAACGACGTCATGTCGTTCGAGGTCAGCCGCAACCCAGTCCATCACGAGGTGTGCGCAGCCCTGAAGGGCATCGTCGCCATCGCCGTGGGCATGGCCGACGGACTGGACCTGGGCGCGAACATTCAGGGCATTCTGATGACGCAGGGCATTCGCGAAATGGCGGACGTGGCGTCGTTCTTCGATATTCCCGCCAACGTGGCCTACGGCATAAGCGGAGCGGGCGACCTGATTACCACGTGCATCAGCCCCGATAGCCGCAACCGCCGGCTCGGCCAGGCGATGGCCGGCGGAGCGCCGTTGGGCGAGGCGCTCAAGCAGGTCGGCATGACCGTTGAAGGCGTGGCCATGGCTCAGACGATAGAAACTCTATGGGCCCTGGACGTCTCTATTCCGCTGTTCCACATGGTCAATGGCCTGCTACAGGGACGCGGGGGCGACATCCGGCAGGAGATGGCGGCCCTGATCAAACGACTCTAGCTCGGGAGCTGTCATGAAGGCGGTCATTCTCGCAGCGGGCATGGGCAAGCGTCTGGCATCGGCCGGGTGGGAGGAGCCCAAGTGCCTCCTGCCATTCGGCGATCACACACTGCTGGAGCATATGCTCGCAGCCCTGGCGGCGGTCAATGTGACGGACCTCGTCGTAGTGGTAGGCTACAAGGACCAGCTCGTGCGGGACGCCATCGCCTCCTACGGCGCGGCCGCCCAGTACGTCACCAATGCTGATTACGCCGAGACGAACACCATCCACTCGCTGTACCTCGCCCGCGAGCACCTCAACGACGATTTTCTGTACTTCAACGCGGATGTCCTGTTCGACAGCCGAATCCTACCGCTGCTGCTTGGCTCGGATGATTCCACGCTCGCCATCGACCTGGGTGCGTGCGGGGCTGAGGAAGTGAAGGTCATCGTCGATGGTGACGATCGTATCCGGCAGATCGGTAAGAAGTTGCCGACCGATGAGTGTCAGGGCGAGTTCATCGGCATAGCGAAATTCGCGGCCGGCGCATGCGAAGATTTCATCGCATCGCTCGTGCGGTATAACGAAGATATGGGCGAGCGGAACTTGTTTTTTGAATCGGCGGTCGACCCGCTGCTGGCGAGGCACGTTCATCGGTCCGTGTCCATCGGCGACCTGCAGGCCGTGGAGATAGACTCCCCCGCGGACCTGCAAGCAGCCCGGCAGATGTGGGACTGCGGGCAGATACGATCGGCCATATAATCAATCGCCGCCCGCCAGCGGCCTGGAGCGCCATGACAGCCAGCAGCAAACACAGCGACGCGACGGACGCCAAGCTCGGCAAGGACCCCGTCGCCCGGACACCGCGGGCCAACGGCATGCCCGTAGCGGGCTCTGTCGGCGGGGCCGGCGGGTCGGCTGATGCGCCGTCGGGCCACTCGGCTACACTGGGCGGCAGCTACCTGACCGCGGAGATATCGGCCGGGGCGCTGCGACATAACTTTGCGATAATCCGCCAACACATTGCGCCGTCCGCGGACATTTGTGCGGTGGTCAAGGGCAACTGTTACGGCCATGGCCTGGCGACGACGCTGGAGTTGCTAGAGGAGTTGACAGACTGCTTCGGCGTGGCCACGCCGGAGGAGGCCATCGTACTCCGCCAGCTGGGCTGCTTGAGGCCCATCCTGATGTTCCTGCCGGCCTGCGGGTGGGCGTCGGGCCAGGAGCTTCGCCAGGCGCTGGACCGCCTGATAATCGAAAACGTCATGCTGACGCTCGTGGATGCTGATGAAGTCCACGCTGTTTCCCAGGCCGCCCGGCGCGTGGGCTGTCAGGCAGAGGCCCACGTGATGGTGGACACCGGCATGGGTCGCGGCGGCGCGGAACTCGGGCAGGCTGCTGCACTTATTGAAATGGTCCGTAACGATCCATACATCGCTCTGACGGGGGTTTACACGCATTTCGCCACGGCCGACGAGGGCGACCTGGACTTCGCGAGGGAGCAGCTTCGCCTGCTGCTGGCGGTGGTGGACAGCAGCGGCGGGCGAGAGGGGCTCACGCTGCACGCTGCCAACGGCGCCGCCATGATGGAACTGCCCGAGACCCACCTGGACATGGTCCGGCCTGGCATACCGATATATGGCTATCCGCCGTCTGACACGCTTACGGCCAACTGGCCGCTGCGGCCCTGCCTGCGCCTGACGGGGCAGCTCATGCAGATCATGACCGTCAAGGCCGGCAGTCGATGCGGGTACGGGCTGACGTATCAATTCGAGCGTGACACACCGGTGGGGCTCGTGCCCGTCGGCTACGCGGACGGGTACCTGCGGAGCTTGTCGGGCCTATCTACCATGCGAATTCGCGGCCAGGACGCGCCGACCCGCGGGCGAGTGTCCATGGACCAGGTGGTCCTGGATCTGACGCATGTGCCGGCCGCTCGCGTTGGCGATGAAGTGGAGATAATCTCAGCCGACCCCGCCAGCCCGCACAGCGTGGCGAACCTCGCTCGCCTTGCCGGGACGATTCCCTATGAGATTACTTGCAGACTTGGCAGACGCGTGCGTCGAGTGCTGGTGGACTGACGCCTGATTAGGAGACGTCTTCGGGCGGATTGAGCGGCTCGTATTCGGGGACGATCTTCTTTAGGGTGGCTACTACCTCGGCGCGCTTCATCGTGTCTTTCATCGCCAGAATGGACGCGATTGCCTCGGTGGCGAACTCCCACGGAGCCGGTCTGGAGTTCCATATGCGCACCTTGGGGTGGACTGTCGGGAGGATGTCCTCACCCTCGATACGCAGCTCTTCAAACAGCTTCTCGCCGGGCCTGACGCCCGTGAAGACAACGTCGATATCCTCGCCCGGCCTAAAGCCGCTCAGCGTTATCATCGACCGGGCCAGGTCCACGATCTTCACCGGCTCGCCCATGTCCAGCAGGAATATCTGTCCGCCATCGCCAGTGGAGGCAGCCTGCAGCACGAGCTGGGCGGCTTCGGGGATGGTCATGAAGTAACGCGTCATCTCCGGGTGGGTGACCTTCACAGGCCCGCCGGCGGCGATCTGCTTGCGGAAGGCGGGCACGACAGACCCGGCCGAGCCCAGCACGTTGCCGAACCGGACTGCTTTGAACTTGGTCTTGCAGTGGGGCTGGCCGTTGAGGGCCTGGGTGTATATCTCCGCCACGCGCTTGCTGCAGCCCATGATCGACGACGGGTTGACCGCCTTGTCTGTCGATATCATCACGAACTCCGCCACGTCGTGCTCGCAAGAAGCGTCGGCAACGTTCCTGGTGCCCAGCACATTATTCTTGATGGCCTCGCAACTGTTGCGCTCCATCATCGGCACATGCTTGTGGGCCGCGGCGTGTACTACGACGTCAGGCTTGTGCGTTTCCCACAGCGCCATCACGCGGCCGCGATCTGCGATGTTGCAGATGCAGGGGATGATCGTCAGTTCGGGATGGTCGGCCTTGAGTTCGTTGTCGATGTCGAAAAGAGGCGTCTCGGCCTGCTCGACGAGAATCAGCTTGGCCGGGCCGAACTTGCAGGTCTGGCGAGCCATCTCCGAGCCGATACTGCCGCCTGCGCCCGTTATGAGCACGTTCCTGCCATGCAGGAATCGGCCGATCGCTTCGAGATCCAATTCCACGGTATCTCTGCCGAGCAAGTCGGCGATTTCAACGGGACGAATCTGGCTAACGGTTACGTTGCCGTCTATCAGATCGCCGACGCTGGGCAGTGACTGGAACTTCAGGTTGGTCCCACTGCACAGTTCGACGATTCGGCGAAGTTCCTTTTGGGTGGCAGAGGGCAGAGCAATGAGGATTTCGTCAATCTCATACTCTTCGCAGATATCCGGGATGTCGTCGGTAGTGCCGAGCACTGGCGCGCCGTGGATAGAAATGCGTTGCTTGATGGGATTATCGTCAACCATGCCTATCACACGGTATCGCTCCACGCGCATGCGGTTGATCTCGCGGATGACGACCTCGCAGGCATGCCCCGCGCCGATGATAAGCACGCGCCGGGCGCCTTCTGGCGTGACCGCGCGAAGCTCCTCATGGTAAAGGCGGAAGCCCAATCTGGCCGTGCACGTGAGAAAAACGGTGGCCAGGAAGTCCAGGAACAGCACGCTTCGTGAATAGTGCCGGAAATAAGTGGGGGGCGTCTTTTCCAGCATTTCAGGCAGATACCTGAAGACGAGGACCAAGGCGAACCCGATGAGAATGAAGTAGAACATCGCCACCAGAATGTCCACGACATCACGAATGCCGGCATAAAGCCAATCCGCTCGGAATTGTCCCTTGAGCCCGAAAATTATCAGCTTCACGCCGACAAAGAAAGGCAGCCAGGGCAGGAAGCTTTCTTTGAACCACGGGTAGCTCGACCCGGAGTCCTGCTTGGTCAGGTTGAAGCGGATAAGGTACGCCAGCAGAAGGGCTATGAAGAACAGCGAAGCATGTGCCAACACGCTGACGACATACCGGTGGCGCGCAAAGGCCAACTGCAGGCGCTCCATGCGTGAGTAGTCACTGCCCAACTTGTCTGCGCTATCGTCCCTCAATATTCTGCTCCAAGGGCCGCTAGCGAGTGGTAGAGGTCTGCTGGGCCGCAGAAGGAAATACCGTACTTCCGTGAGTCAAGGATTATACTTACTTGTGCCGGCGATGTCAAGCGATCCGCTATCGGCGCACCGGCCAAGGAGCCCGTGGGCAAGTCCAGCGACAGGGAGGAGCAAGCGGGAAAAAGCATAGGATTCACTATCGAGTCACAACTCACGGTGTCTGCGGCTAGTCGTCGCCTTGGTCCGGGTCAGGTGTGTCCGCGGGAGGGGGGGCTTGCTCTGGCGGGTCCTGCTCGGCCTGCGGCTCGATGGTCTTTCCTTCCACCAAGCCGCTGGCGACCATGCCATCCCAGAAAGTGTCGACGGCCTCGATGGTCTTCTGATCTTCAGGGCCCTCTGCAGTGATGTTAGCCTGAGCCAAGGCGGCCACGGCCTGATCAACATCGCCGTTGAACCACTTGAAATACGCCAAGACCAAATGGGCGTCAGCGTCGGCCGGGTTGTCTTGGCAGTACTCTTCAAGCTTCTTTACGTGTTCGCCATAACGTCTGACGTTGTCGTAGAAAGCTTTGGGTTGCAGAGGAACAAGGGGCAATTCCGGCATCATCTCCAGAACGCGAGCCAACTGGTAGCTCGGCGTTGCATAGGAGTTGGTGGCCAGGGCACAGCGGGCGTGGAACATGCTCAGCATGGTCTCAGGTGAACCCATGGCCAGTTCGTGGGCGAGGCTGAAGCTATCAAGGGATTCGTCATATTCTTCCTGACGGAACAGTCGCTCGCCTTTCAGCATGCTGTCCCTCAGGAAGCCCGGCTCGGTGGGGGCGAGGGACGTGATCGGCACGCTGCGCTGGGCCAGGGCAGATTGACTTTCAGCCGTGATGGTCCGCAAGTAGACCGTGGCTGCGGCGGCGACAGCGACTTGTGGAGTGCCAAAGGCGTACTGCCCCGGCCTAATCGGCAGACGGGTGGGCCTTGACTGCCACGAATGAGGGCGAGCTGCCACCGGGGTCGTTGCCGGTCGCGGCGGGAGTCTGTCGGGCTGGGTGGCGGAGACGCCTGCGTTTACCTGACGCTGGGCATTGATGGATGTGCTGATCGGATTGGGCGTAGGTCTGCCGGTAATGGACGGCAGGAGCGTCCGGCCGGAGGTGTAGATGGATACGGCCAGGGGTCCCCTCGGGGTCGCGGCTCGCATTGTCAGGCCAAAGCCGAAGGAAGAGTTGTCTATGGGATAAAGAAGCGTGCTCGGTGCGAACTGGGCTGGGGCTGAGGGGCCCGTTGGGCGTGTGATTCGCACCTCGCCCTCGACACGACGTCGCCGATCCGATACTGCCGTGTCGGCCAACCCGAGAACCAAACCGACAAAAATGACACAACCCGAAAATCGCCGTATTGTTTTGAAGGTCACACGCATAGTCTTTTCCTCTATGTACATTATATCGGTCGAGTGCGGTTTGATGCATGACGATTGTAAGTTCATAACTGCAGGTAGATTCTGCAGGCGAATAGGGCTGCCCCCCCTGGCGAGTGTAAGATTTCTGTTCGTCGCCTCAAAGCACGCGTGGGGGCCCGCCTACCTGGGGATTTCATGTCCCGACAGAGCCGACCCACGGGGAAGATAGGGCTGGCTGAGTGGCAGCAAGTTTCTTGATACTTCGCTTGCCGTCGGGGTACAATAACGTGAGCAGTAATCCTTCGGCGAGCATGCGGCAAACGACGCGTCGGCGGCGGTGTCGCGGTGGGCGATGGCTGAGGCAGCCGGCGTGGGCTGAGGGGCCAGGACTGACGGCGAGTTTGAGTCGGCAGGCATGGCTCGCACGGTCCACGAGGAGCCACGCCGTAAGGGACCGATGCCACCCGTAGAGATGTATGAGGTGGCAGCTGTTGAGCGTTTATATGTATCGCGGACCAAGTGTCCTGCTATGTTATGCCCACTATTTGAGGAGAAGAACGATGAAATACGCTAGCGCTAACCGGGGTTCGGCACTGATGCTGGTCGTTGGGCTTCTTACCATCGTGGCGATGTTGGGCTCGACTTTCCTCATTTCCTCCTATCTTGACGCGCAACAGGCTGAGGCTATAGCCAACCGCGGGCCCATTACGCCACTTATCAATGGTGTGATTTCTCAGATAGCGCAGCTTCGGAAGTTCGACCTGTACTTGGCAAATGGTCTTGTTGGGGCGTATAGCGGCTTAAGTCAGACATCCAGTAGTTGGCGGCTGTTTCTGGACTATCCAAGCGAAGATATCGACATGGACCTGGCCGAATTAAGCTTGGAGACCGATGCTTGGCGGTCCATTATTTTTGGTGCTCAGGAGGCCATTGACGAGGGGGACACTGACACTACCGGAGACGGCGAGTACGATGCGGATCTGTACAATGTCCGGGTGATGAACATCAATGGCGACCCCTACTACATGGCCGTCCGCGTGATTGATCTTTCCGGACTGATCAACATCAATAGTACTGGCACTGACGAGGCCGATTTTATGCCAATTGGGCCCCCTTGGATCGATCTCAAGGGCTATCTTGCCGTCGTTGATGACGACGGCATCGAGGACGACTCGATTTATCGAGAAATCGTCAACGGCCGCCGCGGGACCGGCAGCAGCGACTTGGAGCAGTACTCAATTGACTGTGGCCGACGCTTGCTCTCGGCGGAGGGCGGCTACACGCCATTCTCCTTCGCCGATGAGACATGGCTGCGCTGGCGAAAGATCGGCTCGGAGGCCGAGCGGTCGGAGCTTTATGAAATCCTCAAGGGGTCGGTGGCCAAGGTCCCTGGGCTGACGACCTTCAGCAGTTCGCTCAGTGCGCTGCGATATCCAGGCAGGGGTGATGATCGCACGCGCATATTGATCGCCGGGCCCGATAGCCGTAGCGATCTGACGCCCAGTGACGATTCGAATCCGCCGCTACGGCTTGTCACAATGATGACGGGCGCCATCGGCTCGCCTGACGCCACCGCTGCGTCCTCGGTCGTCGTGGACAATCCGCCGAGTGCTTCGGGCTGGCAGGTGGTTTCCGGTGAGGGCTACGGAGGAAGTTACTTGCGGAACGGCCCGAACGCCGCGAAGGGCACAGCCTACTTAGGCAGCACGGTGTCCGTGGTCTACACGTTTGTTCCGCCGGCGAGCGGCGACTACAAACTGGCTGCCACTGTTCCCGTGGTCTCTGGCGCTGCGCCGATCGTCAAAGTGATGCACCTGACGGCGGGAATGCCGATACTGATTTGGAATCAGGCGGAACCTCCAGGCTTGTCGCAGGACGGTTACAGATGGGCCGAGTTGGGCGAACTGAAGAGCCTCACCGCCGGAGTGGAGGTAAAGCTCTATCTTCTTGCTGCCGGCACGGAAGACTACACGGTCTGTGCCGACGCAATGAGGCTGACGCTCGTTACCGAGGCCGGCTCGCCGGAAGCGGTGCACTTTGCGGCCAATGCGTGGGCCTATCTATCCACCGATCCGACAAGCACTCAGCCCTTTGGCGTGGACCCCACGGAGGCTTTTGACGCGACCAGCGGCAGGTGGGCGGCGTATGGCGTGGTTCCGCAGCTGGTTATTTCCGAGGTGTTCACACACTCGGCAGTATCCGGGCCGGACACCGTATACGTACGTGGGATAGAACTGTTCAACCCAACCGATGCCCCCATTACCGGACAGTACAGGGTGGAATGCGGCGGCGCGGTTACGGCGCCGTTCGCCGTCAACGTCGCCTCTAAGGGGCATATTGTGCTGTCGTCGACGGGGCCGGTCGGAGCGGCCGACAGGCCCTCCTCCGCCGACCACAGTTTCAGTGGGATCGAATTTAATTCTGATGATTTTCCTGATGAGCCGATCAGGATCGAACGGCTGAGCGGGGATGTCTGGATACCGGTAGACAGTGTCACCGGCGGGGAGGTGGAGGTCGGCCCGGGCACCTACGTCGCCAAGCGCGATGACAACTTTGAGCGCCAGCGAAGCCTTATCCCCATGTATTATTTTGATCCGGACGCCAACCACTCGCTCGGGGATGAGAACGCGCTAACGTCGGGGCAGTTAAGCACGGCGGGCTTCGACGATGTGATGGAAGGCTTTTTCATCAGGCGGATGCCATCGAGCAAGGCGGGCCCCGATAGCGTGGGCGACTTCGGCGACTGTTACGTCGTCGGGCCTGACAGTGCGGGGGCGGACCTGCCTCATAAGCTGCATCCGGTTTGGCCGTACGTCCAGGGCGATCCGAGGAGCGGGCAACTGGATGAGACCAAACGGGCATACTACAACAAGCTCTCACGCGGGCGGGCGCACATCGGCTTTACCAATCCCGAGGCCATGGCGTATCCGGATGTGCCTTGGGCCACGCTGCTGGCGGAGTTTATTGAAACCGTCGAACCGGACCCGGAGGACGGGGAGGACCCCCCCCAGCGAATCTATGGGCGCATCAACATCAATACCGCGCCTAAGGAAGTACTGGCCAGCCTGCCTTTCCCCCAGACCATTACTTGGACGGATTCCGATGGGAATGTTTACCCCCCCGCAGGCGCCCCCCCCATCGAGATCGATCCGGATGTCGTGGCGCAATATATCCTCGATTATCGTAACGGCCAGCGCGGCGACGGAGAGGCGTTTGTGGACCCCAGCTACAATTTGGATGGTTCGGAAGGAAGCACGACTGTCCTGCGAGAGGACCTAGAAAGCGACATGAAGGGGTTCTTCACGCCGGGCGAAATTGCGCTTCCACTGGCTGCCTACTGCGAGCAGGAGTTGATGGCCCCCTATATGCCCGTGAACACGCTCCGCCAAGATGCCAGCTACCTCGATGCCCGCGACTCGCTGTACAACGCCGTCATCAGTTGCGTAACGGTCAACAGCAGTACTTTCGCCGTCACGGCGACCGTGAGTATCAACAATCCGCCGCGACAGACGATTAACTATCTGGCTATTATTGATCGCAGCAATTGCCAGGAGGCCGAGGACACGCCGACTGTGCTGCTGCTGACGGAAATCAAATAGTCTTCTGGCGTGCCTATTTGGCCGATAGAACTGTGTTGCCGCCTACTGACAGAGGCGTGCATTTTGTAACCGTTGTGTGAATGCTCGCCTCCGGCGTCTGTTTGGCGCCGGATCAGCCAGGCCCGAGAAGCCCGTCAGATGACAGACCCACACGAATACCCAGCGTTGGCTCACGCTCAACGTCGCGGCGCAGCGGCGCTGTTTGAAGCAATGCGTCCTACTCATTGGGTGAAGAACGCGTTTGTGTTAGCTCCGGTGTTGTTCGCGCAGAAATTTGACCAAGTAGTCGCATGGGGCCAGTGTTTGTGGGCGGCGGCGGCTTTTTGTTTGCTGGCCAGTGGCGTGTATCTGCTCAACGATGTCAGCGACCGAGGGGTCGATAAATACCATCCCCAAAAGCGATACCGCGCGGTGGCGTCGGGCCGGCTTGGCCCGAGGACTGCTGTGCTGGCAGGGGTGGCGCTGCTTTGTATCGGCGTTGCGATGGCGGCGGCGGGCAAGCTGTTCTCATCGGGGGAAATTCTGGGCGGCATGGGCTTGCTTACCTGGGCGGCGGCTTACGTGGTAATTACGCTGCTCTACTCGTACCGGTTAAAGAAACATCCGATCGTGGACGTGATCGTCGTGGCTTTGGGATTTGTGCTGCGGGCAATGGCGGGGGCGGCGGCCATTGACGTGCCGGTAAGCCCCTGGCTGGTCGTGTGCACCTTTACGCTGTGCTTGTTCATAGCCCTAACCAAACGCCGCAGTGAAATCATCTCACTCAGTGACGCCGCAACCAGCGCTCGTGGAGCAAACGCCGGCTACGATTTGGCCGACCTGAATGTGATGATCGCCGTGGCTGCAGCGATGGCTATTATCACCTACGCCCTTTACTGCCTGGCCCCGCGAACGATCCTCGAAACGGTCGGCTCGCCGCACATGATCTGGACTATCCCGCTGGTCGTCTATGGTGTGTTCCGGTTCAATCGCCTGACGAGCATCAGCGAGCGAGATCCAATCGCCGTCCTTGTCCGTGACCGGGCGATGTTGGCAGTGATGTTCCTGTACCTTTTACTGGTGTGGGCGGTCATACAATTCGGCCAAAGCGAGATGCTGCAGGGCATATTCGGCATTCATGAGGCCATCCACGTGCCAAGCAGTTGAACGATCTTGTTCCCTGGTATGGGAATCGCCGGCTGGCGTATTGTGTCGGCAAGGGCGTCGGTAGCTGGGGCGACGGGACAGCCCAGTTCTCGTGGCCGGCAAGCCTGGCCGACCGTGACGCCGTGATGGTAGACGCTTATTCGATACGAGCCTCACCACCGACGATACCAGCCTGGCCGGCCAAGGAGACCCTTTCGTGATCGATGGCCCGACGCGACCTAAGAGCCTCAGTGTTGTCATCCCCGTGTACAACGAGGTGGATACTTGGCGAGAGTTGCTGGGGAAAGTCGAGGCTGCTGATATCGGCGCGCTCGACCGGCAGATAGTGCTGGTGGACGATTGCTCCACCGACGGCACCCGGGAGCAGTTGCAGGCCTTCGCCGCCGAAACTTCCCCGCCGGACTACAAGGTGCTGTTTCACGAGGTCAATCAGGGCAAGGGGGCGGCTCTGCGCACGGGCTTTGCCGAGGCGGAGGGAGACTTGGTGATTATTCAGGATGCTGACCTTGAGTACGACCCCCAGGACTATCGCAGCCTGCTTGCCCCCTTGCTTGCCGATGAAGCCGACGTCGTATATGGCAGCCGATTCACCACCGGCCGGCGGAAGGGCGCGTGGGCGAATTACCTGGCCAACCGGGGCCTGACGGGGTTGTCGAACCTAATGACGGGCCTGCGGCTCACCGACATGGAGACGTGCTACAAGATGTTTCGCCGAGAGGCCCTCGAGCGTGTGTGCACGGAGCAGGACAGGTTTGGCTTCGAGCCCGAGATCACGGCGAAAATCGCTAAACTGGGGGTCCGTATCCTCGAAAGGCCAATTTCTTACAAGGCTCGCACTCGCGGGGAGGGCAAGAAGATAGGCCTGGCCGATGGACTCAATGCAGTGTGGTGCATCTTGAAATACAACTGGCCCGGCAGAGCCTTTGGCAGGGCGCGCAAATTGGATGGCTGACCCAATTTGCCTGGCTTGGCCAGATCAACTTTGTATTGCATACTAAGTGTCTAGTGGCTGATGGGCGTGTTTTGTTTCAGTTGGGCCCCTTTTTGGATTGTGATCTCTGATTGCCAGACACAAGGGCAGGGCTTGCCCCGGATTTACATCGGTGCTGGGTCGCGGGGGCAGGTGATAAGGGTCCATCTGAAAGGCCTGAGTCCGATGGGCGCTTGCTCTGGGTAGGTGTGGGCCATATAATACCGGTGATGATGTCGGCCGCCCGGTAATGATGGGCCGACTAGTGGAGTTACCGATGCTTAACAGACAATCCCGCCCGGCGTTTACGCTCATAGAGATGCTCGTGGTTTTGAGCCTGCTGGTCCTTGTCTCGACGATGGCGATTCCCAGCATTGTCAAGATTGTCAAATCCAATGCCGACGCGCAAGCCCACAACCTTATGGCCGGGCTTATCAGATCCGCTCGGACGACGGCCATCCGCGATGGGGTCTACACCATCGTGCATCATCAACTGGCCGACCCCGCCAGTCCCAGCAACAAGGATGCCAAAGGCCTCTCTTTTGCGGCAGTTATGACTAGCAAGACAAGGTACGGCTCGGACGCGTCGGCGGACGAAACGGAGGAGCCCGTCGTAACCGGCCCGGTGTACAGCCTGGCTGGCGGGCAGACTGTCAATCGCATTCCCGGCACGATGACATTTGGTCAGATAAGGCCCGCCGCGGGCTCGGGTTCGACGGCGACCTATACGGCCAATGGCTACAGCCCCACTGGTGTGGGAGGTGTGGTGGGGTCGTCGAGCAATCAATCTCAGGTGGACGATTTTACGACCTTTTCTCTGGCGTTTACTCCTTTGGGTGGCCTGACCAGCAGGCCCAACAAGGAGGACATCTACTTTACCAGCGACAGCTACAGCAGCTACACCGGCGAGGGCAGCTCGCTGTTTGGCGGGGATGACCCTCTGTGGAACTCGAGTGTGGCCAATGCTGATACTGATAACAACGGCAGATTTGGTGAGCCCGGCGCCAAGGCGATAACAATGTTCGACTACGAGACTTTTGACCGGCTAGAGGGCGGAGACCGGGTGGACTACCTGGACGAGAACGCCCAACTCATGCCGATCAACGTGCTACTTGGGATGCTGATGGAGAGACGATGATGGTGTCGATGGTCGATAGATGTGATAGACGTAAGTTGAAGATCAGGCGTGGGCGAGGCTTCTCGCTGACGGAGTTGATGATAGCCATCGGCATTCTGGCGGTGGGCATGGTAATGGCCGGCTCGTTGTTCCCCGCGGCGATGCAGGCCAACCGCCGCGCCGTGGCCGACGTGCTGGGCTCGATCATATGCGAGAACGGGCTGGCGATGGCCAAAGCCCGATGGGCGGGGCTGACGGAAGCGGATTTCGACGATGAGACTGAGAGGGGGCGCGACCTGCTGAAATTTCGGGATCCATTGGTCAACAAGAAGGAAGTGCTGGAGGTGCTGGCTGACGATTTTGTGACCAAAATCGACTTCCTGTCTGACGAGGATCGGACATATCCGGTCGGCGACCCAGAGAGCAAGTATGGCTTCGTCCTCATGATGCGTCCGATGGACGACGACGATGATGTGGAGACTTGGGAGGGATACCAGCTTGTGGCTACCAGCTATCGTCGCCAACTGGACAACGGTTTGGTTGTGTGCCGGGCGATAACGGGCTCTGTGATCGATGACGCGGTGGTCAGCCACTCCGAATACAGCTTGCGGGCCGGCTCGCCCGTGATCGATCGCTATAGCGGCGCCTTCGGCGTCATGACGTCGGCTGCCCCATACAGCGGAAAGATGGACCGTTCCATAGAAACCGACGAAGCTGTGGAGTACTTCTTCGTTGTCGTGGAAACCGACCCTGCCATTGGGCCCCCGGACCTAGCTGACGCTGCTCTACGTTTTAGCCCGGCCATGGCCACTATGGTCACTCGCATGGGCCTGACGGGCGATTTGGTTCGCAGGCCCTGAAAGATAAAGCTATGCATAGACGAAGAAATATGCTGCGGCGTCGCTCTTGCCGACGCGGCGCTGCCGGTGGCGGGTTCACCATTCTTGAGATGATGGTCACCGTTGCCATCCTGAGCATGATCATCGCATCCTTCAGTGTGGTGATCCTTCAGTGCAATCGTATGGTGACCACGGCTCAGCGGATCATGCGAGCCAATGCCAAGATAGGCGCCATCTCGCAGTTGCTTCGCAAGGATATCCAACGCATTACAAAAGGTGGAATAATGGCTATCCGCCGAAGCGGCACTGGAGCGGTGATGCTCTTGACCACCGGCGAGCCCATGACCACGACAAAGAGCGCCACAGACTGCTTGGGCTCGTATGTGGTGTGGGGGCAAAAGACAAACTTGGCCGATCCGACGTCAAATGTGCTGTGGCGGCCCGAGTACGGCTTTACCACGGCTCGCGCGCTGGGGATGGACGATGTTATCGGCACGAGTCTGGCTGAAGTGCAAGCCTACGCCCGGGGTCAGGCCAGCACAGGAGCGTCGACGGCGATCGGCAAAGGGGCGAACAATCTTTACTACCCAGCTGTTAACTTGTCGCAGATAGATGGGCTGTGGCAGATTGTCTCGGGAGGTTGCAGCGACCTGGAGATCAAATGGACGGACGGCGCGGTCGATAGCCTGGGCCGACTCATGTGGTACGATTCGGGCACCCCGGCAATGTGGACCTCGGACGACTTGGGGGACTGGCCCAGGGCGATCATGCTGCGATTCCGGCTGACTGATCCGCGCATGCCGGAAGATATGGACGGCAAGATTTACGAGATTATCTGCGAACTTCCCCCGTGATCATCTGGGGTTTTCAGGGGAATAGCTAAGGCGACAAGGCCTTGGCCAGGAATTCATGGCGGAAGGGCGCCTCGCCTATTTTGCCGACCGCACGATTCAGTTCCTCGCCAGCGGGGGTAAGAATCAGCGTGGTGGGGAATTCCGTCACGCGATACTTCTCGGCGATATCCTTGCGCTGCCCGCGAGAAACACGGACCATGACAGCCACGAAGTTGCCGTCGGCCAGGGCTTGGCGGTTGGCTTCCTTGGAGAGCGTCCTGTCTCGCATCCAGCGATCCAACTGGCTGGGGGGCCTGCCCACGAACAGCACCACCACGTTGCCGCCCTTCTCCTCGGCGAGCCCGATAGCCTTGGGCAGATCATTGTTGATCCAGCCCGGGGGCGGCGCGAGTTTTCGGTGGAACATCGTAATGCCGATGGCCCCAACGGCGATTATGAGTATGAAGATCAGCTTGACCTTCTTGTCCTTGCTGGATTTCGACGAGGTGTTATCGACGGGCTGGTTCATGGTCTTGTCTTTTCGCTGTGGTTGCAATTCTATGAATCAAGCTTGTCGAGCGTAGCACATGGGCATCGCGGTGTCCCCTGGAAAGTTGCAGCCGAGCCGTCTCGCCGGCCCGCGCCGCTGGCGAGCTATGCGCGCCGCCGCCGCCGTAGAGCTAGCAGAGCTCCTGCGCCCATCAGAGCCATCGAAGCCGGCTCGGGCACCGAATCGATGTTGGCGCTGGCATCGAAACCGTAGTAAGTCCCCAGTATGGTCAGGTCCCCAAGGTCGACCACGCCGTTTCCGTTGGCGTCGCCCTTGGCGTAGCCCAGGCCGACAAGACCGTAATAGGTCCCCAAGATGGACAGGTCCGTAAGGTCGATCCTGCCGTCCAGATTGAAGTCGCCATATTGGCTGTCGAGTATCTCCGTGATGAGGAAGTCCATGTCGAGGCCATCGACCAGGCCGTCAGAATTGAGGTCGCTGAGAGGGTCCGCCGGAGGCGCCGAGCCGCTGCCGCCCAAGCTGTCGATGTAGGCGTACAGCAGGTCAATGTCGTCGGCGTCGACGATATCGTCGGCGTTGAGGTTGCCGGTGGGCACGATGGTGTTGATCCAATCGATGTAGGTCGGCACGATCACGGCGTAGCTGGCGTTGTATGGCGGCGGGTCAAGTGGCCCCGTGCGATCAATGTAGGCGTTGATCCCCACGAGCTTCCATTTGCCATCGTCAAGAAGGAATGTCCCCGCGCCTGAATCGCCGACGGCAAAGCCCGCCTCATACGTGCTATCGCTGCGTTTGAAGCCCATTTCAATAGACGATGAGCGGAACTGGCCGCTGGTCATCCACTTCGGGCCATCGATTGCGTTGGTTCCCCATCGCCACGCGCGCGGGACGCCAGTGCTATACATGAACGTATTCGATGTGGTCGTCCCGCCGTAGCCTGTGCCGGCCATGATGACGGGAGTGTCCGGACCGAGCTGGCCATCGTACATTCCGTACCATTGCGGCAGTTGCTCTGCGACTTTCACCAATCTCAGGTCGACGGGGTCTGACTGGCCGTTCAAAGGTGGGGCATTGAATGTTTCTTCGACGGTGTAAGTCCGGCCATCGGACATAGTGATGGTGTATCCCGGGTTGATCGCGAAATGTGCCGCACTGAGGAACCACCGGTTGCCGACGGCCACAGCGCTGCCGCCGCCTACCTGGCCTGCTCCGTCGAATACCATGCCAATCCCGTCGAGCGTCATGTGATACCAATCGCTGCCGGGGTTTCCGAACTCGGTGGTATCTTCGATGCCACCGACAATGGCGTAGGCCGACGGTGAGATTGCCAGGATCGCGCTTGTGGCTACCGCAAGCAGAACTCGAATGCCAAAACGTCGCACGTTCAATCCTTCCTTTGGGAGCGCTACGAAGCCAAAGCGCAGACCAACCATGATTATCGTAAACCGTCCATGGCAGGACCGTATGAGATTTGCACCCATCACAGCCGCTCGCATTATACCCCAAGATGGCCAATTCTGCAATGGTCATCCGCCATATTGTCTGCAACTTTATTCGCCAGCAGGCTGTTAGGCTGCCCCGCCGCCCGCGATGCCCTGCAGCGATGCAGCGCGGGGATGAGACGGCTGGGCTTGGCAATTTGCCCCAGCCCAGCCTGGCGGCGATTTGGCGCTTGGTTTTGGCCATTATTTGGCTATCATACCCATTCTTCGGGTAAAAGCCCTGACGATAGGTCTGGATGAACGACGATATTCAACAACTTTTCGACCAGAGCGCCGATCTGATCCGTCGGTCCGGCGTCCAACTTGCCGACCGGATCAGCCAGGCAGCCGATATCGTTGTGGCGGCATTCCAGTCCGGCGGCGGGGTGTTTGTCTTCGGTAACGGCGGGTCGGCCGCCGACGCTCAGCATATCGCCGCCGAGCTGGTGGGGCGATTTCGCCGCCAACGGCAAGCCCTGCGGGCTGAGGCGCTGACAACCGATACGTCAGCGATAACGGCCATCGCCAACGACTTCGGGTTCGATAACATCTTTGCCCGCCAGTTGGCCGGTAAGGGCGCCGCCGGCGACGTCGCCATCGCCATCAGCACGTCGGGCAATTCGCCGAACATCCTGGCTGGCTTGGCCACGGCGAAAGAACTGGGCATCAAGAGCATCGTCCTCACAGGCCGGGGCGGCGGCAAGTGCGCCCCGCTTGCCGACGTGCTGCTGGACGTGCCCTCAACCGACACACCGCGAATACAAGAAACGCACGAGGTAATCTACCACGTGCTTTGTGAATTAGTCGAATCGGCGATGGTCAAGTGACCTCGCCGAAACAGGCAGAATTGAAAGGGATAATGATGTTCCGACAAGCAAGCGCATACATTGCCATTCTAATCGTGGTACTGCTGGCGGCAGTAACCATTCGGGCCACGTCGGCAGCCGATGACCAGGCCGCGCCGGCTGAGGGGCCTGTCGGCCTTGCGACCTGTCCAATGGAAGAAGGCGAAGGCGAGGCAGAGGAGTGCGGCGCAGAGCAAGCCGCCCCCGCCCCCGCCACCTTCACCGTCGAAGCAACCGCGCTGAAGATCGAGCAGTCCTTTGACGGCGTGTTCGAGGCTGGGCAGATGTTCCCCGTCTCCATCGTGCCGGAAGTTTGGGGCAGCCTGGAGGTCCTCCGCGCCGTGCCCGCCGGTACGGTCGTCAAGAAGGGCGACCCCATCCTCTGGCTGGACACCGAGGACATCGACCGCCAAATCGCCGAGACCATTGCCGGCGAGAAGCTCGCCGAATTGCAGATCGCCCAAGCCGAGGCCGAACTGGCCTTTGCCGAGCAGTCCTACGATCGCAACCTTGCCTGGGCGCGACGGGCGGGGAAGATAGTCGAGGAAGACCACCTTCAATGGCTTGCTACTACGGAGGAATTCCGCGACCGGTACCAGCCTTTGAACAGAGAAGTCATTGACTTGCGGCATGAGTCGTCCGAGGAAGAACTCCGCCAGCTCAAGGAGATGTACGAAGCCGACGAATTGATCGAAGCTACCGAGGAGATGATCCTCAAGCGTAACGAATATTCCGCCAAGCGTGGGCGAATCGACTACGATGTCCAGCTTTTGAACTATGATTTCCATCTGGATTATCAGGTGGACCGCAGCCGCGAGCAGCACGCCCGCGGCATTGAAGACGCCGAGATATCTCTGGAGCGTACGGAACTCATGATGCCCTTGCAGCTTGCCATCAAGCAGGAGCAGCGGGCCAAAGCCCGGCGCGATCGCGAAAGGTCGCTGGAGAAGTTCGCCCAGCTTCAGGCTGACCGCGAACTGATGGTCGTCAACGCCCCAGCCGACGGCGTGGTGTACTACGGCGAGTGCGTCCGCGGGCAGTGGACCTCAGGCGGCGGAATGGAAAACAAGCTGCGTGAGGGCGGACGAATCGGCTCGCGGGAAGTGTTCATGACGATCGTCCAGGCCGACGCGCTGATGGTGCGGTCCGGCATGGGCGAGGGCAACCTTTACGAGATAGCCGCGGGCGGGGCGGTGACCGTAGAGCCGACCGGCTATCCCGACGAAGAACTCACCGGCCGCGTCTCGGAAGTGATAATCGCGCCGTCTCTCGCGGCTAAGTACTCTTTCCTCGTCTCGCTCAACGGCAGCGAAACGCAGGTCCTGCCGGGCATGACGTGCAAGCTGCAGGTCGTCGTTGTGGACAAGGCCGACGCGCTGATGGCGCCCGCCGCCGCCGTCGGTAGCGAAGAAGACGACCTGGACAGCAAGTTCGTATACGTGGTCGTCGAAGGCGAAGAGCCGGTCAAGCGGGCTGTTGAAGTTGGCCGATCGAAGGGCGACAAGGTCGAGATCACCGAAGGCATCGCCGCCGGTGACGTGATACTGGCCGAGAAGCCCGCCGAGGAGGATTGCGCCGAATAGTGCCCCCTCCGGGGCTAGGCCATTAACTTCGTGCTGCGACGGACCATCGCAATTTACCTGGCAGGCTGCCTGCTGGCTGTAGGGTGCCAGCAGGCCCAGCCGGATTTCGCCGAGAGAGGCCCCACGCCGCTGGCGATTACTCCGCCCGCGCAGGAAGATATCCAGACTGCCATCGACCGCGGCGTGGCGTTCTTGCTGGAGGTCCAGAACCCCAACGGCTCGTGGGGGTCGGCCCATTCCAAGCCCGTCACCGTGCTAATGCCCATACCCGGCGGGTACTGGGCGATGAACACCGGCGCGACGTCGCTGGCGATCATGGCCTTGTGCGAGACCGCCCCCGATACCCCGGAGGTGACCGCCGCCCTCCAGCGCGGGCAGGCCTGGATGTTCGAGATGCTGCCCAAGATGCGGCGGGACGATATCGCCACGATCTACAGCATCTGGGCGCACGCGTATTCGATTCAGGCACTGCTGCGTTTGCAGGATCGCCTCCCCGGCGACGCCGAGCGTGACGAGAAGATCGACAAGTTCGTCGACCTGCAGATCCGCCTGCTGGGCCAGTACCAGGCGCTGTCCGGCGGCTGGGCTTACTACGAGCGATACACCACGACGCGCAGGCCTAACCTTATCTCCAACAGCTTCTCGACGGCCACGGTTCTCATCGCGCTTCACGAAGCCGAGCAAGCCGGCTACCATGTGCCCAAACGCCTGCCCCTGCTTGGCGTGAAGGCGATTTTGTGGTCGCGCCACCCGGACTTCTCCTACGGATATTACTCGCTGCCCATCGCCAGGCCGGAGATGTCCCTGCACAAAAAGCCGGCCAGCCTCGCCCGAAGCCAGACCTGCAACGCCGCGATGTACCTCTGGGGCGACCAGCGGACCACGCTGCCTATAATAAAGACCTGGCTGAACCGCCTCTACGCACGCAACGGCTGGCTCAGCAGGGCGAGAAAAACGCAGAGGCCCCACGAATCGTGGTTCGCCGTGGCGGGGTACTTCTTCTACTATGGGCACTACTATGCGGGCGTCTGCATCGACCTTCTGCCGGCTGACGAAAGGCCATACTTCCAGGACCACCTGGCCAACATCCTCCTGCCGCTCCAAGAAAAGGACGGCTCGTGGTGGGACTTCCCGCTCTTTCGATATCACCAGGAATACGGCACAGCCTTCGCGCTGATGTCGCTGAACCGTTGTCTGCATGCGGGTGACTAGCGCCTCCGATTACACAAGAAAACCCAATCGCCGATCAGGAGCATCACTGTGGCAAAAGCCAAAAAGAAAGCCGCGCGCCCCGCCGCCCAAAAAGCTTCCACCCCGGCCGCCAAGCTCACCAGCAAGCTCGTGGCCGACATGCAGGCAAGCTTCGCCGCTGACGACCGCTACAAGGTCATGCAGAACGCCATCACGCAGGTGAGCATTCGCGACCTCGCCTGGCAGCACGACGTGGTGAAGGACGACGAGCACGTCTTCTCGCTGCAACTGGACGACTGGTCGGCCACCAACCAGAAAAGCTCCGGGCGATGCTGGATGTTCGCCGCCCTCAACCTGTTCCGCATGGGGGCCATGAAGAAACTCAAGTGCAAGAACTTCGAGTTCTCCCAGAACTACACGTTGTTCTGGGACAAGCTGGAAAAGGCGAATTACTTCCTGGAAGCCATCATCGCCACCGCCGATCGCCACGTCGACGACCGTACGGTAAAGACGCTGCTGGGCAGGCCCGTGGACGACGGCGGGCAGTGGACGATGTTCATCAGCCTGGTCAAGAAACATGGCCTGGTGCCCAAGGCCGTCATGCCGGAGACCGAGAGTTCGTCCAGCACCGGCATGATGAACGGCGTGCTGACCGAGAAACTCCGCAGCGGCGCGAAGATGCTTCGCGACATGTCGGCCGGCGGCGCCAAGCCGGCTGCCCTGCGAGCGGCGAAGGAAGATTTGCTCAACGTCGTCTACCGCGTGCTTGCGATGCACCTGGGCAACCCGCCGGCCAAGTTCGATTGGCAGTGGAAGGGCACTGACAAGAAAATCCACCGCCAGCGCAACATGACTCCCAAGACCTTCGCCCAGCGATACGTCACCGTGCCGATGGACGATTACATCGGCCTGGTGCACGACCCGCGAAAAGAGAATCCCATCGGCCGAATGTTCACCGTGGAGTATCTGGGCAACATAGTCGGCAGCCCGCAGGTCACGTACCTCAATGTGGATGTTGAACTGATCAAGAAGATCACCCTCAAGACCTTGCAGGACGGCGAGCCGGTCTGGTTCGGCTGCGATGTCGGCAAGGACATCCACACGAACAAGGCTCTGTGGGATGCCGACATCAAGGACCTCGGCGCGATCTACGATACGACGTTCGACATGGACAAGGAGTCCCGGCTGAACTACTCCATGACAGCCATGACCCACGCGATGATGTTCACCGGCGTGGACGTGGTGGCCGGCAAGCCGCGCGCGTGGCGCGTGGAGAATAGCTGGGGGACGGAGAAGGGCAAGTCGGGCTTCTACCGCATGAACGACTCGTGGTTCAACGAGCATATGTTCGAGATCGCCGCCCGCAAGAAATACCTGCCGCCCAAGTTGCAAGAGGCGCTGTCCCGCAAGCCAATAGTCCTGCCGGCCTGGGACCCCATGGGTTCACTGGCGCGGGAAGGCTAGCGTAATCCAACGCAAGCTTGCAACGTTCGGGTGCCACGTCCGTGGCGGCAGAGAGCCCAAAGGGCGAGCATAGTTGGTGCCCGAAGGGCAAGCAGGGCGATGTGCAGAGAGCCCGAAGGCCTGCCTGCCGGTAGGCAGGGCGACAACCCGGTCCCTCCATGGATAATCGATCTTAGTTGCCCTGCGGCGCCGTTGAGTCCCGTAAGGGATGCCCGAACTTAGCCCAGGAGTTCACTCCTGGGATGAGAGCCAAGCCACAAAACACCAGTCCCGTTAGGGACGGCTGAGGATGGCCTTCACCTGCAGCGACCTGCACTCAGCCGTCCCTACGGGACTGATGACAATTCGTTGTGCGACGATCCCAGGACTTCGTCCTGGGCTAAGATCGAGCGTCCCCTTTGGGGACTCAACGGCGATGCGTGGCGCGTGAATCCGCGGGCAGGCGGGCAGGTGCTGGCCCTGCCTACCGGCAGGCAGGCCTTCGGGCTCGAAAGCAACTGGGCTTACACGCTCGCAGAAGTGGCTGCTCTACTTGCCTGCCATCCTGGCGACGAACGCGGCGTAGTCGGCCGGCGTGTCGATGCCTGCACCATCGTAGTCCACCACAGCCACTGCGATGTCGTAGCCGCTTTCCAAGGCGCGGAGTTGCTCCAGCTTCTCCGCTTGCTCGGCGGGTGTAGGTGGCAGGGCGGCGAAGCGCTTGAGAAACGCCACGCGGTATCCGTACACGCCCAGGTGCAACAAATAGCTCACGGGCGTGTCGCCGTCGCGGTCCAGGGGGATTCGCGCGCGGGAGAAGTACATCGCCTTGCCCCCCGCATCGCAGACGACCTTGACCTTGTCCGGCTCGTCAGCCAGTTCCGCCGGCAGCGGAGTCGCCAGCGTCACCATCGGGGCGTCGGATGTCTGGAGCAAATCGATCAGGGCCGCGATGCATTCCGGCGGAATCTCCGGCTCGTCGCCCTGGATGTTGAGAACGAGATCATCGTCGGCGAGTTCCAGCGTGGCTGCGGCCTCAGCCAGGCGGTCCGTGCCGGACCGGCAGGAGTCGCTGGTCATCACCGCCTCACCGCCGCAGTCGGCGACGGCGGCTGCTATTCGCTCATCGTCGGTGGCTACGACAATCCGGTCGACGCCGCCGGCCAGGCGGACGGTGTCGATGACGTGCTGAATTAGGGGGTGTCCGGTTTCCGCCAGCAAAGGCTTGCCGGGCAGGCGCGTGGAGGCGTAACGGGCCGGGATTATAACTATAACACTCACCGTAGGCTGAGTGTATGTAGCTGAGGCAGGAATGCAACTGCAAACCGATATACATGTGAATTGTGCTTGACTTGGCCAGGCGTCATCCCGATGATACAATAGAGGCAGGTGGTGGGCCTGCGTGTGTCCTACGTGAGTGTCACGATTAGCATGTTGCTTTGACTTGGCTCACCGGGTATGTACTTGGCTGAAGCAATGCATTCCAACCGTCAAAATCGGAGGGGGAGCGGGTTCAGCCTGACTGAGTTGCTGATAGTCTTAGCTGTGCTGGGGACGCTGCTCGCCCTGGCCTTTCCCGCCTTTACGCGAGTGGTCGTCATCACCAGGCGCGCCCAGTGCAGCAAAACTCTTAAAGACATTGGCGTCGCTTACGCATCTCAACTGTTCGACGCAACGTCTGTTGCGGGCGTCGACACCATCCATTCGGCAGTGTGGGCCCGTCAGTTGGCGCCGTACTTCGGTGGCCACCGCGATGCCTTTTGGTGCACTGCCACCGGCAAGAGCGACGGCATGGGCTACGAGGCCGTCGGCGAATTGCCGGAGGGCGTATACAGCCTGCCGGACGCGAAGATTCGAATCTACAACGGCAACAGCAAGCTGTACGATGTCGACACCTTCACCGCCTACCCATACTGGCTGGAAGGCACTCACCAAGATTTTGGTCGGCGTCCCGGCATATGGAAGGTCAACGCGACGGTTTACGATGCGTTATCCCGTGGCGATATGCCCCAGTATACCCCCGGGCCCAACTCTCGCGATTACTGGTTCATCATCGAGGACCAGCGAACCGTGACTGATGGCGAGCCGGACACCGCCGGAGGGGATACCGATTTCAACGATTTCGATCTGCATGTCATCCAGAATGGCATTGATGTTACCGTGACCGGGTACCACAAGAGTGCGGGGTACAATTTCGGGCTGGTGGATATGGAGGGCAACGTCACCCAGGAGTCAGGCGACATGATCGGGCCGCTCAACCTCCAAGGCGTGCGAAGGCTCAGTTACGGCATGAGTACGGAGATCCATCAGGTCGCCGAGAAGGCGCGAAACTCCAGCACCATCATCATGGTCGATTATAAAGACGACCAGGTCGCCACGGGCGACAGCCTCGCGGCGTTGGGGAGTTCATGGGACCTTTATCGCACAGCGCGCCACATGGGCCAGATGAACGCCCTGTACGCCGATGGCCATGTTCGGCCGCACAGACCGGATGAAATAGATCCCTCGTTCACTCAAGGTGAAACTTTTTGGGACCCCTTCAGTGCTGCAGAATAGCGGGGTGTTGTGCTCGTCGGCTTGGTGCCGATGGGCTTGTAAGACGGGGCGAGGAGTTTTGGCATGGACACCAAGAAAGTTTTGATCGTTGTGGTTGGCTTGGCCCTGGTGGCTGGCGGATCGCTCTATGTGCTCAATCTGACAGACGAGCCCGACGAGCCCCAAGGCTATGCTGACGACACGACGATTGCGGAAGAGGACGACTTTTCGCCAGAGGATACCGCGACCTCACCCCGCCCTTCGATGGATGATGACGCCCAGCGTCCGTCGCCTCCCAGCCCTTCGTCGCCTCGCCCGCCCGTTCGGCGACCTTCACCGGCCCCGGCTCCTCGGGCTTCGGGCAACCCCATAGGACCCAACCCCAATGCCTCGGCAGCGACGGTGCGGAATGGCAAGCCCGCACCAGGCTCGGGAGCGATAACGTCAGGCCCGCGTGGCCAACGCCTGGAGCACCTGCCGTCGACAGTCTCCGATGAAGACCTCGCCCGAGCTGAGCAAACAATTGCCACCTCCGACAATGTTGACCAGCTGGAGAAGGCAATGGTCACACTGACGCGGCACCGCGACAAAGCCAATATTGAGTTCTTCATTGCGATGTTGCGTGACAAGTCGGAAGACCCGATCGTCAGAGCCAAAGCAGCCGAAGGGCTGGCGATGATCGGCGCACGACAGGCCCTGCCCTACCTGCTGGAAGCGATGGGCGATGAATCCAGGCGGGTCCGTGCAGCGGCGAACGGCGCCTTCATTCGGCTGGGCGACGGGCATAATTACGGGTTCGATCCCAAGGCGCCGCGAGCAGATCGTGAGGAGATGCTCGCGAGAATTCGTGGCACCGTGCCCCGGGAATGGCGATCACCTTAGCAGTGACCGCGCCAGCGCGCAGAAACAACGTCGCTCCCTTGCCAGGCCTTGCCACAGCTCTCCCCAGCTGCCCAGGCCCGCCCCGCAAGTGCACCTTTCGCCCGCCCCGACCGGCCATCCCCGCCGCCGGCGAAACAGAATGCATTGTTGACGCGCCCGACCCAAGCCGATAGAGTGATGTACGCGGCGCCGCGCCGGAGAACAATCGGCCGACGCCCGTCCGCCGGAAGCCCAGGTGGATCAGCCGGAGAGGTGGCAGAGCGGCTGAATGCGACGGTTTGCTAAACCGTTGGGCGGGGTATTCCTCGTCCCGCGGGTTCGAATCCCGCCCTCTCCGTTGTACTGACGAGTCGACCTCGACCCATCGAGGCCGGCTCGTTTCTTTGCGCGTGTGACCGGGCGGGATACGGACCCGCGCGGGGCCGAAGGCCACGCCCCGCAGCCGCGCCGGGCCCGGCGATCATTGGGCCCGCTGCAAGCCCGATCTGGCCCGAATTGCCTTGCTACTTCCGGCAGACATGATAGTATGTGGGTAGCTTGCTTCTTCCGGGAAAGGCGCAGCGAATACGGGGAAGCGAGATGGTGGATGCTTAACGGGACGGCAGAATTAGGGAGAGCAAACATGACCAAGCGAATTATCGTTGTGATGATGGTGGTCGGCCTGTGCGCGCCGATGGCGATGGCTGGCTTTAGCGCGAGTGGGGACGTATCCCCCGCCGATCCGGCCACGTGGTGGAGCGGGAACGCGGTCTATATTGGCAGGACGGGCGCGGGCAGTGCGACCATTGATGGCGGCAGCGTCGCCGGGTCGGACTATGCGTACTTGGGCGAACAGGCCGGCTCCGTTGGCGCGATGACGGTGGACGGCGCGGGATCAATGTGGGACCTCGACGGCCAACTCAAGATTGCCTACTACGGCGACGCCACGTTGGGCATTACCGACGGGGCGGCCGTCTACAACGGCGCAACCAGCAGTATCGCCACCTTTGCCTCTGCCACCGGAGTGGTGACGGTAGACGGGGCGGGGTCGTCGTGGGCGTCCGCCACGCTCTACGTTGGCTCCAGTGGTGTCGGCACGCTGAACGTCACTGGCGGCGGCGCGGCCAGCAGCTCTGAAACTCAAATCGGCGGCGGCACTTTGGGCACGGGCATAGTAACGGTTAGCGGCGCCGGCTCGACGTGGAGCCCTTCCCGAAAGGTCTATGTTGGCCGATATGGCGATGGCACGTTGAATATCAGTGACGGTGGCTTGGTGAATGCCACCCGGGATGTCTTTGTGGCATTGAAGCCCGGGTCGACTGGTGCGATCAACTTCGACAACGGCACGCTTACGACGGGCGGGCTTCTCTGTGCGTACGATAACCTGGCCGGCACGGGCACGATCAACGCGAACGGCCTGGTCAGTGACGTGGACTTGGTCTTCGATGCGACCCACCCCTTGAGCCAGACCTTTACGCTAACTGGCCCCGGGAAGAATATTACCATCAATCTCAATGTACTTGGTCCCGGCGCAATGGGGGCCGGTTACGAGGCCAACGGTTCACTGCACATAGCAGACGGGCTGGTTGTGCGATCGTCGTCTGGCTTTCTTGGCTATCATGCCGGCGCGTCTGGTGCAGCGACGGTGACCGGCGTCGGCTCGACATGGAGAGGCGGCGGCACCTTCAACGTGGGCTACTATGGTGAGGGCACGCTGGACATTGCCGACGGGGCAACGGTCATCACTCAATCCAGCCGTATTGGCGATCAGGCCGGGTCGACAGGCGCAGTGACGCTGCGCGGGGCGGGATCGACGTGGACTACCGCAGAACTCTTCGTCGGTAACGTCGGGGATGGCACGCTGAGCGTAACTGACGGCGCGGTCCTTAATACCGAGACTGGCTACATCACCGGTGGCCTTGGGACGACGGGTGTCGTGTACGTCAGCGGAGCAGGTTCGACTTGGCACAGCTCGCGAAACCTTCGAGTTGGCCGCAGCGGCGAGGGCACGCTGAACATCACCGACGGCGGATTGGTCGAGGTCGACGGTAGAACTCACTTGGGAAGAAACGACGGTTCGATCAGCACGCTCAACTTTGACAACGGCACATTGACGACAGGCGCGCTTCTCGGTTCGCCCGAAGATATCACCGGCACGGGCACGATCAACACGAAGGGCTTGGTTAGTGATATAGACCTGGTCATCGATTCGACGACCGGCCTGGTGCAGACCTTGACGTTCAACGGCCCGGGGCAGAATGTCGTCGTCAATCTCGACATGAACGGCTCGACGGCCATGGGGGCCGGTTTTCGCGGAACGGGATCGATGTACATCGGCGATGGCTTGGCTGTGGAATCGGATGCCGGCTACATCGGCTACCGTCTCGGCTCCAACGGTACGGTGACGGTGGCTGGGGCGGGTACAAGTTGGACCGCCAGATCTTTCCTGGCTGGCTACTGGGGCAACGGCGCACTGCTGATTACGGATGGCGGGTCCGTCCAGTCGGGTGGCGCCATTGGCAGCCAGGCCGGATCGACCGGCATCGTGACGGTCGAAGGGGCGGGATCGACGTGGGACACTTCCGACCTGGGCGTTGGCTTCTATGGCGATGCTACGATGAACATCACGGGCGGCGGCGCTGTCAGCAATACGACAAGCCGGATTGGCGCCTACGAGGGCTCTACCGGCGCGGTGACGGTGGACGGAACGGGATCGACGTGGACCACTTCCGGCAAGCTGTACGTTGGCCGTGAGGGCAATGGCACGTTGCGCATCACCGCAGGTGGGGTCGTTAGCAATGGGCTGAGGGGCTACATTGCGTACACCGGCGGTGTGAGCGGCACGGTGCTGGTGGATGGCGTGGGGTCGACGTGGACCAATGCCGAAATGCTCTACGTTGGCCGCTATGGCAGCGGAACGCTGGCTATCATCAACGGCGGCCTGGTAAGCGTGGCCGACAAGCTGGTCATCGACCACGATACTGACGGAGACGGTTTCATCAACATGGCCACAGGCGGCATGCTGGCGCTGAACGGCGAGGCCGACGACTCGCTGGCTGAGTTCCTGGACCTGATCGGCGGCAGCGATGCGATACGCTACTGGGATGTCGGCATATCGGACTGGGCCGACCTCACCGGTGCAACCTACGGCGACGATTATACACTGGCCTATCTAGCCGGTGGCGATCTGATGGGCTACACGGTGCTAACTGTAACAACGCCCGTCCCCGAACCGGCCACGCTGAGTCTGCTGGCATTGGGCGGCCTGGCGGCGCTTCGGCGGCGGAGGCGCACTGGCTGGTAGAGTACGTCGAAGGTTGGTGTATCGCGCGGCGACTCGCCCGCCAGCCAAGAAAAAGGGAAACGCCCCGAAGGACGTTTCCCTTGGCTAGACCATCGGCCTGGATTACCAGCGAATGGACCTGTTAGGCTGTGCGCTGTCATATATCGCCTTGTCTTCAAGTTCCTGCGCCGCGGCTACGGACGGCAGGACGATGTGATAGTCCTTGTCGAACTCCAACGCGAAGGTGTAGGTCAGCTCGTCCACGTCGGCTCGTTGGGCGCGGGCGGGCACGTCGAGCGTCCATCGCAGCAGGCCCAGCGGCTTGAGGTACTCGGTGTAGTACTCGTCGGTGTCCAGTTCGTCGGAGCTTTCCAGCGAGACCAGCTTGATCTCCGTATCTTCCAGGTTCACCAAGCGGTCCTTGACCAGCACGGTCACGTTCTCGTCCTTGTAGTTGGTGAGCGTGATCCTGTACTCGAACGTCAGCTTGGTCTTGCCCCAAGACTCGCCTTCCGTTCGCTCGACCAACTCGCGATGCGCTTCGAGCTGCGAGTCCACACCGAAGCCAAGCCCGAACATTTCGCCCTGCGAGACGAACGACAGGGCGGCGGCGCCGACGAATCGATCGTCCAGATACGTGCTGACAGGCCCGGGCAATAGCGCCAGTTCGCTCGTGTTAGTCAGCTCGGCTTCACGGAATACCTGGCTTGTCAGCAGCGGCACGGCCACGTACGTCACCTTGCCCGCCAGGGCCAGCTCATCGACCTTGACCATCATCTGCTCGGGCCTACTCGGGATGGATATGCTGCCCGACAGGTGATACTCCAAGCTCACCGACTGCCGCCTGGGGGCGATCTGTGCGGCTCGGCCATTGCCATCGCCGATGGTAAGGTCGATCACCTGAAGCTGGTTGCCCAGGCTGTTGATCGCCGTGTCGAGCTCCGTCACCTTCCTCTGGAGGATTATGGTGTTCTCGGAGCCAGCCTGGAAGTCGTTGCTCTCGATGCCGTCCAGGAACGCCCCGCCAATGCTGGTAGCCGTCGGGACATTCTGCCGGTTTGTTATCTGCAAGGCTAGCCTCCCCACTAGCTGATCGCGCTCGCCTGCACTGATGTTACCGAAGGTGACTTTCGTACTGTACTGCCCGCCCGTGATTGGGGTGCCCGCCTCGGCGAGTTCCACCCACAGAGGCTTGAGCACGGGCGGCTCGGCCCACATGTCCGGCGAGGCGGTGGACAGCGTCAGCTCGACGTTCGTCCAGTCTTCGCCCGTCTGCTGGTACACGAAGGCGTTGTAGTCCAGCCGAATGTTGTCGTCGCCCGTGGTCGCCCGAACAGTGTACGTCGGCGACCACTTCACGTTCTGCACGAGGTAGTTCAACTGTACCGTCACGTTCCCGTCGGCGAGCCCGGTCAGGCGGACCAGCGCCCGGCGGTCGAACTCAGCCTCGGCCGGCGGGTTGTCCTTGTGGAACTGAACGATATTCTCACGCGCTTCGGTGAGCTGACGACTCAACGCGGCCTGTTGCGTTATCAGGTCGATCTTCTTGGCGCCGATTTCGGTGCGCTTCTGGAAGATGTAGTTGAACAACTTCACCGCTTGGTCGGGGTCGAAGTTAACCTGCGCGGCCTGATCTTCATCGCCCCGCGTGGTCGCGGTGAACATGCTCGGCAGGCTCGTCGAGGTGTTCTGGAGAGTCAGGAGGTACTGCTCTTCTTGCGCTAATGTGATTAGCTTCTGGGCAATGAGTCGGCCCGTCAGTTCGAGTTCTCCCACGGCGAGCACGAGCTGCTTGGGCACGTCCAGTGCGGGAGCTGCTTCGACGGTTTCGTCGACGAAGAACGTTACGCCCTGGATTTGGCCGGTGTCGCTGGTGGCGTATAGGCTGCTGGAGATAATGTGAGCGGGCAGCCCGGTGACGAGGAACTCCATGTCGCCGCCGTCGGTGGCCAGAACGATCTGGCGGGAGACGAGGGCTTTGTCCTGATAGATCGTCACCGCGGTGACCAAGCCGGGCTGTTCCGGCAGTTCGGCCAGGCACGGACTGGCCAGTAGCGCCAGCACGGTCAGGCAGAGCAAGATTCGCGTCGTGATTGCTTTTTGCAACATGGTGATCTCCTTCAAGTTCTAACAAGCGAAGGGAACGGCCACTTTGCCCGCCACTCCCCGTGCGGCGCCAGAGGAACGTCCTGAGGCGTTGGACATCAGTCAGTATCCTTTCATAGCGTGTTGCCGTCAAAGGTCTTGTTGGCGTCCGGCGGCCCGGACATTATCTATCTGCTACGATGGCCGGCTGCAAATTGTTCTTGGCCGAGACCGACCCGTGCCGTGAAATATCAACCTATGAGTGAGTCAACACATTCGAAAGTTCTGTTGATCGGCTGGGACTCAGTTAGCCGGGGCAGCGTTGGGGAGTTGTTGGAGGCTGGGCAGTTGCCCAATCTGAGCAGGCTCGTCGAGAGCGGCGTGCTGGGCCCAGCCGTGACGGCCGGGCCGCTGGCGGCGGGCATAATCTATAACTCGGTAGCCACCGGGAAGTACGCCGACTCGCACGGCGTGCTGGGGCCATACGAAGCCCACGAGGATGGATCCGTCTCCGCCACGGACAGCCGCAGCAGGCGAGCCAAAGCGTTCTGGGAAATTCTTTCGCAGAACGATATTCGCTGTAACGTGGTGAACTTCCCCGCCACCGGGCCGGCCGAGCTGATCAACGGGGCGTTCGTCAGCCCGGCGTTCTTTGTGAAGGTCCGCCAGAGCTATCAGACTCCGGCCGACGTCCCGCCCGGCAGCGTGGCACCGAGCGATCTTCTGGAAACGCTCAAGGAGTTCCTGGTCGCACACGATGAAATTGACGCCCAGACAATGGCCCTGTTTGTCCCCAAGCTTCAGCAGGCGGACCCCGGCGACGACCGGCTGCCTCTTATCGCAGCAGCCCTCGCCCAGAGCCTGTCCGTCCACGCCGTCGCCACCTGGCTGATGGAGAACACCGAGTGGGATGTCATGTCGGTGAACTACCCAGCCATCGAGCAGTTGTGGGGGCGGTTCCTGCGATACAACAAGCCCAAGCTCGACTGGGTCGACCAGCAGGACTTCGAGCTCTATAACGAAGTCTGCGACAGTTCGGTGCGGCTGTGCGACTTGCTGTTGGGCAGGCTGTTGGAACTCGCCGGCGACGACACGTCTGTCCTGCTGTACTCGGCCCGGGGGTACAGGCCTAACGATACGCTGCCGCAGGAATTGCTCACGAGCGGGCGGACGGTCAGAGAGTCGCTGTGCGGGCCGGAGGGAATCTTCGTGATGCGAGGGCCCGGCGCGGGCGCCGATGAGCTGATTCACGGCGCTCGCAGTTTGGATATTTGCCCCACGGTGCTGCACCTGGCGGGCGTAACGCCGGGCGCTGACATGGATGGGCGCGTGCTCGCCGAAGCGCTCCTTCAGCTGGGCGACGAGCCTGAGTGTGTCGAAAGCTGGGAGGCCGTCCCCCCGCTGCGTGACGTGCCGGCGGCGGGCGAGTCGGTCGGGTGGGGCGAGCCGAGCGGGCTGGCCAGGCCGTTCGTGTTTGGGCGCGGGGATCGCGTTCAGATGGACAACGACTGGCGCAGGCTGGAGACGCTGTTGTGCACATCGCGGCGGGAGCAGGCTCTGGGGCCTCTCGTGCGGCTTTACTACAGCAACCCGCTCCAGGTGGACAAGGCTACGATGGTGGCTGAGGCGCTGTACCTTGCCGGCCACGTGCCCTCCGCGTTGGTGGTGATGGCGCCAGTTGCAGAGGCCTTCCCTCACTGGCCCATCGGCATGTTGATGTCCGGGGTTATCGCTCTGCACAAGGGCGAGATATATCAGGCGTTGGATTTCTTCGAACAGGCCGGCCGGGACGACCCGCCGATTCCGCAGTTGTTCCTTTACCTGGGCGACGTGTGCATGCGCCTCGATCGCCTAACTCGCGCCGAGGAGGCGTACAGGCGTGCGGTGGCGATAGATCCGAGCTTTTACTACGCACACATAGGCCTGGCTGAGGTGCTGCGCCGCACGCAGGATTACCAGGGCGCCGCCGAGTCGGCGTTGCGGGCCGTTGGCGTGGACTATTCCAAGTCGGCCGGTCACTTGGCGCTTGGCAAGGCGGCCGCTGAGCTTGGGCAAATGGACCGCGCCCGCCAGGCGTTCGCCCAAGCCCTCAGGTCCGCCCCGGACGACCAGTTCATCAAGGCCCACCTTGACGCCGCCGAGCAAGGGCAATCGCTGTCCTCGACCGGCACGGGCCCGGGCGACGCCATTGCACAATTGGGGCAGGGGGCCGTCGAGCCCACCGAAGCCCAGAGACAGCAGTTCGAGGCCGGCCAGGCCACCATACAGGATGCCCTGCGAGATATCTCTCAGTGGCTTGGCAAGTACGCCGAAGACCTTGCCGCCGCCGAGACCAAACTGGACGAGTATCTCCAGGCCAACGCCGCAGCCAGGGGTGTGGAGTTCGCGCCGCCAGCCCAGCCGGCGGACGTTGGCCAGGCCGACCAGGCCGAGTGGACAATCAGGCCTCCGATCCCGGCAGATCAGCCGGTGCTGAGGCAGATGCTTCCGGACATATTCGATAATGCATCCAGCCAGGAAGTGCTGCTGATTCACCCGTCAGGCACGGACGACATTCAGGGGGGCGTCACATTTGAGAGCGACCCCAAGGACGCGACGGTTGTCAAGCTGGGCCTAAGCGTGCGAGGCCAGGCCGGCGCTACGGAAGAAGATGACGCTGCAGTGCGGCTGACGACGAGATTGTTGCGCGGCGCGATTGCTCGCGGCGCGGCAGGGGGGGCGAGGCGACTTGTTTCCACTTTTCGGGAGGACCCGGGCCGATCTGCCCTGCGAAGTTGCCTTGAGGGATTGGGATTCGACGTCGCTCTGGTCGAAGGCCTCGAGACCATTAACATGCCGGACTTCCGAGATCGATGCTTGAGAATCGTGCGGCGATATCAACGCCAGCAGGCGATTCCCGCCGACGTGCGCCTGATCCCGCTCGGCGAGGCGCCTTACGAATCTGTCGACAGCTTCCTTCATACGTTTTTCGAGGATGGTGCCGGTGTGCCGGCCAAGCAGCTCAGCCCATCGCTTTCGCGGGTGATGCTCAAGGGCGACCAGATCATCGCATGTCTCGTCGGATATACCGAAGAGCCGGACACCTTCGTGGCGGCGCGATCGTGCGTGCACGCGGACTATCGTCGCCTGTGGGCCTCGCCCTGGCTGTATGGCGAGGTCAGCAGGGCGTGCTGTGAAATCGGCCTGTCGGTGGCGCAATTCTGCACCGACGAGGTAAGGTATCCGGACTTCGTCAAGATCGCCCGCCGCATGGGCGCCAAGGAGATAGGGCGGGTCTACACGATGTCGCTGGACCTGGTGGCGCCGTGGCGGTGACAGGTCCCGTGGGTCCGCCGATACGGGCACCGTGCAGGCGTGAATTCTTACCACATCGCACCCGCGCCGGACCTTGGCGGGTCATTGCGAATTGCAGATAGGTGCCCGTGTGACAAGGATTTAAGGCAGGGGGATACCTAAATGGCCATCGTCGTCGCGCTCAGCTTAGCCTTGCCTCGCCGTGGCCGTCCGGTTGCCATCTGTCTGAAAAAAACATTTTTCTTTAGAGAATCTCCTTGAAGGCTTCCCCATTAATGTGGTAGATTTGAGCCGTTGATGTGGACTCCGTGTAGCGAGTCATAGTATGTCCGGAGGCGTTGCTTGGAGCTGTGGCGACCTGGAGTGGGCCGTTTTCCAAGAAATTCGGACGTTGAGTTTGTGTACATATCAGGAGCAGAACGATTCGGTAATGAGGCAAGGCCAGGAGAGAGCTTGGTGCCGACCGGGGCACAGGGCCAATTCGGTGTCGCGCCTGGAGAGTCCGAAAAGCGGGCGCTTCAAACATTTTGATGAAGGAGCAAACAGGATGAAGAAACTAATAGTGGTTTTGGTAGCATTAGCGATGTGCGTCTCGACGGCGAGCGCCGGGCTTGTGATGAATCCGCATCCAGGATATGGCCGCGGGATGTATCTGCAGGCGGCCGCTGCGCCGCAGCAGGTCACGTGGCAGGGCAACACGGTGTGGGAGTATGTGTACGACCTCTTTGTCAGTGAATATCCCGGCAGAGGCGCCAACGACATCTACGACTTCTTCTTGAAGTTCGATGGCGGCGACGCGGGTGCTCTTGTTGGCTTGTACAATGGCAAGCAGGTCCAGAACTGGTCGAGCTATTCAGCCGGCAAAATCCCCGCCCCTTACTGGTGGTGGTCTGCGCCTCCCAGCGTTCCCACGCCAGAGTACGTTGACCTTGACGATCAGGACGGCGACGGCATCACCGACGAGTGGTTTCCGACGCCCTTGCCGACCACGGCTTCGGCCCAGCAGTGGAGCTACGACGCGGGTCTGGACGCTTGGTCGCAGGCCAACGGCGTCACCAACGCTTGGCACGCGCCGTCTGATTACATCGACGCGGCCGACGATGGCGGCGATTTCCAGCAAGGCGTGATCTTTGACGATTCCGCTACGGACCCCTGGGGCGGCGCGGGCTGGGCTCCAGTTGACGGTATTTACTTCGCCGGCAACGACGAGATGAACTCCAACACCGTTCTGCCGACGCTGAGCTTCACTGTTCGGATGCTTAGCACGCAGGGCCCGGGCGGCCTTGTTGAGCTGTATTACGACGAGTACTACAGCAGCTACAACTTTGGCGGCTCGGCCGTTGGACCCATACCCGAGCCGGCCACGATGAGCCTGCTGGCATTCGGTGGTATCGCGGCGCTTATCCGTCGCAGGAAGTAGCAACTGCGTATCATCCCCGCTTGGGATGCCGCAGAGGTAGTCGCACACAAACAGGCGACGGCTCCCGGTTGGCCGTCGCCTGTTTTCTTTTTCTCGTGCGAGATGTCATAAGGTGATGGCTTGGAATCTTTTTCGCATTCGACACCAAAAACGTTTGTTCTATGCTGTCGACCGCGGTATAGTACGGTTATCGGACATGTTGTACCCAGCGGATGTGATTGTCGGCTCAGGCCCGGTCCGATAGGGGGCGGATATCCATTTACTATTGAGAGAATGAAGGAGTCTGGACAATGAGGATTAAGAAGACACTGATGGGAGCAGTTGTGACTGTTGCCGTCGCTCTGACGTGCGCGTCTGTCGCGTCTGCTTACGAGTACTCGGTCGACGGTTTCATAAGAGATAGAGGCCAGTTGGGCAGCGGACAATGGACCTACATGGAGTTGGCGAAAGATGCCGCCCAGATCGGCGTGGACAGCGAGGACAACCCCCTGTACGAGTATGCGTTCAATATGTGGCAGGGAGGCGGCTCGGTCGGGAGCCAAGCCCAGTATGTCTACGGGTTTGACAACAGTCAGATCACTAACCTCTACGATATCTCTGTTGAGACCGGACACTACCAGGCGACACCGGGGGACTACTTCCCCTTCAATGGCGTTTGGGATTGGCTCTTGCCCTCGACGGGCATGGACTGGACCCGCGTGCCGATGCAGTTCATCGGCCAGCAAGCCCAATATTCCTTCGCCTATCCCGTCGATTGGGTCGGAAACTGGGCGGCTAATCCATACCCCTGGGGTGGCAGTATCTCCGCGGCCACGATGCTGCCGCAATACTACTCCGGCGGGTTCTCGATGTTGACGGTCGGCCCGGTTATCGATGAGGGCACGCCTTTCGATACCCCCTATTCGTCCAGTGGCACGGCCCCTGAGGACCTGATGTTCATTGCCAACCAAGCCCCCGGCGGCTCCTGGGGCCACGGCGAGGGCATTTACTGGACGATGCGAATCGTCACGACGCAAAGGCTCGTCGACGGCGATCTGAGGTGGTCGCTGGGATACATCGGCGATGATGGCCTTGGCACCCAGGCTCCCGTGCTCGGCCAGTTCTTCATCGCGTTTGACCCCGGCGACGTCGATTGGGACGGCGACATCGACGCCGATGACATCGACCTGATGGGCGAATACATTCGCACGGGCGTAGCCCCAACCGGAGCTAATTACGACCTCAGCGACGATGGCGTGACCGGCGGGACCAACGGCGCCATAGACATCAACGACCTGGATTACCTTGTCCGCTATCTGGTCGAAACCTCAGCCGTCGATGGCGACGGTAACCCGATTTTCGGCACGCAGTACGGCGATTTCAACCTCGACGGCGAGATCGAGCTCGGCGACCTGACCAGGCTTGGCACGTACTACGGTGTCGGCAGCATGTGGGCCGAGGGCAACGCCAACCCGCACCTGGATGAGGACATCGAGCTTGGCGACCTGACGATTCTCGGCACGTAT
>SDBV01000420.1_pt1 | contig 60948 bp, 55 predicted proteins | sample 2277081 | NCBI WGS metagenome assembly SDBV01 (sample SAMN10402039, study PRJNA504765) | marine sediment metagenome | isolation source: marine sediment core GS10_PC15, 223 cmbsf | place: Arctic Ocean: Southern Knipovich Ridge | collected 2010
AAATAATGAGATTCTCTCTGAGTTCTCTGCGACCTCTGTGGTGATTTATATGCAAAAGTCTACGAGAAACCTATTTTCATGTAATTGATAATCAAAAAGATATGGTTCAGCGGGAACTTCTGTGCTTGGTGTAGCACAATCAATGATTGCGTGTATTGATAGCAGAAATTAACAATAGTAAGGAAGACATCTTATGTTAAAAACCCTAATCACATTCATGCGTCACGGACATGCCATCGATGGAAAAGCTGATAAAATACGACCATTAAGCACTAAAGGCAGATTGCAGGTAAAACAATGCGCGTTGCATTTAAAAACGCAGCCTCTTTTTGATCTCATTATTACCTCCTCGGCTGTAAGAGCAAAAGAAACTGCTCAAATTATTGTGGATGAAATAGAGACTCTTGCACCGGTCATTGAACGAGATGAACTTTATCAACCACCAAACTTAGATGATCAAGAGCTTGTTAATGAATTGTTAGAGAGATTAGGAGCGGTACCATTAAAAGTTTATAATAATCACGATGCTCAAGGTGCATGGGATAGATATTCTTCCTCTGCCTATAATGCTGTATGTGCAGAGATTGAGCGCCATTCCTCTAAAAAAACATTAATAGTTGCTCACGGTAATATTATCAATGCCATTGGGTTGCGATTTTCTAAAAATGTTGAGGATTTGACTGAAATTTATTTCAATTACTGTGGAGGATTTGAAATTTACGAGGACAAATTTATACTCTTGCCATAAAAATGGCATTTATCTCTTTGCTTAAGCTGCTTAAGAGGTTATGCAAGAGCTCTATTGTATATTTTTTTCTGATGATCACCATGAATTAGTCCAATCTTCGCGCATCTTCGCGGTTTAATTTCTACGATATCTTAAAAATTATTCGATAAATGAGATAGGTTCATCTGCGCTGTGTCTAATATTTCTTGATAAAATTATCTAAATCTGTCATTATGGTCACTCATGCACTGGTAGCTCAGCTGGATAGAGTACGTGGCTACGGACCACGAGGTCAGGGGTTCGAATCCTCTCCAGTGCGAAACTTCAATAGAGTCTATGATTATCAAAGCCATTCTTTCAGGTCCGTTTGAGACTAACGCCTATGTCATTGGATGCCCTGCTACAAAAGAAGCAGCTATCGTGGATCCTGCGCCCGAGTCAACAAGTGCTGTGGTTGCGTTTCTTAAAAAAGAAAATTTGAAACCAATAAAAATTTTATTGACCCATACTCATTGGGATCACATTGCTGATATCCCAATACTGAGAAACGAATACGATCTCCCGATCTACGTGCATGAACGTGATGCCCAAAATCTCCGTCAACCAGGCTCCGATGGGCTGCCGCTGTTTGGGGCGATGGAGTCCATAGAGCCCGAACATTTGTTGAAAGAGGGTGACCAGGTTTCCGTTGGGGATCTTAATTTTCGGGTGATACATACTCCGGGCCATACCCCCGGTGGAATTTGTTTTTACGAGGAAAATAAAGGGATTCTGATCAGTGGCGACACACTTTTCAAAGGGACGATTGGCAACCTATCATTTCCTACCGCAAGTCCTGATGACATGTGGGACTCGCTAAAGAAATTGAATGATTTGCCACCTGAGACAAAAATTTATCCAGGACATGGTCTTGAAACAACTATCGAAGAAGAATCTTGGTTGCCAAATGCTAAACAGTATTTTGGTGGTTGATAAAGAGGAGAAAATATTATGGTATTAGTCGGTAAAAAAGCCCCGGAATTCACCGCAAAAGCGGTCATCAAAGATAAAATTGTGGATGATTTTTCCCTTTCATCATTGAAGGGAAAATACGTGATCTTATTTTTCTATCCACTTGATTTCACATTTGTTTGCCCAACAGAACTTCACGCCTTTCAAGAAAGGCTTGAAGACTTTAAACAACGCGGAGCAGAAGTTGTCGGTTGTTCTGTGGACAGTCCTTATTCACACCTAGCCTGGTTGGAGACTCCAAAGTCAAAAGGAGGGATTGAAGGAATCGAGTACCCAATTCTCTCTGATCTGAAAAAAGACATTTCTGAAAACTACGGCGTTCTCATTCCTCACGAAGGAATTGCCTACCGCGGATTATTCCTCATCGATAAAGAAGGGACTGTTCGTCACCAAGTTGTGAATGACCTTCCCATTGGCAGATCTGTTGACGAAGCTTTGAGAACATTGGAAGCTTTGATCTTTTATGAGCAAAATGGTGAAGTCTGCCCCGCTAACTGGGAAAAGGGAAAAAAATCTATGAAACCTGATAGCTCAGGATTGAAAAAATATTTTGCAGGAGCTGCTCAGTAAATTTAAGCAGCATCCGTCAGATAATCATAGAAATCAGATTCGCTCATGATTAGGATGCTGCGGTGATTGACACATAGCGAAGAAACTGACTCAATGACCTCACAATTACCAACACCTGGGATACAAATTGCACTCAATCGAGATTCTAAAGGTCTTTGTTCAAGCTGCCAAAAACCTTCATAATAATCTTGATAACTGTATCCCTCTTCCTTCACACGGAAAAAAATTAGATAAAAATCATGAAGCAACGCCTGAACGGCAAAATGAATCCCCTCACTGTCAGGGGCCGGCTGTCCCAAATTCTCATATAGCTGATGCATGGAACGACAATAATAAGGTATACGATAATCACCTCTCTCAGATTCACCAAATAATACAATTGTATCCGTACTCATGGCCTTATCTCCCTTTATTCAGGTCATGCTTGTATTATAACAATTATTTTTATATATTTCAAACTATAAGAATATAAGGGGTTTAATAGCAATTACTTATGCACTATATTATTGATGGATATAACCTTCTATTCCGCTTGATTCAGAGTCGTGAAAATTTGGAAATCTCTCGAAGAAGTTTCATTCAGGATTTGGACGAGAAAGCCGAGTTATTGAAGTTGGATATTACCGTTGTATTTGACGGGCATTTTCAGGAAGACGAGGGAACACGGACTCATTATCGCAATCTTGAGATTATTTTTAGTTCGTATGGTGAGTCGGCGGATGAGTTGATCGTATCTGAGCTTTCATCGAGTTTGGATGTCAGGAATGAAGTGGTGGTGACATCGGATCGTGATTTAGCGTGGCGAGCGAAGAAGTTGCATGCCAAAACGGAGAGTACGGAAACATTTTATACATGGGTATTGGAACGTTTTAAGAAGCGTCAACGGAAGCAGAAGAAGGAGTCAGTTTCCAGAAAAGTGAAAGTGCCAGAACCGTCGCCTGAAGTTGTGGGGAGTCGAGAAGACACTGATTATTATCTGGAAGTTTTTGAGAAGAGATTAAAAGAAGAAGAAAAAAAACACATACCACGTCAGCGGAAGAAAAGCCAAGAAGAAGATGAGGTGGATGATTTTAAGCGTTGGTTGAGGATTTTTGAGAAGAGGCTTGAGGAGTAGGTTATGAGAACAAAACCGGATATTTTTTTTTACCACAGAGACACAGAGGCACAGAGAAGAGTAATCAAAAAAAATTGTTTCTCCTATCTCTGTGTCTCTGTGGTAAAAAATTATCTGGGTTTATTTGAGGATGCTGACACTGCGATTAAGCATCATTTCCAGAAGGTTCTGAACTTCAGCTTTTCCTTGCTCGGCCTCGTCTAAATTGCGTTTGATGGTCATTATTTTATCGACTAGATCGGGACATAAGGTGATTTTACGAACATTTCTGGCATTTTCATGTTCTTCGAAACTACTTGGAAGCATTTGGCGTAATTCTTCTAACTCTTTTTGGCTTAAGCCGGGAGCGGGTCTAAATCTGGTCACACGTTCTTGTATTCGGGATCCATCGCTACTGAAAATATTGACAGATTTTTTGCCAAAAATATCTGCAGCGTTATTGAAGGCGAGATTCTCAGAGGGAATATAGATTTCTTTGATCCAGCTAGAAGAGTCACGAATAGGATCACGGGAAATTTTGACTTCATATTGAAAAGCTTTAATAAGACAAGATTCGGATTTCATAGGTTCCATTTTTCCTCCTTATGTTTGATATTTAGTGTATCGGAAAAATACTAATTTATCAAGGGAGGTTTTGTTATTGCGTGATCTAAAGAGTCTTTCTGTGGTAAAATAGGATTTAATCAACGGAGGTATTTTTATGATTATGAAAGTTCCAGGTGGTCTTGTTATTCCAAGAGGTGATATTGAATCCTACAGAAATCAGCAAGAAGATTCCAAAGTCAGTCTCGACGATATCGAAAGTCGCATGTTGTTTCAAGATTACGTTGATTCTTGTACTTGTTCTGATTCTTTTTTTATTTGTATTCAAGGAGTTGGAGATTATGTTTCTGGCTGTGTGTCAGAACTTTATGAAGATTTGTTTGGGGAGAATGATTCTAGGGAGAAATACACTTAATGACTCTTACAGATGTTCAACCACAACTACTTGAGAATTGGAGTTCTTTACCAAAAGAGGAACAGTCTCAACTGACTCAACAAATTCGTGCCATTGATCTTGAGATTTTCAAGAAATTACAAGACGCTCTTCATGAAGAGAAAAAACTTCACGAAGACTACGCACCGCTTAAAAAATATCTCACTTCTGGTTCAGACGAGAACACTCAAGTGGGAAAAGATTTGATTGCTCAGGGAAAAGTAGGCTGTATCATTATGGCAGGGGGGATGGGAACTCGACTGCATTTTGAGGGTTCAAAAGGGATGTTTCCGATCACTCAATTTCGTCAAAAATCTCTTTTCCAGTACTTCTCAGATCGTATTCGTGCTGCCAGCAAGATGTATCAAAAAGATCTTCCTGTTACGATCATGACATCTTCTTTGAATGACAAACAAACTCGAAAATTCTTCAAAGATCACGAATATTTTGGTTTAAATCCCGAACAACTTTCTTTTTATGTTCAAGGGGACCTTCCCTTTCTTGATCAACAAGGAAATTTATTTTTCGATTCTCAAGCTCACATTGCAGAGGGACCTGATGGGAATGGCGAGTTGCTTCACCATTTTTATCATTCAGGTTTGTGGAAACGTTGGAAAGAGCAGGGAGTTGAATATGTGAATATTATTCTCATCGATAACCCACTAGCAGATCCCTTTGATCCAGAATTAGTCGGGACGCACAAGCAAGAACAATGTGACATATTAGTGAAGGGAATCAAAAGAGAAGACCCGAAAGAAAAACTTGGAGTTCTCGTGCGAATTCATGACAAAGTTCACATTGTCGAGTACTCTGAACTTCCTGAAAAAGATATGGAAGCAACACTTTCGAATGGTGATCTTAAGTTTCCCTGTGGAAACCTCAGTCTCTTTTCAGTCAAAATGGATTTTTTTGAAAAAATCAAAAGCACTGATTTACCTCTCCATAAAGCTTTTAAAGCTCTTTCCTATTTGGATGTGAATGGAAAAAGGGTGAAACCAACAGAACCAAATGCTTGGAAATTTGAAAAGTTTATCTTTGACATCTTTCCTCATGGAACCGTCGAAGTGATGGTGTATCCGAGGGAGGAGTGTTTTTCTCCGTTGAAAAGAAGGGAAGGGGCAGATAGCCCAGAAACTGTGATGAGGGATTTACAGGAATTTGATCGAAGGACTTATCACGCGATCAGTGGGCTGGAGCCCCCCTCTCGTCCTTTTGAATTAGATCCTCAATTTTATTATCCTACAGAAGATATGCGCAAGAAGTGGGAGGGGAAGGCATTGCCAGAGGGTGATTACATCCTTCCGTAATTTTAACGCAAAGATGCAAAAGTCGCAAAGACGCAAAGAGTTTTCAAGTGTTATTTGGACCAACGGTCCATGCGCTTTTTAGACGCAGATAGCACAGATGAGTGCAGATGGATTAAACATTCACCATTCGGTTGTTAGAGCGTGTACTTGCTCTTTTTTGTGTTATTTCTCCACTAACTGCTTTAGCTATAATTTCACTTTTCAAAAGTTCTTTTTTAATCATTTTTATAATCTCCATAGGCGCTCCCATTTTTCAAAAGAGAACCGAAGATTATAACATAAGGATGACATTTCAACTTAGTTTTATAGGTGACATTATCACGTTGCGTTTACACTGGTATTTTCTTTCTTGAAAAAAAAAGAAAAAACAGCTAACCTATTTAGGTTATTTCACATGAGATCTAAGAATAAATGTAAACCGTTTTTGCATATAAAGGAAGTTTTATGGACATTCAATCACCTTCATCTGGATTTTTTGAACTAATACCTCACGAAGTAACCGTATCCATTTTTCAAAATCTTGACCCTTCTTACCGAGGCACACTTTCCTGTGTTTGCAAAGTCTGGAACGAAATTGTGAATAATCAGTCCTTATGCCGGAATTGGAAAAAGAACTATATGGTTCAAGGTGAAGGAATCTGCTGTAAGGTCGAAGATTATACGGGATTGGTTCATATCGAGGTAGGTAGGAAAGATAGTAGTGTATCTAATACTTGGGTTTATGGTAGAGGATATAACCTATTTGAACGGGTTCCCGTTTTGAAAGTGAAAATTGGATCTCACGTTTTGTGCTCCGATCGAAAACATGCATTACCATCTGATGGTATTACCACAGAAGGTAGTGAATTCGTTTATTACAGATATAGTGATAGTTTGCGGTTCAAATTAATAGCTCCTCAAACTATTGAAATTTATTCACATGATACTTTTGACGATCAGGAATCCAGGGTTTATGTGGATACATCTGCGGATTATCGTTATTTGGTGCATAAAACATTAGACCTTTTCCCAATTAATGTTGAAGAGGGAATTTCTTACTTTGTCTGCGACTTTATTCCAAGGGAAATTTCCGAAAGTGAAGCTCAGGAGAGATTTGACGTTTTTGTGGCGGATGTTTCTTTATCTGAATACCGGTGTATTTATAACCGTTTTGGCCTAGTTGTGGAAAATATTGGTGAAAAAGGGTATCAAATGTTTTTATCACGGCCCAGTGATGAATCCTTTGAAGAAATTAAAATCGATCCCAAATTTTTGCCCTATTCAAAAGAAAGTATACGTCATATTACTACGAAGAATGTGACGTTTTCAGGGTTAGATTATGGTTATTATGAAGGAGGTTCTTTTAAATTAATTGTTGTCAATTATGCGTCTGAAGAGAGTGATAAGGAGATTATAGTTCACTTAGAAGGAGAGGAAGCGACAACCCTTGTGCAAACCAAAGGATTTACAGTTCCCTATCGTATCATAAAATGATCGCGAGGTTTTAGACGCAGATGGATTGAGTCTTCATGAAGGTTCAATCCATCTGCGCTCATCTGTGTTATCTGCATCTAAAAAGCGTATGGACTGTTGGTCCAAATAACCCTTTGCGTCTTTGCGACTTTTGCATCTTTGCGTTAAAAGTTCAAAAGTTCAAAAGTCACCCGGATTAAGAGGCGGCAACACCGTGACAAATGAAAGCTCTTCTACATTCTCCACCGTCGGAACAGCTTCGATTTCGTAATAATAATCCCCTTCGCGAAGCATCTGTATTTTCGTCACGATGCCCACCTTCAGCCCCTTTGGGAAAACTCCGTCCATCCCTGTCGTCACAAGAAGATCCCCAGCCTTTAAGATAGGCATATCCGATCTTAATTCTCGTTCAGGACCATATTTATCTTCATAATCATAATTGAAACCCTCTCCAATCAACAGATGCCCGCGAGATCTCCATAACACATTGGCACTCCCATGAACCTCTCCCTTTGCAAGGTAAAGTGTTTGCCCCTCGACCTCTCGCAGGGCGCGAACTGAAGGAGTGAGTTCAGGATCTGTGATCAGCCTGATGCGAGATTTATGTTCTTTCACAAGCTCCACAACCCCCACAATGGAATCTCCCACCACCACAGGACTGTTTTTGGCAATGACTGGACGTCCTAATTTTTTGTTCTCATTTTCTCCGACATTGATCCAAAGAGTGCTGTTCCAAGAAGTGGGAGATCGGTAAATCACTTTTGCCGGACAAGAGCATAGTTCGAGATCAAACAGGGTGTAGGCCTCTTTTTGATTCCTTTCAAGATTCTCTACTGTTTCTAAAGTTAATCCTGTTTGGGCAATCATCTCTGTGGCTGTAACCTGCAGCTCATGTTCCCAAATAAAAAGCGCTTTGATCTCTTCGAGCTTGCTTTTCAGGAGAGTATTTTCAAGCTCAAGGCTTTCGATTTTCTGTGCTATACTTTGGTCTTGTTGGTATTGGATTTTTTTCCAAAGGGGAGAGAGCATTCCCACCATGACACTCTGAAATTTTTGTGATGTGGAAGCAGAGACACTTAAAAGAAGAACAAGGGTGAGGGCAATCAGAAGCCAAGGACGTTTTTTAATTTTTTTCATAGCACTTCGTTGAACGCCTCAGCAACTGTTTTCACATTTTTTGAAGTCACTCCCGCGATGTTCATTCTCCCATTCGAAGGCATGTAGATTCCATGTTCAGCACGCAACAAACTCACCTGTTCGCGGTTGAGTCCCGTCATTGAGAACAATCCCCGTTGGTTTTGAATAAACGAAAAGTCGATAGAACTTTTGGTAGAATAGAGTTCCGCAACCAAAGCTTTACGCATTTCAATGATGCGATCACGCATATTCACAAGCTCCTCTTTCCATTCCAATGTTAATTCCGGAGACTGTAAGATAGTTTTCACTATTCGGGCTCCGTGGGCCGGAGGAGAAGAATAAATCCCCCGGACAGTAGATTTGATTTGTGAGGCTAACTTCTTTACCGTATCTGCAGAATCGACAAAGAACGCCAAAAGCCCGATTCTTTCTCCATATAAACCAAAATTTTTAGAATGAGAAATTGTCAAAGCCATTTCATGCCCCTCATCAGCGAAATGGCGAATCACCGCCGCATCCTGATCAAGTCCCCCACTAAATCCCTGATAAGCCATGTCAAAAATGGGAAAAAGTCCTTTTTCCTTCACCAGTGTGGAGATGATTTTCCACTGGTCGAAAGTAGGATCTATCCCAGTCGGATTGTGGCAACAAGCATGAAAGAGGATGAGGTCCCCATTTTTCATCATTTTGATGGCATCACACATCTCTTCAAAATCAAGTGTATGGTTGTGAGAGTAAGGGTAATGACCCAGTTCAAAGCCGCAACGTGAGAAAATATGGCGGTGGTTTGACCATGACGGGTGCGACAGATAGAGGGTAGAGTTAGGGAATTGTTCTTTAAGAAAATCGCCAGCAATTTTGAGCGCTCCAGACCCCCCAACAGTCTGGGACGCATAGACTCGAGACCTGTGGGGTGAATCTTCCCCCATTGCCAATTTAAGAGATTCTTCAATAAATCCCGGATCACCATCCATAGGAAGATATTCGTTATTTAGATTTTGTTCTAGAAGACGGACTTCCGCCTTTTGAACGCTGGTCAGGACAAGGGGATGACCCTCGGCATCGCGATATGCCCCGACCCCTAAGTTCACCTTGTTAGGGCGCTGATCAGCAGCGAATAACGGGGGAATACACAGTATTGGGTCTTCGGGAATGAGTTCAGTATTTTTAAAATAAGTCATAGACCTCCAGATGAGTCGAAATCATTCAAAATTGTAATATAAAGAGTCTTTTTTTAAAACTCGCCTTTGTACAATTTTTGAACTCATCTTCCGAGAGAAGCTTCCTCCAGCTGGATAAATTTCTCAGGAAGGGTAAAAAATACCCTTCCTTCGAAATTTATTACGCTGGAGATTGCTTCTCTCTGGAATATTCGGTCAAAAATTGTACAAAATCGAGTAAAGAAATCTTGAGTTAAATCCCCAACTTCTATAAAAGATGGGGTATTGAATAATTCCAACACTAGCAGGCTTGACAAAAACCCCCACATATTCAATGATATTACGTACAGATTCTGCGAATTTTTTTGCATAACTTTAAATAGTGAAGTGAAAGAATTTGCTTTTTTTGTCGACACTTTAATTTTACGGTGGCATGAGCAAATCCAACAATAAAGATACTTTTACTCCTCAACATCAGCAAAAGATTGATGAGCTGGTGACTCTTGCAAAAGACCAGGGTTTTATCACTTACGAAGAAATCAACGATATCTTACCCATGTCGTTTGATAACCCTGAACTGATCGACCAGGCGTTGATTTTCCTGACGGGAATGGATATACAGATTCTCAATCAATCTGAAGTTGAGCGTCAAAAAGAGCGTAAAAAAGAGGCCAAAGAGCTTGAAGCTCTTCCTAAACGGGCAGAAGGGACACCGGATGATCCCGTACGAATGTACCTTAAAGAGATGGGTTCAGTCCCTCTTCTTAGCCGAGAAGAAGAGGTTGAAATTTCCAAGCGAATTGAAAAAGCTCAGCAACAAGTTGAAAAAATTATTTTACGATTCCGATATTCTGCTTCTGAAGCCATTGCCATAGCGGCGTATCTTGTTCAAGGTAAGGAACGTTTTGATAAGTGCATTTCGGAAAAAGAGGTTTCGAATAAACAGGAATTTTTGAAGAAGCTCCCTAAATTATGTGATTTGTTGAAAAATGAAGATCTTGCTTTGGAATATCTCTTTGTTCAGCTTGATAATCCCAAGATCAAGAAAACTCAGGTAGTAAAAGTTCAAGAGGAAGTTGAAAAGAGCCGGATCCGGACTCAGGCTTATTTAAGGCATCTGCATCTTCGCTCCAATATTATCGAAGATTTTGGGGAAGTCATTCTCCAATCATACAATCGATTTTTGGAGTTAGAGAAAGAGATCAATGAGTTGGCCCCTCGTGCAGAGTTGAATCGATTTGCGATGGCCAAGATGAAAGCGGCCAAGCGGAAGTTGCAGAAGAAAGAGTTAGCAGCGGGCCGAACACTGGAAGAGTTTAAGAAAGATGTTCGGATGCTTTATCGTTGGATGGATAAAGCACAAGAGGCGAAGCGGGAGATGGTGGAATCCAATCTCCGTTTGGTCATTTCGATTGCAAAAAAGTATACTAACCGTGGTCTTTCCTTCTTGGATTTGATTCAAGAAGGGAATATGGGCTTGATGAAAGCTGTCGAGAAGTTTGAGTATCGTCGAGGGTATAAATTTTCGACATATGCGACTTGGTGGATTCGTCAGGCGGTGACCAGGGCGATTGCTGACCAAGCGCGAACGATTCGAATACCGGTTCATATGATTGAGACCATCAATAAAGTGTTGCGTGGTGCCAAGAAGTTGATGATGGAGACGGGGCGTGAGCCTACGCCTGAGGAATTGGCTGAGGAACTCGGGATTACTCCAGAGCGTGTCCGCGAGATTTATAAAATCGCTCAGCATCCGATATCCCTTCAAGCGGAAGTGGGTGATGGGGGAGAAAGTCAGTTTGGGGACTTCTTGGAAGATACCACAGCCGACTCGCCATCCGAAGCCACAGGTTATTCGATATTGAAGGACATGATGGCCGAAGTGCTTGAAACTTTGAGTGACAGAGAGCGGAAAGTTTTGATTCAACGATTTGGACTTGCTGATGGTAAGCCGAAAACCTTGGAAGAGGTGGGAGTTGAGTTCAACGTCACACGTGAACGGATTCGTCAGATTGAGGCCAAAGCGCTGCGTAAGATGAGGCACCCCACTCGGTCGAAGCGATTGCGATCTTTCCTAGAGTTCTTGGAAGAAGAATGATACCTTATGTATTTATACCGATCGTGATTAAAAAATCGGGATTTTGGCTTTGAGAAAGACCCGTGATTAAGCGATCATAAGTCGATCCATATTATTAATATTGATCGACTTATGATCGCTTAATCACGGAGGTTTTCTCTTTGTCAAAAACCGATTTTTTAAACACGATTGGTATAGATCCCGAACCGATACTTGAGCTCTTAAAACCGGGCGGTCGATTATGCGCGTTCCTAAAGGAGTTTGAGTCACGGCCTCAACAAGCGGAAATGATGGAAAGTGTCATTTCTGCTTTCAATGACAAAGAAATTTCTCTTATTGAAGCTGGAACCGGAACGGGTAAAAGTATCGCTTATCTAATTCCGGCTGTCATCAAAGCCGTTTATCATAAAGAACGGACACTGATCTCGACTAAAACAATTAATCTTCAGGAACAATTAATCCAAAAAGACTTGCCGCTTGTCAGCAAGGTTTTGGGAGTCGACTTTAAGGCGGTTTTGGTCAAAGGGATGGGCAATTATCTTTGCCTGCGTAAACTACAAGATTCCTCGATGGAAGAATTATTTCTTCCGAACAATCAAGCCGATCAGCTGCGAAGGATTGCCGCTTGGGGACAACAGACGAAGACGGGTTCAAAATCTGATCTTCCTTTTAATCCTTTCTCCGCTGTTTGGGAAAAGGTCAATTGCGAAGCTGATACTTGTACGTTTCGAAAGTGTCCTTTTTATCAGCAGTGTCACTTTTTTAAGGCGCGCGAAGAAGCCAAAGATGCGCAGATTTTGGTGTCAAACCATCACTTATTATTTGCTGACCTTGCTTTAAGAGCTGAAGAGGAGAATTATGAAGAAGCGGCTCTGTTGCCTTCGTACAAACATGTCGTGGTAGACGAAGCGCATCATATTGAAGAGGTGGCGACTGATTTCTTTGCACAACGCGTTTCGCGAACCGACTTGATGAAGATTATGGGACGATTGGCTTCGGAAAAGGCCGGAGATGATGCGGGGAGACTTCCTCTTCTCAAAAAAAAACTCATTCAATTTTACAAAAAAGGGCCGCATGATCAGATTGAGAACCTTCTGAATACTTTCAATGTCGATTTATCTTTTTGTCGTCGAGAAGTCATTCAAGGTATTGCCGATTTGTTTCAGGCGCTTTCATTTTTCTTTGAAGAAAAGCTTTCGAAACAGGATGAGGAAAATAAGCTTCGTCTCCATCCTCATCATTATTCAGAAAAAGTCTGGGAAGAAGAGGTAGTGCCGGCGGCACAAAAGTTCTTGCATTCCATTAAAAAATATGTGCGGATGCTTCAGACCCTCTGCCGTGATATTAGAGACATTGATCAAGATCAGCTTCAAGAACAAGCTCTAGGGTTGTTGACCGAAGTCAACGCTTATGCAGGCCGATTGGATTCTTATGGTCAGGTTGTTGAGGAATTTGTTTTTAGTGAGATCAAGGATGATAGTGTTCGTTGGATTGAAAGCCATCAAATGAAAACTTTGAATAACATTCACTTGATTGAAGCCAAGCTCGACGTCTCACCTCATTTAGTGCAGAACTTTTTCTCGAAATTTCAGACCATTATCCTGTGTAGTGCGACACTCAGCACAAATCAAAATTTCGGATTTATGAAAAAGAGGTTGGGGCTCGATTCAGATCTACTTTCTTGTCGCACGATCAATGAGAAGATTTTTCAATCTCCTTTTAACTTTCAAAAGCAATCGCTACTTCTGGTTCCTTCGACTTTACCGCCCCCTAACCATAAAAATTATGTTGATGTGGCATCTGAAAGCATATTGCAAGCGATTAAGGCCAGTCACGGAAACTGTTTCATTCTTTTTACATCATACACCATGTTGAAACAATGTTATGAAAAACTGAGCTCAAGACTGCGAAGTCTCCGTTTCCCCATCATGAAGCAAGGAGATGATCAGAGGCAAGCTTTACTATGTTTGTTTCGAAAGACAGAAAGATCGGTCCTTTTTGCCACAGATTCGTTTTGGGAGGGAGTTGACGTTTCAGGGGAAGCTTTGCGTTGCGTGATTTTGGTGAAATTGCCCTTCAAAGTCCCTTCTGAGCCTATTTTTCAGGCCCGTTCAGAGTTGATTGCCAAGAACGGAGGAGATCCCTTTAGGGATTATGCGCTTCCCGGAGCCGTTGTCAAATTCAAGCAAGGTTTTGGTCGATTGATTCGTCATAAGTGTGATCGAGGAGTCGTCGTTGTTCTCGATACCCGTTTGATGACCAAAGGGTATGGAAAAATCTTCTTAAGAAGTTTGCCTGATTGTCCAAAATTGTTTACTCAGGATCTGGAAAAAGAGATGAAGGAATTTTATCGGCGGACTTATCCATTAGTTCTTTCGAGGTAAAGTACTCCCAACGAACTTTATGCTTTTTTTCACCACAGAGGCACAGAGGTACAGAGAAGAGTCATAATATAATTTTTGTTGCTCCTTTACACTCTATTTATCTGTTAACATTTCCCTGTACAATAAGGGCAACGCAATACTTAACTGTTCTTCCACTTCCAACAATGTTTCTGGATCCACTTGGCAAAAATAGGGAACCTTGCAGTAAGCTTTATGTTTTCCGTTTAAAGAAACTGCTTCGGAAACAGGGTAATAGGGCAAAATCCAGTACCCTCCTAAAAAATGAAGGTCAATTTGACGGTTATTGTAAGCCAAAATGAAAGCCACCCGCATAGTAGGTTGAAAAATTTGATTATCGAAGTGGGGAACAGGGATAGGATCTGATGAAAAGAATTCTTCAACGATAAATGTATCAAAGTGATCTTTATACCAGTATTGATAAGACTTGTCAGGGTCTATATGTAGTTGGGAACTTTTGATTAAAATATATTTAAGGGTTTCATCCAGATCTTCTTGATTCACGATGATGACACCGTTTCCAAGGTAGGCCCCACGAGGTTTAATCACAAATTGATCACTTTGTATCTCTGAAATGATTTTTTTGGCTAAATCTAGAGAATATATTTTCTCATAAAGATTCCATCTTGGTTTGAATGAGGCCAATATTTCATTGCGGGAGAAAAGTTCAGTCATTTTATATTTGTCTTGCCAATAGGAGTTGGAGGCAGCATCAATGAAAATGATACCGGGGTACTTTTCGATAAATTTGTCGATATTTTGAATTTGCCTTCCTCTTAAACAAACACACCCATGATAAGACTGGAGATTATACGGATCTTCAACGGGAAGTACGGACTGACGCATAAAATGGGAATCGGATTTTATTGAATTAACTCCCTTCGTGACATGCCATTCAGGGGATGACTTCAATATGTTGCAAATTTGCACTTCAGAAAAACTGTCGGCTGTTGTCCAAAATTCATTTTGGTATTGGAGTAACGTATGATAGAAATTTATAGGGATAATTCCTGGCTCTCCATGTGAAAATCGATCACCATAAAAAGTCGAATCGGTTCCATGCTGGATTTCACAAATTTTGACTCCGTCTCTCTGATTATATTTAAGGTCGGCAATGAGAAATGTTATGTCCGCAGGAAGCGTTGCATCGATCAATTCGTTTTCGACACCTTCGAGAGTGCTAACAAGTAGCAGTACCCAAAGAATAAGTATTTTAATTTTCATGTATGAACCTTTTAATTCTCTGCAATTAACATCTCTTTGTACAACAAAGGTAATGCCACATGAAGTTGTTTTTCGACCTCCCTCAACGTTTCAGGGTCTACTCGGTAAAAATAGGGAATCTTGCCACAGTTTTTATGTTTTTCATTTAAGGTGCCTTCATCGGATAATGATAAACGTGGAAGTTTCCAATACGCTCCAAGAATATGTAAATCAATCTCACGATTATGATAAGCACAAATGAAAGCCACGCGCATTGTTGGTTGATAGAGTTGATTATCAAGATGAGGGATACAGAGGGGATCTGATGCGATGAATTCTTCGACAAGGAAGGTGTGAGATCGATCTTTATACCAATAATTGTAAGAATTATCAGGATCTTTATCAAGTTGACGACTTTTGATGAGAATATATCGCAGTGTTTCATCTAAATCCTCTTGATTGACAATGATCACACCATTTCCTAAATAGGAACTTCTGGGCTTAATGACAAACCAATCACTTTTTATTTCTTCGATAATTTTTTGAGCGAGTTGCGCATCGTATTCCTTTTTATAAAGATGCCATCTTGGTTTGAATGAGGACAGGTTTTCATTGCGAGAAAACAGCATCGACATCTTATATTTATCTTCCCAGTAGGGAATAGATGCCTCATCAATGAGAATGATCCCCGGGTATTTTTTCATGAATTTGCGATGTTTGTTAAGAACCCATTTTCTTGTACATATACATCCATGATAGCTTTGGATGTTAGTCGGATCTTCAACAGGAAGGGCCGCTTGTTGCAAAAAAAATGCGTTTCTTTCAACAGCTGGTAGATGATCAAGCACATGCCATTCAGGTGAGGCCATCAACTGATTTTTTATCTGCGCCTCAGAAAAATTATTATGAGTCGTCCAAAATTCATTTTGATATTGAAGTAACGTGAGGTAAAAATTTTCGGGAATAATCCCTGGTTCGCCATGAGAATAGCGATCGCCGGAAAATGCTGAAGCAATTCCATGCTGAATCTCACAAATTTTCACACCATCCTTTTGATTGTACTTAAGATCGGCAACGAGGAATGTGATATCCACTGGGTATTGAGATTCAAAACCTTCTAAAGTGAAAATGAAAAAGAGAGCCGTAAGAAATATTGCTTTAAATTTCATGTGTGACTTTTCGTGAAATTTAATCTTAGATTATCCTCGAGAGTCATATATTGCAAATTTCAAGCCCTAAATGATTCATATCATGAAGTTAAGAGAACAGTATCCGTAGGGAAGTCGCATGAAGAAATTTCTTAACGTTTACCAACCATTTTTCCTGAAAAAGCATCCTGTATATCCTTATTATCCTGCCTATCCTGTTTTTTTTTCGGACGTGAAAAATAGGATAGGCAGGATAGTAAGGATTAACAGGATAAAACGTCCAGAAAATTGTATCAAGAAATTTTTTTATGCAATTTCACTGACAGTATCCGTGCCGGCGTTCAATGAAGTTCTATAAATTCTTCTTTATAAAAAACATGCATTTTGTGTATAAGTAAAAAACTTAGGTAGAAAAGTTTTATACAAATTTGGAGTTCTCTATGAGTAGTCGATTTATGAGTTTTATTATTTCAGTTATCTTGATCTTTTCCATATTATTGCCCGATTTTGCTTTTTCTGAAGTTGGAGTTGAGGGATATCAAAGCAGGAGAAAAATTTCTTCACAAGAGGCTGCTGAGTTAGAATCAGGATGCCATGATGATGAGACTTATTGGGAGGCCGAAAGTGTAGGTCCTGTTTGCGAAGCCTCTTCCCAGCCAGATGAGTCAGTTCACGTCAATCTAAAGCCACGAAGGGTCTCAGTGCCATCATCGCCGAGTCGAGAAGAAGTGGACTGTCCATATGTTTATGAAGAACCCTGCGAACCGATGCTTTACGAAGAGTGTAATGAACCCTGTGCTCCTTGTGGGAAAAAGTTTTTGTTTCCAATTGCAGCCACTGCTGCGGGATTGGCGATTGGGGCCGTTGAAGCGACAAATTGTCATAAAGGTTGTGATCCGCTTGCTGATCAGTTGGATTTTGTGGTGACGATAACTTTAAGTCCTGATGAATCTGCTGCCAGTTTGGGTCTTGATATTCTTTTTCCTAATCTATCACTCCTTCAAGCACTTAGTTTCTCTTCGAGCTCATCTGGAACGTTCACTCAGACAAGCGTTTCCACTACCAATTTTGTGAGTGGTGATAATTTCACTGTTGATGTGACTGCTGAAAGTCAGGCGTCCAATTTGATTGTGAGTGGGAGGATTAACGGAGTGATCTTTGATACACAAACTGTTCCAAGTCCAAATACTTCAACAAATTTAACCTTTACGATTCCTTGAGGTAGTCATGAAAAGAGTCGTGCTTGTGAGACATGCTAAGCCCGAAAGTGCTGCATTTACGAATGACTCAGAAAGACCTTTGAGTGATGAAGGGCGTCAGGTTCATGAAAAGATCTCTCATGAATTGAGACAACAAAACATTGTGCCCACAAAAATTATAACCTCTCCTTTATTAAGAGCCAGGCAAACCGCTGAGATTATGTCAAAAGTCTTTGATGGTGTTCCGATTCAGGAATCGGCGATTTTAGATGGAACGCATAGCGTAGATGAGATTGTTGAGACGATTGCAGACATGGAACATGGAGAAAGCATTTTTCTTGTAGGTCATGATCCGAACATGACCCAATTTGTCAATAAGCTCGGATCTGAAAAGGTAACGGAAGGGGTTCATAAGAGTGGGTGTGTCGTTTTTGATTTTCCGGATGAAATTTCCTTTGGGAAAGGGCAATACGTCGGATACATTCATCCGTGATAATTTTCTTTCAATATATCGAATTTTTTGGTAAAAGTATTTTTTTAGTCTTCAAATTGGTGTCGTTATGTACAAGTACATTTTTATCTTAGTCACTGTTCTTCTACCACTTTCAGCATTTGCAGATGGTGGGGTAACAGGGTATCGGACTCAAAGACCGACTACAACTTCCAAAACTGTTGTGGAATCTGGTTGCCGTGATGCTGGCATGCGTTCCGAATTGGAAAATGTGGGAATTCCCAGGAAGGACCCGATAGAAATTGTGGTTCAATATGTTGAGCCAGATGATGAAGAAGTGGTTATGGCAGATGAGTTATTGATTCTGGATGCCGAAAGGTCTGTGCCGGCTGCAAAAGGGAAGAGAAGAGTGTCTCCCTCAAGATCATCGCTTTCTAATTCTCCCTTAAAACCAATAAGAGCCTCAAATTGAATGAAAGGAGTCCAGGAATGTTCGGTCGTTTCGCAAAGTTTGTGTTTTTGACATTCGCTCTCTTCACAATGTCTCTCTCTGGTTACTCTGAATGGAGGGGCTATGAAGAGGACGGCATGTACATGGATGAGGAAGATCAAGAGTTAGTGGTTAAGCCTCTACCAAAAGGTTATCATCCTGTTTCTGACGAATGGCATGATACGACAAAGGGGCCTCCTTTGTGTAAATTTGTCATTCCTGCGGGAATCGCTGCCATTGGTTTGACAATTGGGGCTGTTAAGGCTCTGGAATGTGAAAATTGTGTTTATAAAACTGCATTGCAATTTACCGGTTCTTTTCAGGCCTCAACTGGTGGAGATACAACTTTGGTATTTAAGATTCTCTTTCCTGATACTATTGTTTTTTATAATGATAGCCTTATTTCTGGAGATGCTACAGGGGGGGCAGCAGTCAATTTTTCAAGTGGAACGACCACGAGTTATAAGAGCGGAGATACATTTACAGTGAGTGTCATCAGCCTCAGTTCGACAGGTAGCAGTAGCCCAACAAATTTTACGGTTAATGGGCTCATAGCAGGCGTTATTTTTGATACGCAAAGTGCAACACCTCCGACAGGAACGACAACATTTACCTTCACCATACCCTAATCAGCTTCTGGGAGTTCTGAGATTCTTTTTTGAAATATATCTTAAAAATTTAACCGCGAAGATCGCGAAGATCGCGAAGATGCGCGAAGACTGGAGCCATTCATGGTGATTTTTCGATGGACGTGTCCGATTTGAAGCTTCGAAACGGAGTAGAGTTTACATTTTTAAATATTTTTTAAATTAGTTTTACTTCATATACATATAACCTCTTTACGCAGTAGGGTTTGAAAAAGATTAATTGAAATTAGTCTGTTTCTTCGCGCATCTTCGCGGTCTTCGCGATCTTCGCGGTTAAATTTTTTAAGTCACGAAAATCCTTAATATATCTGGAAACGGACTCTGGTGAGATATGTATAAAATATTCATACTCAATCACAAATACATCCTGTTCATCCTAGCTATCCTACTCATCCTGTTTTCGGTTTGCAATCCTAAAAATAGTTCTTTATATAGAAAGATATGAGGATAAAAGTAATTACAATCAGTGTGTTAGTGGCTTTATGCCTCGTGTGTTCCGAGACTAAAGCTGCGACGTTTGGGAAACCTCACTGGAAGTCTTATTCCGAATGTACTGAAGAAGAGTATCATAAGTCTTTGCTAGTCAAAAGGAAAAGTCCTAAAGATGTCTTTTGCGGATTATTAAAACGCGTACGGCTGAGTTGCATAACATTTAAAAGTGCCATGGCAAAAGATGAAGTGCCGGGAGATAGCATGTATTTCATCAACCTTAACTTTTCTCACGAGTTTTAGCGGAGAGATCCTATGACTGAATCACGAGATCGTTGGCCGTCAAAGACCATTTTCATCTTTGCAGCCATTGGATCTGCTGTGGGACTCGGAAATATTTGGCGATTTCCCTATCTCGTTGGAAAGTATGGGGGAGGAGCCTTTCTTTTTCCCTATCTCTTGTTATTATTTCTCTTCGGGATACCACTTCTTATTCTTGAATTTTCGTTAGGACAAAAAATGCAGCAAGGGGCCGTTGGGGCCATGAAAAGAATTCGGAAGTCGTTTTCGGGCATTGGTTTAGGCGCTATCTGTTGTAGTTTTTTTGTCGCTTGCTATTACGCCGTTGTGATGGCGTGGTGCTTGTTATACTGCTTTTACTCCGTCAACATTGCATGGGGTGATGACCCCAGCACATTTTTCTTTGAAAATGTGTTACAGTCATCCAGTTCGCCTAATGAAATGTGGATGATTCCAACACATGTCTTGGCAGCTCTGGTGTTTGTTTGGGTTTGTGTCTATTTTTGCATATGGAAGGGAGTCAGAAGCGTCAGCGCTGTCGTGACGATCACCATGCCTCTTCCCGTGATTCTCTTGATCATTTTACTGATTAGAGGAGTCACTCTGCCCGGTGCCATGGATGGATTGATATATTATGTTAAACCTGACTTCCAAGCTCTTCTCAATACCGAAGTTTGGATGGCAGCTTTAACACAAATCTTCTTTAGCTTATCTGTGGGATTTGGAGTGATGATCGCCTATGGGAGCTACGAAAAAAAGACAAGCGATATCGTCAAAAGTGCTTACATCATAGCAGTGTCCGATGCGGCCATTGCCATTCTTTCTGGATTAGTTGTTTTTTCGACATTGGGTCATATGGCTTTGCAAAGTGGCGAATCGCTCGCAAAGCTTGCAGCATCAGGTCCAAGTTTGGCGTTTATTGTGTTTCCTAAGGCATTATCTTTGATACCAGGGGCCGCCTTCTTTTCGGTATTTTTCTTCTTAACCCTTTTGCTTTTGGGGATTGATAGCCTGTTTTCTCTTGTGGAAGCCATTTCGACAACTCTTCATGACCAATGGAGTTTTATACGAAAAGAGGACCTGACGCTTTATGTCTGTACATTCAGTTTTATTGGAGGACTCATTTTTACCACAACGGCGGGAATCTATTTTCTCGATATTTCCGATCATTTCATTACGATTTATGGAATTGTGACCGTCAGCCTTCTTCAATCTTTTGTGATAGGATGGGGGTATCCTGCAGGAAAATTGTGTGAATGGATCAATCAAGTTTCTGTGTGGAAGCTGTCGAAGTGGTGGTCATTTGCCATTCGTTATTTTGTACCTATCTGTTTAATTGTCTTGTTGTTTACCGCTCTTTATCGCGATGTGACGGTGCCTTATGGGGGTTACCCCAAATGGGCCATTATTATGATGGGATGGAGCACAATTTCACTGATGATTTTTTTAGGGTTAGTTTACTCCTTTATAACAACACGCAAAAAATCGACAAACCCTTTCCATGTGGACGATAAAAGTTATGACTGAAAGTATCATTTCAAAAGAATTTTTCTGGCGGAGAATCCACTCTTTAGCAGGACTCTGGTTGATTCTATTTATCATTGAGCATCTTTTAACCAACTCTCAATCAGCTTTATTTTTTGGAGATGATGGTCACGGATTCATCGATTCTGTCAATTGGATTCATGACTTGCCCTATTTGCCTGTGATTGAACTAGCAGTACTGGGGATTCCATTTTTAATCCATGGGCTTTGGGGAATCAAATATGCTCGCGAATCTCGAATTAACTCTACACGTACAGATGGAGCTCAACCTGATTTAAGTCGGTACCGTAACAATCGGGCTTTTACCTGGCAAAGGGTCACCTCATGGTTATTGATTGTGGGTGTGATTGGTCATGTGGTCCAAATGCGATTTATGGATTATCCCTCGGAATCTCAATTGGGATCAGAGCAATTTTATGTTGTCAGAATCACTGACGATTCTGGCCTGCCAACACTTGCAGAAAGGCTCGATTTTAAGATTTACAATTCCCAAGACATTGCAACCTATATGAAAGAGATTGAACGACAACCGGTACAAGCGGGACCATTGGTTGAACAGAAATTTCATCAACAAGAACAATGGCTTGAATTTTTAACGAGCAAGCCATTAAAAGGAAATCAAGTGATGGCTGTGGCGAAAGATTTTGGAACTGCCTCTTTGCTTACAGTTCGTGACACATTTAAAATGCCCTTGATGATTATTCTTTATACCTTGTTTGTGATTGCGGCTGGTTATCATGCGTTTAATGGATTGTGGACAGCGTTTATTACGTGGGGAGTGAACATCACGGAAAAAACGCAAAAAAGATTTAAGAATGTGACGAATGTCCTGATGCTCCTTGTCATTTTTCTAGGGTTAGCATCAGTTTGGTTAACTTACATTAATTTGCGTAACTAGGAGGTTTTTATGGAACTTAACGCAAAAGCATTTGGTCTCGCGGGAGGGATCTTATGGGGTGTCTCCATGTTTATCATGACATGGCTTAGTCTATGGACTGGTTATGGCGCTCTTTTTCTTGATGCTATGATGGGAATTTACCCAGGATTTGAGATCAGTCCTGTGGGAAGTTTCATTGGTTTAGCTTATGGATTTATCGATGGAGTTGTCGGCTTGTTCATACTCGGTTGGCTTTATAACCGCTTTAGATTTTAAGTTTAAGGTATTATGACTCTTGAAAAACGTAAAGAGGTCATCGTTGTTGGCGGTGGCCTAGCAGGTCTTTCTGCGGCTTTAAAACTGGCGGAAAATGACTGTCATGTCCAAATTGTCTCATTGACAAAGTGTCGGCGGTCTCATTCTGTTTGTGCGCAGGGAGGTATCAATGCGGCGATGAATTTGATGGGGGAGGATGATTCTCCGATCATTCACGCCTACGATACTATGAAGGGGGGCGATTTCCTCGCCGACCAACCTGCAATTCTCGAAATGTGCCTGTGTGCTCCTTCCATCATCCGGATGATGGACCGGTTTGGTTGTGCCTTCAATCGGACACCGGAAGGAAATATGGACTTTCGTCGTTTCGGAGGAACTCTTTACAACCGCACAGCTTTCTGCGGAGCTACAACCGGACAGCAACTGATGTACTCGCTGGATGAACAGGTGCGGCGGCATGAAGCTAAGGGTGAAGTTGAAAAATTTGAAAACCACGAATTTTTGCGTTTGGTTCGTGATGAAAACGGAGTCACTCGTGGCATTGTCCTGATGGATCTGTTCAATCTTAAACTTGAAGTGCTCAAGGCCGATGCTGTGGTGATTGCAACAGGGGGATTGGGCGTCCTTTTCAAAATGTCGACAAATTCAACCTTCTGTACGGGGGCTGCGAATGGAAGACTCTATCAGCAAGGCATGGAATACGCGAATGGAGAATTCATTCAAATCCATCCTACTACGATTCCTGGAATCGATAAGCTGCGACTGATGTCCGAATCTGCCCGCGGTGAAGGGGGACGCATTTGGGTTTATGGGGATTCTTCGAAAACCATCACAACACCTGAAGGAAAAACGGTTCCTTGTGGAGAAACCGGAAAGCCATGGTACTTTTTGGAAGAGCTTTATCCTGCATTCGGAAACCTTGTGCCTCGTGATATCGGAGCCCGCGAAATTCTCCGCATTTGCGAAAAAGGGTTGGGTGTCGATGGCAAAATGCAAGTGTATCTCGATGTCACTGAATTATCCGATGAGAAAAAACAAAAGCTTGGGGCGATTTTAGAGATTTACGAGAAGTTTACCGGAGAAGATCCCCGAAAAATCCCCATGAGAATTTTCCCCGGCGTTCACTATACAATGGGCGGAGGCTGGGTCGATTGGCCCGCGGTAGATGATCCCGACCGGTGGGAACGTTACCGTCAGATGACCAATATTCCCGGATGTTTCAACATCGGAGAATCTGATTTCTCTTATCACGGATCCAACAGATTAGGCGCAAACGCTCTTCTTTCCTGCATCTACAGTGGTCTTGTGGTGGGAGTCGAAGTGCCCCGTTACATCGAGAACTTAAAAAAATCCACATCGGAACAACCTTTTCAAGAGGCCTTAGAAAAAGAAAAGGCTTTTAAAGAAGATTTGTTGTCTCGAAACGGATCAGAAAATATTTATCAGCTCCATGACCAACTTGCAGAAAAATTAGTCAATAATGCTACCGTAAAGCGCAATAATGAAGACCTCGAAAAAACGCTCGACTTTATCAAAAAGATCAAGGAGCGTTATAAAAACATCACGATTCCTGATCAAAGTCGTTTTGCGAACAAGAGTTACATCTTTGCCCATCAATTTGATGCCATGCTCGATTTGGCGTTAATTATTGTGAAGGGAGCGCTCCTTCGTGATGAATTTAGGGGAGCTCATTTTAAAGAAGGCTTTAAAGAGCGGAATGATAAAAAATGGTTGAAACATACCATTGCCACCTATGACCCGTCCAAGGACGAACCTGTCATCTCGTACAGAAATGTCGACCTACGTCACCTTGATCCGATACCACGAAACTACGTCAGTGCAAAAAAGGTGAAACCTACGCTGAATAATGTTCCGAATAATATTCAGCTGCCCATTTAGGGGGTATTTATGGCAGAGACATTCATACTAAAAATCTACCGGGGAACTCCTGGCAACCAATACTGGGAAGAGTTCGAGTTGGACCTCGTCCCCTTTGCCAATGTCATTTCATCATTGATGGAAATCGAAAAAAATCCGGTCAATCGAAAAGGAGAAAAAGTCGATCCTGTTGTTTGGGAGCAAGGGTGTCTAGAAGAAGTCTGTGGATCATGTTCAATGTTGATCAACGGTTATCCACGCCAAGCGTGCACCGCCTTGATCGAACCCATTATCAAAGAAACCGGAAACAACACGATTGTATTGGCTCCCTTCACAAAATTTCCCTTAGTGCGAGACCTCATTGTCGACCGCTCGATCATGTTTGATAATCTTAAAAAAGCGCATGCTTGGATTGATACCGACTTGACCTTTGATAGTGGCCCTGGGCCTCGTATCAGTCCCAAAGTCCAACAAGTCATGTATGCACTTTCTACATGCATGACCTGTGGATGTTGTTCAGAATCATGTCCCAACGTCAATTCAAAAACCAAGTTTATGGGTCCTGCGCCTCTTTCGACAGTGCGTTTGTTGAATATGCATCCCATCGGGATGACGCAAAGGGGAGAGCGGTTGAATGCTTTGATGGAAGAAGGGGGCATTGCAGGTTGTGGTAACGCCCAAAACTGCGTCAAAGTTTGTCCCAAAGGAATTCCTTTGACCGATAGCATTGCCGAAATCGGCCGCGCTGTCACCATGCAGGCGCTGAGGAATATCTTTGGCAGGCCAGAGGACGAATAAGAAGCCGCAGATTCACACAGATTTTCGCAGTTAGATTAACGCAAAGATGATTGAGCAAGTCAGGCACGGACAACTTTGCTCCTTAGCGTCTTTGCCCCTTTGTGTTAATCTATCTGCGGCAATCTGCGTTCATCTGCGGCTAAAATCCTTTGAACAAGTCGCTTACGACCTCCACCAAATTTTTCTTGAAACCTTAGATCCATTATGGCAACCTTGAATGTGCCCCTTAACGCTAATTGTTAAATAAGGTTCGTTATGCAAGAAGATTACGAAGAGTTTTCACCGCAAGAAATCAAACTTCTAGAAAACTATGTGACCAATACATCAAGCCACATATTCTGCCTCCGCAACCTGCCAGAGGTGATTAAAGGGGCTCTATTCTCTCGTTATTCCCGCTCCTCTCTTGGTTTGCGAGCCCTTCTTCTTAAAGAATTTATACTCAATGAAGAAGAAGCGTCATTTGGGAGCATTGTCCCGACATCTGTTGATGAAACTGCGGAAAATCAGATGTTAGCATTGAAGAAGGCGCAAAGTTTTTATGATCGGATTCTCGATGGTTATGGGGATGATTCCATCGGAGAGTTGGGCGGAGCTCATGTGGCGATTGAAAATGTGTCAATGTTAGCAGCAAAGTTGATTGAAGATCGCCGTATCGGCGGATCGCCGTTAGAAAAGTCGACGCGTTACATTTACTTTGATCAGAAAGTGAACGGCGAGTACCTGTTTTATCGCGAACCAATTTTGATGACGTCAGCCTACCGCGATGCCTATGTTGACACTTGCAATATGCTTTTTGAAACTTACAGCAAATTGATTCCTCCGTTAACAGACTTGATGGAAGCCAAGTTCCCTAAAGGAGACTCGATTTCAACAGGAGCTTACAAAGCGTCGATTCGTGCGAAAGTGTTAGATTGTCTTCGTGGATTGCTTCCTGCGGGCACCCTGACCAATATGGGAATCTATGGAAACGGTCGATTTTTCGAACACATGATTCAACGACTTCATTGCAATAATCTGGCTGAATTACAAGACATCGGAAAACGTTGTCATCAAGAGCTTGGAAAAGTGATCCCTTCGTTCGTCCGTCGTTCACATACTGAACATCGGAACCAAGTCGGTTTTGCCAAATTCCAAGAGGCTATGGGATCATCCATTAAATTGATTACTGAGCACAATACGGGATTTAAAGAACGAACAACTGAGCCTGGAGTTCGTCTCATTTCATTTGATCCTGATTCCCCTTCAAAAGTGGCAGCGGGATTATTGTTTGAACATTCTGATAAAGGTTTGCATGAATTGCGGGAATATTGTCGCAATCTGCCTAAAGAAGAAATTGCGAGCATTTTGGATGCGGGCTGTATGGCGCGTGAGAACAGACGTCACAAAAGTCCTCGGGCGTTGGAACATGCGGAATTTACATTTGAGATCATTGCGGACTTTGGTGCCTATCGCGATTTGCATCGTCATCGTATTCTGACACAAGAAAGACAACTTCTCACTTGTGATTACGGTTTTTATATTCCGTCCGAGCTTGATGAAATGTCTGAGAAGGGAGCTTATATTGAAGCTATGGAACGGGCGAAAAAAGTTTACGACACCATTGCCGAGGAGTTGCCGGAAGAAGCGCAATACATCGTGCCGATGGCGTACAACATTCGTTGGTACTTCCATGTGAACCTTCGGGCTCTTCAATGGATTTGCGAATTGCGTTCAGCAGCTGCAGGGCATCCGACATATCGCCTGATTGCGCAAGAGATGGCGAGACAGGTCTCTGAAGCCATTCCTGAATTTGAGCGGTTCTTCAAGTTTGTCGATTATGAAGGATATGATTTGGGAAGGTTGGGGCAAGAGCAAAGAAAAGCTGAAAAAGCTAAGAGGGTGTCTCAAAAGTTATGATTTGGATGATTTATGTGGTCAATTGGCCACATAAAGCATCCAAATCATTACTTTCGAGACACCCTCTAAACTCCGTCAATAATTTTCTTGGTTCAAAACTCACTTAACCTCTATTGTTTTAGAAAAATGGAGGTTAAGAGTTATGGAAATTGTTCAAGAAAATATTTATCCGGAAATTCACGAATTTTTAACTCCTGAGGCAGAAAAACTTGTCGGCCCATTGATTGATTTTCCGGTTCCATCCGCACCCCCTAAATCTTTATTGGAAAGAGATATCTCTCAAGAAACTGATGTCGAGAGTATTGATAGGGGATTACAAGTTCTAGGCGTTTTGAAAAGCGAAAAATATGGGGTGTTGTACGAAGCCTCTGCAGCGGGAAAATTAGCTGTTGTTAAAAGGCTCGTGGGACTCGGGGTTTCATTTGAAAAGAAGATTAATGGACATACTCCTCTTTATGTAGCTGTGAGCAAAGGTCGCTATGATGTTGTGGAATTTTTGTTGCAATCTGGTGCCAATGTGGATGCCAAAAATAGAGTGGGATGGACACCTCTTTTAGAAGCATGTGATGAAGGGCATCCAGAGATTGTGGAACTTCTGTTGAGGTATGGTGCTAAGACAGATGTTGCCTCGAGAACCGGATGGGGTGCTTTGCATCTTGCAGTCGATAATGGCAATCTTCAGACGATTAAAATTTTGCTGGGATATCATATTGAAGTGGATACAAAAATTAAGAAAGAAGGAACGACTCCTTTTTATTTAGCTGTTATTGAAAATTTTTATGAAATTGCTGAACTCCTGCTGCAAGCTGGTTCTGATGTGAACGCAATACATAATGGAAAGTGGACTGCACTTTTATATGCCTCCAAGTATGGGCAACCAAAGTTTGTGGAGCTTTTACTACGCTATGGTGCGGATACAGAGCTGACAACAGAAAACGGATGGAATGCACTCCATTATGCTGTTGATAATGGTGATCTTGAATCTATGAGAATATTGCTCCCACATTGTAAAAATCTGGAAACAAAAAACGAGAAATTTGGGTGGACTCCTCTCTATAGGGCCTCACGAAAAGGAGATCAGGATATCGTGAACCTGTTATGTGAAGCTGGGGCAGATTTGAATGCAAAAACCAAAAGCGGATGGACACCCTTGCATGTGGCGTGTGAAAAAGGTCATTTTGAAGTCGTCAAGAATTTGTTGGAGAGGGGGGCTAAAATCGACGTCAGAATTATTAGGGGTTCGACTCCACCATTGTATATTGCCGCGTCAAGTGGACATACTTCTATCGTGGAACACTTGTTGATTCAAGGTGTGAATCCAGACAGCATGACGACCATTTCAGGACATACTTCTCTTCAATATGCTGCGGAATATGGCCACTTAGATATGGTCGTTTTGTTGGTTAAGTATGGAGCAAACGTGAATGCGCGGTTTAAAAGACAAACCACCCCTTTGCATTTTGCATCTGGAGAGGGGCATTATGAAGTCGTGAAATATCTGTTAGCACATGGAGCAGACCCTAGTGTCAAAAATGCGTATGGAAAGACAGCTTATGCTTTAGCCAAAGCTGAAAAACATGAGAAAGTTCTGGAGCTTTTACCTCAACCACAAAGAAGACGTTTCTTCTGGTGTGTATAACACGTCTTGGAGCCCCGAGCGGCTATCGCCGCCCGGGGCTCCAAGAAATATTTTAGTCGAACGAGATCAAGTTTCGAGTTGGCGCCTCTTCCTCACTCTGCCCGCCAATTTCTTCAAATGGATTGTAAGAATCATCTTCTTCCGACTCACTCCTTTCGGCATCTTTGAACGGATTGTAAGCCAATGAAGGTATGTTTCCGAAACTTTTGCTGAAGACATTTTCTTCCGATTCTTCCGATTCTTCCGATTCTTCCGAATCTTCGTCTATGACCTGTCTTTGGTCTGATATATCAACAAATGATAATCTTCGGGGTATGGGTGCTTTGGTTAAGACACTTGGCATCGATTTTGTCAGCTTGGGTTTTTGAGGTAATCTGCTCATTATTGACCAGCGGCTCTTAGTGATCTTGTGTACCACATCATCATACTCCGAAATCATCTTCGGATAAAATCGATCTTTAGAGCTGATGATTGAACTCACAATTCTGTTACGAGATTTTGGGCTCTGCAATTTCTTGAGCTCGTGTTTATGAAGGTTGCTCAGTGTGCTCCTCACTTGGCGTTTGACTATATTAGCAGAAGAGATAAGACTATTATTATGCCTCTTGATTGTGAGTTCATTCACTTTCCCACTTAAAGCCTCCATCAAGGATGTGGCGGGGGAATATAAGTATTTCTCGATTATGTGTTTATCGACGGCCTCGATTCTTTCGATGGCCTTTTGTGACTTTTCATCATGCTGGTCATGTAATTGTATTTGGACTTGGTTGAAAATTTCATAAAGCAATTGCATCATGTATTGTGCCTTCAACGTTTTTTTTGTCAGACGTCTATGATTTTTCAAGGCGATATTGGTTAATGTTCCGGTTGGGGCGATCATAATATTCTCCTGATTTTAAAACCTAAGTGTCCACCTATGAACCATCCATCTAAAAGCAGATTTCCCCCGTGAGAAAAAGGTCTATTTTTGCCTACTCTCATGGAGTATGTCAAAAAAATAGCCCTTTTCCTCACAAGAAAAATCTGCATTTTATCTGAATACTTCATAGTTGGGCACATAGGTTTAAAAAATTGCCTCATTCATAATCATTAAAATTTTAATTTGCAATGAAATATTTTGGTTCCAACTTAGGCGGTTGTTGATGATAATGAAGGGGAAGTGATAACATTACCTTTTATTTTGATTAAAAGATTTTATTATGAATTCTTCTCAATCTTCAAGTCGTGTGACTGGTAGCATTCTCATGGTTGCCGGTTGCTGCATTGGTGCTGGGATGCTCGGTGTTCCTGTCATTTCTTCACTTGCTGGTTTTATCCCCAGTACTTTGATGTTTGTTCTCTCTTGGCTATTCATGATGACCACAGGCCTTCTGTTATTGGAGGTCAATTTATGGTTTGAAGAAGAGGTGAGCATCGTTTCGATGGTGGGGTTAACACTTGGAAAAGTTGGAAGGATTCTGAGCTGGGTACTATTTGGCTATCTTTTTTATTCCCTGATGATCGCATATGTGGCGGGTAGCGGGTTGTTGTTGGCGGGTCTTGCTGATGATGTGGGATTGATATTACCGAATTGGGTGGGAAGTACGGCATTCACTCTTCTCTTTTCGATTTTTGTTTTTTTAGGAACTGGATTTGTGGACTGGTTTAACCGTCTACTCATGGCAGGTTTGATTATCTCTTATGTTTTACTTGTTTCACTGGGGATTCGCTATGTGGAACCTGAATTTTTACTCTATCAAGATTGGTCCGCAACGCTCTTGGTGATTCCTGCGATGATCATTTCCTTTGGATTTCATAATCTTGTTCCGAGTCTGACCACCTATATGGAAAGAGACCGAAAAAAACTTTTCTGGATCTTCTTTTTAGGAAGTTTGCTTCCTCTATTAATTTATTTGGTGTGGGGAGGATTGATTATGGGGATTGTTCCGATATCAGCTTTTCAGAGTGCTATGGAAAGTGGTGATCTTGTGACTGTTGCCCTGAAAAACACTGTGAATTCTCCTTTGGTCTTATTATTTGCCGAACATTTTGCGTTTTTTGCCATTGTCTCTTCCTTTATCACCGTGGCTTTAAGTTTCGTTGATTTTCTTGCGGATGGGCTGCATGTCAAGAAAGATCGTAAAGGGAGATTATTCCTGACTTTTTTGACGTTGTTTCCTCCTTTTCTCTGTGCGATGATTTATCCTGGTATTTTCTTGGTCGCTATCAGTTATGCAGGAGTTTTTGGTGCCCTCATTCTTTTTGGGATCTTCCCTGCTTTGATGGTTTGGAGAGGCCGCTATTTTATGAAAATCGATGCCAGAAAAATTGTTCCCGGGGGACGTGTGACATTGAGTTTGATTATCGTTTTTGCTGTATTGGTAATTTTTGTGAATATTGCCCTTGATTTACATTTATTGGAGTTAAATTAATGACTGATTTTGGGAAGATATTAGGAGGAATTTTACTTGTCGCAGGGACAACGATTGGAGCCGCTATTTTGGCTCTTCCTGTAACCACTGGGCTTGTGGGTTTTTATCCTACCATGGCTTTGTTTCTCATATATTGGGTTCTCATGACTTATGCGGCATTGTTATTTCTCGAAGTGAATCTTTGGATTGATGACGAGAATGTGAATATCATCTCGATGGCTCACGCCACATTGGGACGTTTTGGTGAAGTGGTCTGCTGGATTCTCTACCTCTTTCTTCTCTATACTCTCACAACAGCTTACATGGCTGCAAGTGGTCCATTTTTTTTGAATGTTTTGAATCAGATAACGGGTATTGAATTCCCATCATGGGTCGGGCCTCTTCCACTGATCTTTATTTTCAGCTTTTTCATTTACGAAGGGGCCAAGTATGTAGATTATATCAACAGGTTCCTGATGTTCTGTCTTTTGGTCACTTTTGTCATTATCAATAGTTGGCTGATGCCCCACATTGATTTTAATTTATTGAACCATCAATCGCTGCAATATCTCCCCCTGGCAGTGGCTCTTGTTGCAGTATCGTATGGCTACCACATTATCATTCCCACGTTGACTCGATATCTGAAACGAGACGTTCGCGCTTTGGTGAAAGTGATTTTAATCGGAGGAGTCATTCCTTTGATCGTCAATGGTATATGGGTGTTTGTTTCTCTTGGAAATATCCCCTTGGAAGGGCCAAATGGATTGATGCAAGGGTATGTTGAGGGGAAAAATGCGGTCGACTTGATTGCTGCTTCCCTTGGGCATTCGTGGTTGGCTGTGATCGCTCAGTGGTTCCTGTTCTTTTGTATCGCGACTTCATTTTTAGGTGTATCACTAAGCCTCAGAGACTTCTTGGCTGATGGATTGGGAATCAAAAAAACAGCACTGGGACGCTGGATCCTCTACTTTCTCACTTTTATTCCTCCGCTCTTCTGCGCCATCATGATCCATCGCGCGTTTTTTACCGCTCTTGATTATGCCGGAGTTCTGGGAGTTCTCGTGCTACTGGTGATCATGCCTGCCACCATGACATGGTGGGGTCGTTATAAGAGAGGCTTCAATTCGGATCAGTTTAAGGTGCCCGGAGGAAAGTTTGGCTTGATTCTCACCTTTATCGTAACGGGCATTATGATTATTATGGAGGTGTGTAACAAATTGGGCTATTTTCAACTCGCGTAAGGATATCATGACAGAAGAGAAAAAAAGAATTTTAACAGGTGACCGTCCGACTGGAATGTTGCATTTGGGTCATTATTTGGGTTCGATCGAGAACCGTGTGCAGCTGCAAGATAAATATGAATGTTGCTTTATCATTGCTGATTTGCATATGTTGACGACGAAACCGCAGCGTGAAGAGATCATGAAAATGCGGGACAACATTCGTTACATGATTCTGGACTATTTGGCGTGTGGGATTGATCCGGAAAAATCGTTGATCTATCTCCAATCAGCTGTCCCCGCAGTGTACGAACTCAATTTGTTCTTTGAAAACATGGTGTCCTTTAATCGATTGGTTGGACTTCCCAGTATCAAAGACATGGCTAAAAATGCTCATCTTGACCCTGAAAATGTCCCATTCGGTTTGATGGGGTACCCTGTTCTTCAGTCTGCCGATATCCTCATGCCACGGGCCCACTTTGTTCCGGTGGGAAAAGACAATGCGGCCCATGTCGAAATTACCCGTGATATTGCCCGTCGATTTAATCAATATTATGGAGAGGTGTTTCCTCTTCCCGAACCCATCCTAAGTCCTGTCCCAACCCTGATCGGAACCGATGGGAAGGGAAAAATGAGCAAGTCGGCAGGAAATACCATTTTCCTTGCGGATGATACCAAGACTGTCGAGAAAAAAGTGCGTGGGATGTACACCGACCCGAACAGAGTCCATGCAAATGTTCCTGGGACAGTCGAAGGGAATCCCGTTTTCATTTACCACGACATTTTTAATCCTAACAAAGATGAAATATTAGATCTCAAAGAGCGCTATCGCAAGGGGACTGTTGGTGACGTAGAAGTCAAAGATAAGTTGGCCATAGCGATCAATCAATTCTTGGATCCCATTCGTGAACGAAGGAAGATGTTTGAAAAGGAGAAAGGGTTGGTGGAAGAGATCCTGTACGACGGAACCAACAAAATGAATGAGGTCGCAAAAGAGACCATGTCTCTCGTGCATCAGGCCATGGGAGTTGCCGGGACGTGGAAGAAAATTTCACGCATCGCACGAGACCGCAAAAAATCATGAAATTTGAACTCGTCACAGACTACGAGCCGCGCGGAGATCAACCGAAAGCGATCACCCAACTCACAGAAGGGCTCAATCAAGGGAAGAAATCGCAAGTTCTTTTAGGGATCACCGGTTCTGGAAAGACTTTTACCATGGCGAATGTGATCCAAAACGTTCAACGCCCTAGTCTGGTCCTTGCGCATAATAAAACTCTTGCTGCCCAGCTTTATCAAGAGTTTAAGAAATTCTTTCCCAATAACGCCGTTGAGTATTTTGTTTCTTATTACGATTACTATCAGCCTGAAGCCTATATTCCCCGGACCGACACCTATATTGAAAAGGATATGTCGATTAACGACAAAATCGATAAGATGCGTTTGAGCGCGACACGGTCTTTGCTTGAACGAGACGATGTGATCATAGTTGCTTCTGTTTCGTGTATCTATGGATTGGGGTCACCGGAATATTATCGCGGGATGAATTTGAAGTTATGTGTGGATCGGGAATACCGCCGCGACGATGTGCTTCTTCACCTTGTTGAAATGCAATACAAAAGAAACGATATTGATTTCGCACGGGCTACATTTCGTGTGCGGGGAGATGTACTCGAGATTTTTCCTGCATATGAAGATGATTTAGCCATCAGGGTTGAGTTTTTTGGAGATGATATCGAAAGGATTAGCGAAATTGACCCTTTGACAGGAAAGGTTTTGCGTCGCGTGAGTGAAACGGTTATTTATCCAGGATCACACCATGTCACTCCGGAAGAGGTGCGTCATATGGCGATGATCAGCATTCGTGAGGAGTTAAAAGCGAGATCAAAATGGTTTGAAAAAGAAAATCTTTTGGTGGAACAACAGCGGATTAATCAGCGCACAAAATATGATCTGGAAATGATCAAAGAGGTGGGATTTTGCAAGGGGATTGAGAACTATTCTCGCCATTTCAGTCGAAGAGAACCAGAAAGTTCTCCTTCTTGCTTGATTGATTATTTCCCAAAAGATTTTTTATTGTTTGTTGACGAATCTCATCAATCTATTCCTCAGGTCCATGCGATGTATAACGGAGATAAAGCGCGAAAAAAATCGCTTGTCGATTTTGGATTTAGGCTCCCTTCTGCCTACGACAACCGCCCTCTCAAGTTTGAAGAGTTTTACAAGCATTTGAATCAGGTAATCTATGTTTCGGCGACTCCTGCCATTTGGGAGAAAGAAGAGGCTGGCAATGACCTTGTTGAACAGGTGATTCGCCCTACCGGACTACTGGATCCCATCATTGAAATCAAGCCTGCTTCAGGGCAAGTAGATGACTGTATCGAGCAGATTCGTCAAGAGGTGGAAAAAGGCGGACGAGTCTTGGTGACGACTCTGACCAAGCGTTTGGCCGAAGAGCTATCCAAATACCTGCTCGAGTTAAACGTTCAAGCGAAATATCTCCACTCAGATATCGATACGTTGGAACGAGTTCAGATTATCAGTGATCTTCGATCTGGTTATTTCGATGTTCTCGTTGGGATTAATCTCTTAAGGGAAGGTCTGGATATTCCGGAAGTTTCCCTTGTGTGTATTCTCGACGCAGACAAAGAAGGGTTTTTACGAAGCGAAACAGCGCTGATTCAAACTTGTGGCCGAGCCTCGAGAAATGTTGAGGGGCGAGTGGTCATGTATGCTGACAAAGAGACGCGGTCCATTAAAAATACTCTGGCAATCACGCAACATCGGCGGAAGATCCAGGAAGAATATAATCGCCTTCATGGGATTACACCTCATACAGTGAAACGGGGCATTTCCCTGTTAGTGGAAGAGGATGAGAAAGAGGCGAAGTATGAACAACCGGTGAAAGAAAAGGTTGTCGCTGAAGAAGAGCATCATTACTTAACCTCGGATGAAATGCAAAAGCTTGTGGTGCAGTATGAAAAAGAGATGAAGAAGGCTGCCAAGGAGCTCCGATTTGAAGATGCGGCTCATTTTAGAGATTTGATGCATAAATATAAAGATATGGCTTTGGCGCTTTGTGATGATTAGGAATTTTGCCGCAGATACACGCAGATGGCCGCAGATTTTCAAGAGAAAAATCGGGATATAGCTTTGGAATTTTGTGAAAATGAGTATGAATCTACATTACCTATATCATTTATTTAGTTTACAGTCTGCTGATACGGAATCGACATCCCAGGATCCTACTTATTGTCTTCCAGTTGAAATTTTGTATGAGATTTCCTCTTATTTCACCTCAAAAGACGTTCCTTCTCTCCGTTTAGTTTGTCGGCGATGGAATCAGATTGTCATTCAATCTTGGCCTAAACATATAATTTTAGCTCATGAGATTATTCATCAGATACAAAGTCATCTAAATTTGAGGGAGGGGTTTTTCGGAGGGATGGCATTAAAAATATTAACCGTTCGATTCCAAGACCCAAAACCTATTGTTCAGATGATTGACTGCAATGAGATGCTCATTAAACACTCTGAAAGAGGATATGTTTCTGATGATGGTGGAGTGACATGGGCTCTAAATCATATAAGCGTACATAAATTTACTAGTTTACAGTTCTTCAGGAAATATCAACTTGCCCCTGACTATGGTGGTCCGGATTTCATTATAGGACCTTTTGTTAAACGCAGCGTCCCAATTTTCTTTTTTAGAAATCGCGTACATGTGTACCAAATCCGTAAAGAGGTATCAATTTTTAGATTAAATTTCTTGATTCCGACTAAAGAATATCGGAACCAAAAGCTGACAATGAAAATAGTTGAATATGTTATTAACAATTACTCTCGTTTACTTTTTCCAGGAGCTGAGATTTCTAAAAAGCGTTTTGAAAAATTCTTAAGCGATTATGTGACAAAATGGGGTACTGATTGAGAATGTGATCAGGCCTGACCTCATTAAGTGACAAATAAAGCTCTATCTGATATCTTTAATGCCTTCAAACGGAGGCATAACTATGGAAGTTGCAAAACCTGTTGTAGAGGGAATATCCACAATCCAACCCCTTAATAAGTTTCAAGGGTTACCTGAAGAAGTGGTGACATATATATTCTCTTTTTTGAGCCCCAGAGATGTTTTCGGGAAAATATCTCTCACGTGTAAACAATTCAATAGATTAATCCATGATCAATCTTTGATTCGATCTATTTTTTTAAGGCACTGGCCCCATTTATTAGATGAGGGTGTGACAAACCTGAATTTTCTGAAGATCATGCACACTGCAGGGGCATTTTATAAGCAGTTGACGGAATTAAAGGCTCGTTCTTTAGAGACAACAGTGGTGGATGGAAGAGTTTATTATCTCGGAATTCCTCCTTCATCTATTTTTTTAAAGAATAGAATTATGCATGTTGACATTAAAAATCTAGGGAATTGGAAGAATAAATTCACAGTCCTTAATAGAAAAGTACATGTCCCGACTCAGAACCGAAGAGCGGAAACATATGGTACCAGACACAAAAAAATGTGTAATAAGAATATCAGCATAACTTCTTTCTCTGTCGAAGGGTCACAAGTCTATTATGCTGGTGAGTTAAAACACAAATGTACTCGCACCTGGATTGCCGGAATTTGTTCTTTTCCCATAGAGAAGGTCGATTCAATATACAGTGAAGTTTTTTTATTTAGGAACTGGTTAACGATTCATGACATAAAAAAAATTCATGCCGTTGATGGACATCTTTTATGGATTCAACAAGAGGAAAATTCTAGAGCTCAGCTGCATGTTTTTTCTTTAGCATCAAAATCTCTTTTGCGATGCCAATCACTTTTTCACAGTAAATTTTATTGTTCTGACGTCAGAAACGATATTTTAGCTTTAAGTTTTTTTAACGGCAGAATGATCTGCCTTAATTGGAAAACAGGGAAGGATATCTATAAAAGAAAACATGGTTCTGAAATCAGAAAAATACATTTGCTCTGTGCTCTTCTCTGTGTATCTCTGTGAAAAAAAGGCCTTGTGCAAGTGAACAAGGCTAAATCCTAGGTCAGGCCTGACACAATGACACTTGGGTTTTAATGAAAAATTGAACTAAAAAAAGAAAGAATAGGATGGTCCATGCTGTAAAGAGCTTTTTTTGCAGATGGATTTCCTAATTCTTTGGCACGTCCATAATATTCACGCGCTTTCCCACGGTCTTTTGGGACTCCCAGCCCTTTTCGATACAGATCTCCGATTTTTCTTATTCCCGGAGGAGAATTGCTTTTTTCAGTACGTTGATACCATTTTAATGCCGAGGCATAATTTCGGGATCGTAATTTGGCATCACCAATACGAATTTTGGCCAGAATGCTCCCTGCATCCGAAGCATTTTTATACCAACAAATGGCTTTACAGATGTCAGCTTCCATCTTATGGATGTATAAATTATCTTCTTCCCAAAGAACCCCATCCCGGAATAGGTCTCCCATTTTGATCATACTGGGGATATGGTTCTTATCGCAGGCTTTTACTAACCAATACATGGATGTTTCAAAGTTTTCTTCATAAACATAACAACTGTGCCAAAACATGGATTCCGCTACCCCTAATTCGGCCCCTTTTTTAGCCCACTTTTTCGATTTTTCGGGTTGATTGGTTTCGACATAAATTTGTCGGAGCATCTCTGCTGCTGCTCCATCTCCTTTCTTTGTCCGCTTTTTGAGTTGATAAATTGTGGGCTCTGCAGTGAGAGTATTGATAGCTTCGGCCTTGTTCCACAAGGGCTTATGTTCATTTGTGTTGTACAGGGGATCCATGGGTGCTCCTTTAAAAAATTAAATTAACATCCAGATATATTTATTTCCAATTCAATCGTTTTCTAGCCAAAGGATGTCCTCTCCTTCCAGCTTTGAGAAGGAACTTGAACCCTTCATCAAAATCATCTGAAATCAAAAGGTCGCCAAGATGATACATCGCTTCAACGAGTCCTATGTTTGCCGCTTTTCTGAACCAAAATTCTGCACACTTTTGATTCACTTTTTTTCCAATTCCATCACGATAGCAAATTCCCATCGTATTCATCGCGATGGCATATCCCTTTTCTGCGGATTGGGAAAAATGTTCCCAGGCTTTTTCAAAATCTTGGGAGAATTCAGTTCCATTTGCGTACATTTTGCCCAGGTTGTAATGCGCTTTCGCACTTCCTTTTCTCGCAGCCTCTTGGTACCAGACCCGAGCAGAATGATAATCCTTTTCCACCCCTTTTCCCGTGTAGTATAAGGAGGCCAGATCATTCATAGCTTCGACATTATCTCTTTTAACGGCTTCTATGAAACACTTCAATGCCAGTTCATAATCCCGTGGAAGTCCTTTTCCGTGTAGATACATCCAACCTAAATGGCTCATCGCTTTTGGATTTTTCATGGCCGCTGCTTTGATGTAATATTTTACCGCTTTATGATCGTTTTTTTTCATACCTAGTCCATTCTCATGCATAATGCCTAGTTTATCCAGTGCACCGGTGTTTCCTTTTTTGGCAGCCTCCTTAAAATATATTTTTGCGTTAAGATAACTTTGAGGGAGAAATTTTCCTTTAAAGAACAACTTTCCAATCGCATATTTTGATGGAGCATGTCCCAATCTCGCGGCTTCAAGCCATAATTTATAGGCCTTGACTAAAGATTTCTCGACTTTTTTATGTATGTTTGCTCGTTCGTATAATAATTGACATTTCTGTTTATCTATTTTTAGGGCTGGCGGTTTGATGGCTTTTTGAGGTTCATAAATTGAACGTTCTAAGATCATGGATTCGATTTCTGAAATTCCCTGCTCGAGTTTTTCAAAAAAATTGGGAGATTCTAGTTCTTCAATCAGAGCTTCAAGGTTTTTATCGGGCGTTTCAAAAGGTTCGGGAGGAGGTGGTTCATCTGGATAAATCGAGGTGATTTTTTCAAGGTCTGCAAACTCATCATCGATCGATCGTCTTGTATCAATATCCGCTGGCGGAGGGGTCTCCATTCGTACATTAGGAAAAATTTTATCAAGATCAGCATCCATAAGATTTACATGCGACCCCATCGTGATAGTTTTGATTGCTGCATGAGAGACTTTCCTATCTTCGACCAGGCTGGCAGGAAGAAATTTTTTGCAAAACTGGGGAAGGATGTCATTGAAATGTACCTTTCCTGTTTTCATGGATATCTCCATGTTACTGAAACATGTGGGTAATATCAATGAGGAATGAGACTATCTAATGGCTTTGGATGGCCATAAGGAGAGCCTCCTTTTGATCAGATGCCTTTGACACGCTGACCAGTTCACAAATTTGTCCAATTTGTTTCTTAAGAGTCCTATAATGAGTGTTCGGTTGAAGAATATGACGGATGACTGTGTGATTTTTTAAAATATCATAAACTTTATTAGCATTGGTTTGATAATCTGTCTTGATTGGGACAAAATTGGCCTCTTTTTTTAACACGACGGTCACATTTCCACCATAATCAGAGTGATCCACAAAGACACACTTCAATCCATTCAATTGTCCAAAAAAAGCGAGTGTTTCGGCATTAAAATGATAGAGATGTGCAAAGTGATAACAATTTCCTGGATAGTGACAGATGGCTTCAATATTGGGAACCTCAATAATCAAATGCCCACCTTCTTTTAAATGCTGAGCTAAAAGCCCCACTCTTGATTTGGGGTCTTGTAAATGCTCTAGCACATGAAACATCGTGATCACATCAAATGATTTCTCGACAGGAAGCTGATCCGAAATAAAGCCATTTTGAATGGGAAGTCCTAAATCTTTTTGGGCATACTGAGCATATCCCTCGTTGGGCTCAATTCCCATCACGGACAATCCCTGTTGCTGCATCAAAAAGACAAACTCTCCTCCTCCCGAACCCAAGTCAAGCAACTCAGATCCCTCAGTCAGATACTCCGATAATTGATGCAAACGGTGCATGGCGACACGGCCAGCACGATAGGTATGTTTCTTTTTTGGCTTAAAAGTCCCTTTGTACTGCTTTCGATAATCTTTCTCATAAAATCTTTGGATCATTTCGCTATCCGGCTGGGGATCTGTCCACGCGAGACCACAAGTTTGACATAAAACGGTTCTCAACGGCTGATTGTGGCGGTCACATTCTCCAATAATCCACGTCTCGGTTCCACCGCAAAGATTGCAGGGAGTCTTAGATTGATTTGATGAAAATAAAGTCGTCAAAAGCATTCCTTTTTGTCAATTATAGTGAATTTTGTGACTTGGGATCAAGGGTTAAAACGCCTATATTTTAAAGAAAAAATTTGATATAATGTTTATAGAGAGAAGCTTAGTCATTGAATTTGCTTAAAACTTTAAAATTTTCTTTAATTGTTAGGCTTTTTTTGCCATTTTTGAATATATATACATAATGTTTTATATCAATTTCAGGGGAAGATGGCAGGAATGACAAGTTCTATTGGGAAAAGGCCCTTTATTCAGGAGATAAAATATCAGCTGAGTAGGGTTCATGACTGTGTTCTCCGTGGTTCCAATTCCCGGTTGTGGAGGGTGCAAAGAGAAGAAGATATTATGGAAACCATAACCCATAACAAGATCAAGAAGTTAATCAAGAAATTTGACCAGTTTGAAGAGCAACCTGGTGACTTTGAGGTGGTTGATGATATTCTGGCTCGGGCTGATCAATGTTTAAGGGAGGGTAAAAAATACAAATCCAAGCAGATGACGGCTGCCTGTCATAAGCTTGAGGGTCGCAAAGTGTCTTTGATTTATCGAACTGAGAGAGACGAAGACCTCTCAGTCCCCCACACTCAGGATTATTTAAAGCATGAATTGAATCAAAAAATGGTCGACTGGATCTATGTTTATCCTGGGTTTAATCCAGACTCGCATGATCGAGATCCAGAAAGAAAGATCATTGAAGTGTGTGAAAGGTATCCCGCTTACGCCAATTTGTTATTAAAAGATGAGAAGTTGCTAATTGAATTTTTTAAATGGGCGATTCGCGACAACAATCAAGTCGCTCCTATGGTGATGTTTGCCTCTCTGCAAGAACTTTTGAAGAGATGCAATATTTCTCAAAGAACGGGATATAATGCAGGTGAAGATCTCAGGATTAAAACCGATTATGATAGAGAAGGACATATCCTCAGATCTTTGTGGTTGCCCATTGAAGCAACACCTCAGAATATTGCAGAAAGAGACAAAAAGGTGACCCTTAAAGATGGTTCTGAGAGGACGATCGAGGAGATCCTGGAATTATTTAAAAATAAAGTTCACACACCCGGTGATTTGGAATTTTTTCCTCGAGTCGGCATCACTTACTGGCCTTCTTATGAACCTTGGAAAGTGATGAATGTTGCCAGTCCCACTTTTTGGCATGAGGGTCCGCAATTGAGAATTCTGGATGTTGAAGAAGCTCAGAATATTTATGGGAAAACTGTCCCAGGTCTTAAGATCATTGAACCCATGGTGCCTCTCGATAGTCTTATTGAACATGAGGAGGATGGAACCTATTGGATGGAGCATGATCGATTCCTTTTTAATGAAGTAGAACCGATTGAGTGGCATGGCAGTTTGGTGAAAGTGAGGATGAGGGAAAGAATTCCTGTTGACGGCAAGAATTTCATTCAAGTTGTGAGGGCCACGAAAGAAAAAGATATGAGTTTTCTTCGTACCCATTCTTTTGGTGACATCTTAATTCCCTTGGAATCGGGACGTTATTATCTTTTTAATATGGGAAAGTATCCAAAATTTTATCCCGAGACAACATATCGCTTGCTCAGCAGTTTTGTGAAAGTTGTTTTGGCCGTTTTGCAAATTGTGGATGACAATGTGTTCTTCAATCACCGCAATCACACACGGGAATGCATTGGGTTGAAGCCGGAAGAGGGGAGAGTGCTTTTAGAAATCGTGCGGTTCTTGTTAATTCTTGCACGGGATGACAAGCTTGGTTTCGAGTTCCAGACCGAAGGGTGTGCCAAGATGTTGCAGGTGGACATTGTGAAAACACTGATTTATATCACGACTACTTTTGAAGAAATTTCCGATGAAGAAATAAAAAAGAAAATTACCGAACTTCTCTACACTCCTGAGATGGATCAATATGACCTTGATCATGTTCCTAACTTTTTTAGGACAACTCTTGACAAAGTGAATCCCGAAGGGGCTTTGGGTATTGTTTTTACATTGATCAAAAAATGTTTTTATTGGATGCAACCTTATCTTGTCTCCTTGACTTACTTGATAATAGGTGTGTGGAGAGGAATGACATTTCAGATTGGAGGACGTGCCGTGAAGCTTTCTCATATGCGGTCGTCGTGCTGGCATGACGGTTCGTCTTATAAACACAGCCTTTATCACCCTGGATATATGCATCAGCAGCAGGAAGATAAAGGCATTACTTTACTCAGACGAAAACTCGACCTGATTAAATTGCCGTTCTATAAGGATTAATCTATGCCTATGACATTCGATGGTCATTTGTCCCAAGTGACCGATTTATTATCTGACAACCAACCCGTAGCAGGTCTTCCATCGGGACAATGGAAAAAAAACGGATGGATTCATGCAAAATTACAAAATTTATTTAATGTTGATGACACACGAATCTTCAGTTTGGGGAAAGCCTTTTGTAATGCACTTGATGATTTAGAAAAATCTTATCGCTTAGCGGAAGATCCCGAGTGGTTTTCATTAGGTGAAATCATTGTCTTAAAACTTAAAATCCAAGACTGCCTATCTGCCAGAAAGGTTGAGTTTTTGGTTCTGCAAAGGTTGATTGGCTTAAAGCGTCGGGAGAATTTTTCTGCAGCAAAAATTCTTACCACTCTAGAGACTTATACTTTTCAAGAGGGAGCCATTAGATGGAAAAGGTCGCAAAAACATTTTTATATCACAAAATGGTTGGATGATGATCAAGAGAGGGTTGATGATGTGTGTGAGCGTTATCCCGATTTTGTTCGTCTGTTATGTCGAGATCCCAACTTGTTTTCTCAGTTTTTAGATTGGACGATTCGCGATCATATGAGTGTGAGCAGTTTTGTTGAGTTCCCAAAAACACAAGAACTTTTGAGAAAAATTGAGTTAGCCCCTTCTGCTAGTATTGCCCGAAAACCCAAATTGAAGATCAAGACAAAACATGGGGTTAAATATCTCACTTTTCCACTCTATGCCAATCATCATGGAACCATAAGATCAAAATCTGTGAGGTTATGGGAAAAGGATAGAGAATACGAATTAGCTGGAGGATATCGCACCACTTTACGTGAGATTTATCATGAGCTTTCGCGTAAAAACAAACATTGGGTGAACTATGTTATTACAGAAAACGGATTTGAGAATTGGAATGTACGCGAGTGGGGGACTCTTGATTCCGATGGAAAAAGTGTCCGTTCGGCTTTACCAAGAGATCGCTGGTTCCACAACGTCCCCATTCTCGAGCGATTGAGCCTCGAAAAAGCGCAAAACCGATACGGACAAGACTTGGATGGTACCAACTACGGAATAGCTTTGCGGGCAACTCGTCGTCGACAAGACCTCGATGTCATTGGATCTCATTCTTTTTTTGAGCTGTGCATTCCAGATAAAAAGGGAGGATATTTCACGATTTGTCCGGGTAAACTCACTTTATATCTTCCTCAATCTGTTTGGGATCTTGTCAAAATCTTTGGAAATACAGTTGAGGGAGTCATCGTGAGTCACGATTCCAACGTTGTGTATCCATGGAGACAACAAACACGTTATTCTGTGACTGTTGAGACCAATGAGTTTCTTTGGTTTGCAGAGAAAATGAGGGTGTCTATTGAAAATGGTCGCACTGGAAATTTAGTCTTCTCGCTCCTTGCTGATAGTTGTTCTGTCTGGTCCCAAAACCTGATGAATGAACTGCTCAAGCACTTGCCAGACGATCACCCTCAAAAATTGACGGCTGAAGAAGAGTTGAATTTCTTTATCATGAAAATTAAGGAGACAGAGCCCAATGGGCCGTTAAGTTATTTGATCGGAATCATTAAGTTTTTTCCCGAGTTTTTACAACCTATCGTCACATATATTATCTTACTCGCTTTTTATCCATTCCGAGGGAAATGGGTGTACGAAGAAGATGGGACACCACGTTGGGTTTCAGCTTATCGAAGTCAATCGTGGAATCACTTGCAGATTCATAATCCAGCGAACTTGTTTCACCAACAGATCAATGAGGGAAGATTTTTGCCGAGTGGTCTTCTTCCCGAATGGCTTCAGTAATTAGTGGCCCGTGCGTTTTTTGGCCGCAGATGAACGCTGATGATCGCGGATGGAATTTTAACGCAAAGATGCAAAGTCGCAAGTCACTTATTATAAACCATTTAAAAAAAACATCCTGTCCATCCTTACTATCCTTTTATCCTGTTACCCTGTGCTAAAAAAACAGGATAAAAGGATAGTAAGGATGGACAGGATGTGGTTATTTCCCGATAGGGGTCCTGAAAGGACTGGCTCGCTTTGCGTTAAAAATTACGAAAGGTGCCCCTGAATGAAACCCATGATCTTCATCATGTGCACCTGGTCCGTTGAACCGAACACCTTTCCAAGCTTCTCATCTGGATTGATATTCCGCTTATCCTTCGGATCCTGAAGATCGTTCGCTTTGATATACTCCCACACCTTCTTTAACACATCACCACGCGGCATTTCGTCAGCACCTGTAATGGCGGCTAGCTCTGCCGATAGCTTAAGGGGTTTGGTGGTTACAGCAGTATTTTTTCGTGTTTTCTTAGTTTTTGTTTTCGCCTTAGCCTTCGCTTTTCCTTTGGCTTTTTTCGCTTTTTTCTTGTAGGGGGTGCGAGGATAATTGGGATATTTTTCTTTGAGTTTATCCAAATCGTTGACAATGACATCACACTCGGGATAGGTCGAGCACGAATAAAATACTTTTCCAAATCGCGAACGACGCGCTGTAATTTTTCCTGGACAATCAATCGCAGGACATTCTGGCATATCGGCCTCAGGAATCGCTAACTCTCCTTTCTTAGGAATCTGGATGATTCCTCGACAATCAGGATAGCGTGAACACCCTAAAAAAGTGCCGTACCTTCCGTGACGAATCTTCATCTCCGATTGACACTTAGGACAGGGTTGATCCCAGTCAAAATCCTCAGCATAATCTTCTTTGGAGAAGTCCATTTGCTCAATGGGAGCACTAAATGTACACTCGGGATAATTGGAACAGCCGAAAAAATACTTCGATTTGAACCACACCTTTTGCAACTTGCCGCCACAATCAGGACAATCTTTATCAGTCAGGATTTTGGGAATAAAGGCCGACTTTTCCGCTTCTTCAAGTGTTGGAATAAAGTCATCCCAAAACTCACGAATGAGCGATTTCCAGTCTTTCTTGTCCGCAGCAATGAGTTCGAGTGTATCTTCCAAATTTGCCGTGAAGCCTACATCCATAATTTTGGTAAAGTTAGCCTCCAATAAATCAGCAATCACACATCCTAGCTCAGTCGGCTTGAGGCGATTTCCCTCTTTTACTGTGTATTCACGATTTTGAATTTTGTTCATGATCGAGGCGTAAGTTGAAGGACGCCCAATTCCCGATTTCTCCAGCTCCTTCACCAACGAAGCTTCAGTAAATCGTGGCGGAGGACGGGTAAAAGATTGTTCAGATGTGAGTTCCTGAAGTGACAATGATTGACCTTCCTGGAGGTCAGGAAGCTTCCGGTCAAGCTCTTCTTCATCATCATCATCATCATCCATCATCTCATGATAGGCGGCCAACCACCCAGAAAACTTCAACACTGAACCTGTAGCTCGTAACATAATATTGTCACCCGCTTGAATGTCTGCAGACAGAGTGTCATAAATGGCCGATTTCATCTGTGAGGCAATAAATCTTTGCCAGATCAACAAATAGATGTTGAATTGGTCGTTGCTCAAATAAGGGCGGACAGTGTCAGGGTGGTTATGAAGATTTGTCGGCCGTATCGCTTCGTGAGCATCCTGTGAATTCTTCTTAGATGAATACATTCTTGGCTTTTGTGGGACATACTCGTTACCAAAACGATCAGCGATGTATTTACGGGCTTCATCAATAGCATTTGGTTCCACACGAACAGAGTCTGTACGCATGTAGGTAATGAGACCCTCTGTTCCCGCGTTCCCTAATTCGAGACCTTCATAAAGCTGCTGTGCGATGCTCATTGTTCGGGAAGTGGAGTAGCCGTGGTGGCGGCTAGCCTCTTGTTGTAAAGTTGAGGTGATAAACGGAGGAACCGGATTTCTTTTCTTTTCTTTCCGTTCTACCTTAGTCACCGAATAAGGAACATCTTTCATCATAGAAAGAATTTTTTGCGCCTCTTCTTCATTTCCAATGAGAGTGACCTCTTTCCCTTCAATAGGTTCTTTTTCCACTTTCTTCCCATCGACAGAATAAAGCGATGCTTTAAAAGACTTTGCATCATCCAACAGTAAAAGAAGAGCCCCTAAATTCCAATACTCGACAGGATTGAACGCTTCGATCTCTCTTTCCCTTTGCACCACTAACTTTAACGCAACTGACTGCACTCTTCCAGCAGATACCCACTTCGATTTTCCTCTTTGAATCCTGCGGTTTAATAACGGAGAAATCTTATATCCCACGATCCGGTCCAGTAACCGTCTCGCTTGTTGCGCATCCACAAGCGGCTGATTGATCTCCCGGGGGTTTTCTAATGCTCTTGAGACTTCTTCTTTCGTGATCGCATTGAATGAAATCCGCTTACATTTTGTGGATTCAGGGAGAATCTGTTTAATATGCCAGGCAATGGCTTCTCCTTCACGGTCAGGGTCAGGGGAAAGGTAGACGACATCAGCCTCTTTGGCAGCTTTCTTCAAGCGGTCGATGACTGCCTTCTTATCCGCCATAATTTGGTAGATCGGCTCGAAATCATTATCAGTATCAATACCAAAATCTTTTTGCGGCAGATCGCGGATATGTCCAACCGAGGATTCAAAAGCATATTTTGAACCTAGGAATTTTTTTAATGTTTTTATCTTTGCGGGCGACTCCACAATGATCAGCGGCTTCTTGGCCATATGGTTTCTGTCTCCTTGAGAGTTAAGAAAAGTCTTTATCTTAACTTATTTATAATTAATGGGCAACATGTGCTTTCTTATATATACGCCCGGGGTATTCTTTTACCTGCTTCTTTAATATAAGACTCATTATCAAAACATTTAATTTCTGGATAGGGAGATTTGCCAGCGAGGCCAGGTGGTCGATACCGATTTCATCTTGGGGAAAGATCTTAAGTAGCTCTTCTTCTTCGCGTTCTAGTTTAGGGGGCGCAGGCTTGATTTCCAAATTTTTTTTTATTGTAGGCAGCCATCCTTTGAAATCTTCTTTGATATCTTCCGGTTTGCTGACGAATTTTGCTTGTTGACTCTTTATTAATGTGTGATTTCCTTCAAAATTTGGGATATCGGCCCTTCCTGAAAGGGCATAGAGGTTCCGTCCTTGAGCCAATCCCATCCGCATGGTGATCATGGCGCCACTTTTCACAGGAGCTTCAATCAAAAGTATTCCAGAAGACATTCCGCTGACAATCCGGTTTCTTTGCGGAAATCTTTGGCGGTCAGGGGGAGTATTCATAGGAAATTCGCTGATGACGGCGCCGTTTTCGGCAATGACACTGGCAAGATTTTTGTTTTCACTAGGGTAGATATTGCAAAGACCCGACCCCAAAACAGCTATGGTGCGACCCTTTTTTCGAGCTCCTTCATGCGCTGCAGTATCAATTCCGCGGGCTAATCCACTGATGATGGTAAAGCCTTGATGAGCGAGCTCTAAACCAAACTTATGGGCCATTTCCAAACCATAGTGAGTGGCGGAGCGGGTTCCGATAATGGCGATGGATTGATGGTCCGAAGGAGTCATATCTCCTTTTACGTAAAGGAGGATCGGAAAATCGGGGATGTTGAGGAGTCTTTTGGGGTATCGCTTGTCGGTAAAGGGGATGATTTGGGCATCAAAGCGGTGGGCGAGATTTTGATCAAGTTCAGCGGTTTGAGTAGCCTCTTCGGGATTCCATTGACTGATGATCTTAGAACCAAAACCGGGAAGTTTTCTCAAATCTTCTGGCGAAGCATTCAGGGCATCGACTGCGGAACCAAAAACTTGGAGTAACAGCTGAATTTTGACGGAGCCGAGAAGCGGCATGGAGTTTAGAGTGATAAGAGCGTTCAGTTCGTTCATGTGGGGTGATTATATGGGTTCCATGAACTTTTTGTAAATGGACGGGATGGACGAAATGTCATTTACGTCGTTTTCGTCGTTTTTAGACTTCAAAAAAAGTGGTGGTAATTGACATTACCACCACTTCGTAAGAACATACACATATAAGCTTCGGTAAGAAGCTGTCATTCGTGATGCATTCGTGACAAGTGTACAAGTTTCAAGCTCACAGTCTGTGTCTTATGTCATACTTAATGTACAAATTCACACGCCTTAAGGCGTTTTCGAAAAAATAGACAAAACTTCAAAGATGCAGCGGATTTTAAATTCCTCCAATCCAAACTCCACAAGCGATGCACTGATGAACATCCCCAACCCAGAACAGTCTAAACTTTAATCTTCCTAACCGTTCCCTCCTTTAAGATTCCCCAATCTCAAGAAGGTGATCCCTATTTTAACGCTTGCAATTTGTAAAATTTAAGATCTAAGTTAGGTTAACCTCCATTTATTACTTGTGCTAGGTCGAGAAAACAGCGCGCTTTGTCGCTTTTGCTTATTTTCCCTTTATGTTTTCAACCTCGCTTGTCTCCAAACGAGTTCATTTTCAAACCAGTTTCAAAGTTCCAAAGTTACACCCAAAGTGCGTGGTTTCGAGCTTTACAGACTTGTGTCACCCCCTTTTTTGCTCCAGCGTCCCACTAGTATTGGGCTGTGTACCGCATGCCCCAAATCAACAGCATGCGACCAGGACAAGAAAAACAATAAAGTCCTGTTATTGTTCTATTTATCACTTTATATAAAAATCATCAAGGCTTAAATTATTGGGTATGTACCGAAAAGCGAGCCTTTTTTCTTTCTGGAGCTCTCAGCACCTCTTTCGAATTGATTTCCGGGTCCTCCCCGTCATCCTTTCGCTCATGTGTATCAGTATCTTAGTGATCGGATCCCATTCGTCTGAACAGGGAGTCGACTCCCTGATGGAAATCTTCAAAAGCGCTTTTGTCAAAAAACAAATCCAGTTTTTTGCGGTTTCTATCGGTGTCTTCATTTTTTTTGCTGGAATCGATTACAATAAACTCCGAGAATGGGTATGGGTGATCTATGTCCTTGCTGTTCTCGCTCTTATAGGTCTGTTTTTTACTGACTCCATCGCACGTGTCCACCGGTGGTATCGAATTCCTTTGATCGGGATTAGTATGCAACCGGCTGAGTATACGAAACTTGCAGTGGTAATCAGTCTGAGTTGGTTTTTGGAAAAGAGAAAGGACCGGTCGCAAGATTGGAGTACGGCTTTTTTTAGTGGGATCATTGTGGGAATTCCCTTTTTGTTAATTCTGAAACAACCCGACTTGGGATCGGCCCTTGTTTTATATCCGATTGCTTTGGTGATGTTTTATTATGGTGGTCTCAATCCGTTATTAATCCGATTGATGACCTGGTTTGGTGCCCTTGTTCTTTTGATTGTGGCATTGTTCTTTCTGCAGATTGTCTCCCATGATGACTTAAGACCTTATGCCTCAAGGGTCATAAAGGAGTATCAGTATGACCGGCTCAATCCAAATAATCACCATCAAAAAGCCTCGTTGACTGCGATTGCAGTTGGCGGAGTGACGGGGACTGGGTGGAATAAGAGCGAGTACACAGGAGGTGGTTGGTTGCCGGCTCCGTTTACCGATTCCGTTTTTCCAGCATTTGGAGAAGAATTTGGTTTTCTAGGACTTTTATTGATGATGGTTCTTTTTTATGCTTTAGTTTATTTTAGTTTCCAGGTTACGGCTATGGCCAAGGATCACTTTGGGCGCCTATTGTCTGCAGGGATTAGTGTCTACCTTGCCATGCATATCTTGGTGAATGTGGGGATGATGTGTGGGCTTTTGCCGATTACAGGAGTTCCGCTGATTTTAGTGACTTATGGAGGGTCTTCGGTATTATTGACAATGACAGCGTTGGGAATATTACAAAGTATTTATAGTCGAAGGTTTACGTATTAGAGTAAAGGAAAAATTATGAGTGTAAAGCATCCGTTTTTTTTGTGTCCTGGAGAGTGGCTGGGTGAAGGAAAGATCGGGTTTAGTGCCTCAGATGAAGAGCTTCAGTTTTATACGCATTGGAATATTTTGGATTCAGGAGATGTTCAGCTGGGGCAAAAAAATGTCCGATGTACCCAAGAAGTGGAAATGCAGGATGCAGCTGATGAAAAAATGTTTAACCGATTTCACTTTACCGAGATTGGAATCCAGAGTTTTAAAATTTTACTCGAAAACGAGCAGATAGGGACTGTTTTTGGTGAAGGGATTATCGAAAAAGACAAGGTGGCTTGGGAGTTTCGTGGACATCCTCATATTGAAGGATTTGAGGTTTACACTTTAGGGGAAAATGGTGAGTATGAATTTCACGCTGAATATATTTCTCCAGAAGGCTATCGATCGATTATTAATGGTCGGATTTGGAAGAAACAGTATTCTAAGAAGTCTTAAATTTCTAAAAGATTGCGCACCCATCGTTCCTTAGGCTGCTCATCAAGGGGAAGGGAATGAAAAAATTCTTTTATACTATTAAAGTAATCCTGTTCTCCCAACAACTTCAATGAGTCTACCATCTTTCCTAAACGGACTTCATAATGGTTCCATGTCTGATTATGGTCGGGATTGCTGATAGGGCTTCGGTTTTCGATATCCCATCCCCAAGAAAGGACTAAGAGTTCGACACCCCGGCGGAAATTCTTCATGAATTCTGCGTCACTCTTGAGATCTAAAATTTCTTGTTGATAAATGGTGTATTTTGCTCCCTGGCCAGCGCTGGTTCGCGCTATGGGAAACATCCACCAATCGTAATGATGAAGAAGAAAGGCGTTCCAATCGTGGTTTTGTGCCCAATTCTCAAACTGTTGCAATTGCTGAAAATGCTGTTTTTTCAGGTTCTCTATGCCAACAAATTGGGGATTGTGTGCAGGAATGTTCTTCATGGTTTATGTTAATTTTCCACTTGGGGAGCTCCGTTCGATGATTCGAAAAAAAACTTTTTCCCCAGATTGTAAACAGTCAAAAGAATCAGTAGCGGGCAACTGATTTCTAGAATTGGTGTTGTCACCACCATCAACCCATCAAATGTGAATAAGGAAAGGAAATAGGTCAGAACAACTCCTATAATCACTGAATAGGAGGATGTTTCATCCCAGGGTAAATACTTTTCCTTCACAAAATCGGCAAAGACAGACAACATCGCCACTGAAGTTGTCAAACAAGCCAAAAAGACCACTCCAACAGGAATGATGCTCCATTGTGGTCCTAAGAACTGGCGAGAAATAAAGGGTAACAGCTGGTCTTTGGCGAGCGGAGCCAACAGGTCAGCGTTTCGTGCGGCCATATAGATTAAAGCCAAATAAACCATGGCTAATATTGACATCCCAATAAAACCGGATAATAAAGCCTTTTTCATTGATTGCCCTACAGGCATTTTCTCCGCTTGAATCACGGCAATAATCGATAACGAGAAGAAAAATGAAGCTATGAGATCCATTGTTTCATAACCATGGGCCAACCCGGTATGAAAAATTGAAGCTGTGGATTCAATTGAGGTTGGAGGCGCTTCAGTGCCTAACATCCCCAGTACCCACAAGACAGCTAAACAAATCAGCAAAGCGGGTGTTAAAAAATATCCCAAAACTTCGATCATGCGACTTTTCCTTACAATGGAAAAATAGACTAAGGCTGAATACACAATCCCAAAAATCCAAAGAGGCACCGTCGGAACAGCTGTCGCAAACGATTCATAGGCAACCCGGATACATCGCGGGGCGGCTCCAAAAGGAATCCAGACCATCATCAACAATGACACAAAAATTAAGGCGTTTCGTTTTCCAATGGTCTCAAAAAACTTGTTGGTGTTTCCCTGATAAGCCACCATGGCGACAACCCCAAATAAAGGGCCGATCACTCCGGATAGCAAAAATCCCAGAAAGACAGTAAACCAGTGATCTCCCGCGTATTGACCGAGAAATAGCGGGAATACAAGATTTCCCGATCCGAAAAACATCGCGAAAAAAGCGAGTCCAATAGTAAATGGTGAAAATTTTTTTGGTTCTGACATGTGATGAAATCCTCTTCGCTATGAATGATGTTGGTTTAAATGGCTAGCATCAACAACAACATCGATTGTTCAAACAGGATTTATTCATTTCATCACACCCTTGATATAAAAATCTATTTTTAATAGATTCGGTATAAACCTAATTCTATCAGTAATTATTATTTTTGGCAATGTGAATGGTTTCTATTTTGATATATTTGGGGATCGGAGCTCTAGGGGGAATCCTGGCGGGGCTCTTGGGGCTGGGTGGTGGTTTAATCGTAGTTCCGTGCCTGGCGTTTACCTTCGCAAAACTGGGGTTTCCTTCTGATATTCTGATGCATTTCGCCATTGGTTCCTCCCTTGCCGCGATGATCACCACCACCTTTTTCTCCACTTGGGCGCATCATCGGATGGGGACGGAAATCCTGCCGATTTATAAATTGATGGCGGGAGGAATCATCATAGGCTCATTTTTAGGAGCTCTTACAGCTGATTTTGTCCACTCCGTGATTCTCAGCGTGGCCTTTGGAGGCTTTGCTTTGATTTTTTCCTTTCAATATTTTTTGAATATCGAGTGGCAACGACGTTCATCTGAACCCAACAATCGTCTGACTATGGGCTGTTCGGTGGTGATTGGGATGATTTCCGCTTTGTTGGGAATTGGAGCTGGCACAGTAGGTCTTCCCTTTTTGACCTCGTATGAGAAAGCTCCCTTGCATCAAGCGGTGGGGATTGCTGCTGCGTTATCATTCACCGTCTCCATATTTGGAACGATCAGTTATCTCTTCACAGGATTGAACGAACCTGTGACACCTCCGTTCAGTACGGGGTATATTTATTGGCCGGCAGTTTTGGGAATCAGTTTAGGCAGTCCGCTTTTTGCATGGGGATCGGCAAGGGTAGCGCATATGTTACCAGTTTTGGCGTTGAAACGGATTTTTGCTGTAGTGCTGTTTGTGATTGGAATTCGGATGCTCTTTTTTTAACCGCGGATGAAATTTTAACGCAAAGGGGCAAAGACACAAAGACACAAAGACGCAAAGATTTGTGCTTGTGCATTATGATCACGAAGTGATCTCGAACTTTTAGACGCAGATGTCGCAAATGAACGCAGATTTTTTTAACTTGAAAAAGTTAAAAAAATCTGCGTTCATTTGCGACATCTGCGTCTAAAAAGCGCATGGACCGTTGGTCCAAGTCAGGCGAACTCTTTCTTTGCGTCTTTGTGTCTTTGCTTCTTTGCGGTTAAATTTTTTAAGACGATTTTACAAAAATATTCGTGAATCCCAGAATCATCCGTTAACTCAGGATGAAACGTCGCCCCTAAAAAACACCCCTGCTGCACCAAGACAGGCTCACCGTTCATCTCCCCCAACACATTCACGTCCTCTCCCACAGATTGAATCCGTGGTGCGCGAATAAAAATCCCCGGATATTTCCGCTTTCTCCTTGAAGGAAATTTGATGTCTAATGAACATCGGCAAGATTCAATTTGCCGTCCATACCCATTTCGCTTCACAGTAATGTCTAAGCAATTCTGCGCCATTAGAATCAAACCGGCACACGTTCCAAAAACTGGCTTAGCAGCCATAAATTCTTTTAAAGGTTCTTCGAAATCGGTAAAAGTGATTTGTTTTTGAATGGTTGTGGATTCTCCACCAGGAATAACCAACGCGTCACATCTTTCAAGATCTTGGGGCTGACGCACCTCAAAGGTGGCCACACCCAGTCGTTGCAACATTTCGATATGCTTGGTAAATCCGCCTTGCAAGGCAAGAACTCCGATCACACACTTCATCAACCTTACCAACCTCGATTCGCTAAAAGCTCTTCTTTCTTCAAGTTCTCAATAATGATCCCTTTCATCGCTTCCTTCAGCCCCATGGATACTTTGGCCAGCATCTCAGGATCTTTGAAATGACTGACAGCTGAGACCATCATTTTAGCTCTTTTCGCTGGATCATTGGATTTGAATATTCCTGATCCCACAAAGACACTTTCAGCTCCAAGGTGCATCATGAGTGCTGCGTCGGCCGGCGTTGCCACCCCGCCTGCGGCAAATAGGGGAACGGGGAGTTTCCCATTTTCCGCTACATGTTGCAGTAGCTCGTAGGAAGCTCCAAGCCTTTTCGCTTCAGCAAAGAGCTCTGCATGGTCCATCGTGGTGACGGATTTGATTTGGCGCATGATTGTTCGCATATGGCGTACCGCTTCGACAATGTTACCTGTTCCTGCTTCGCCTTTGCTGCGCAGCATGGCGGCGCCTTCCGAGATCCGACGTAAGGCCTCACCTAAATCCTTGCATCCGCATACAAAAGGGATGTTGAATGAATGTTTTTCGATGTGATTTTCTTCGTCGGCAGGAGTCAACACTTCGCTTTCATCAATGAAGTCGACAAACAGCGCTTCTAAGATATCTGCTTCAGTGAAATGGCCTATCCGGCATTTCGCCATCACAGGAATGGAGACCTCTTTTTGGATCTCTTGGATAATTTCAGGGTTCGACATACGGGCGACTCCCCCTTCTGCACGAATATCAGAAGGAATTTTCTCCAGCGCCATGACTGCAACGGCACCCGCGTCTTCTGCAATCCGCGCTTGTTCCGCGTTTGTTACATCCATGATCACTCCGCCCTTCAGCATTTCTGCCAGGCCAACCTTCACTTCAAAAGATCCTTTTTGGGGGAGATGTTTTTCTTCTTTGCTCATGATAGACTCCAATGTACTAGTGCTCTGGCACTAAAGATGTTGAAATGGGTTTGTTGATTGTCCAAAATCTCTTGTTGTTTTTCTACGTTTTAATTCGCTTCGTATTGAAAAAAGCAAATCCATGTCAAAGTCTTTGCTTGCGGCCCATCTTAAATATTCTAGCGGGACCTCTTTCATTAAACGCCCTTTGTGCTGACCAAGCGGCATGTACTTTAGGGCAATGGGCTTTTTCAATGTATTCAGAAGTTGATGGGTCGTATTAAACCGCTGACTTAAATAGCGGAAGACTCCAATGTTTACCACCACATCATTCAAGGCGCGGTGAGCCCCTTCAAATTCAATATTAAAATGTTGACGCAATTGATCAAGAGAATTCGACGGGCTTTCTCCGTATAACCTGGCCATCCGCAAGGTGTCGATAAAGGTGTTATCTATAATCTGGCATTTGACTCCTTCTCGATTTGCAGAATGAGTAATCAAATTGATGTCGAACTGAATGTTGTGTCCTACAATGATGTGGTTGCCAATAAAATCGAGAAATTCCGGCAAGGCATCCTTGATAACAGTCTTTCCTGTCACCATGTCTTGGGTAATATTATGAATCGCAATGGAAGCTTCTGGAATAGGGCATTCGGGATCGATCAGAGCATCTTTTTGTTCGAGAATTTCCTTAATGGTAAATTTTGCCGCGGCAATTTCAATGATGCGATCATTTTTAGGATCTAAACCGGTCGATTCACAATCAACACAAACAAAGACATCTTTCTCGATAGGACGGGATTTCTTTTTCAAATTATTCCTCTTCTTCACTTTGTAAGGCTTCATTGATTAATCGAATCAATTCCTGCCTCCCAATATTCTTAGTTGCAGAATAAAAGGTCGGGACAATATTATCAGCACCAAATGATCGGAGTATTTTTTGACAATTGGCTTTCCGTTCATTCTTGCTGACTTTATCCACTTTGGTCAACACCAGAATCATTGATTTTTCGTTATGGATAATCCATTCTAACAGCTGCCGGTCATCATCATTGGGCATGCGCCTGATATCAAACAAAAATAGAATGACTTTCAAATGGTCCCGGTTCTCTAAGTATGATTGGATCATAGGCCCCCAAGACTTCCGAATTTTTTCAGGGACTTTCGCAAATCCATATCCTGGGAGATCTGTAAAAGCAAGAGATCCGTCAAGGGTAAAAAAGTTTAGCGCCTGGGTTTTGCCCGGAGTCGATGAGGTGCGTGCCATTTTCCTATGGCGAAAGAGGTGGTTGATCAAAGTGGATTTTCCGACGTTTGACCGACCAGCAACGGCAACTTCAGACATGGGTCGTCCGTCTTCGCTAAAGAGTCGAGGGTAGTGTTCCGACTTTAAAACGGTCTTGACAAAGATTGGATCTCTAAACTCATATTTTTTCATGTCCACACTCTAATACCGTCACCAGACGACGGTTTTCTCCCAAATGCTCCAACTTGACCTTGATGTATGGCTTGGGGAGATAAGGCGCCATTCTCTCCGGCCACTCAATGCAGCAAGTGACGCCGCCTTCATCCAATAATTCGTCAAAACCCATCGCTAGAAACTCGTCTGGATCCTCCAAGCGATAGAGATCAAAATGATAGACGATGCGGTCTCCCTCGTAAATATTCAAATAGACAAATGTCGGGCTGTTGACCTGATCCTGCGGGTAATCCATCATCCCCGAAACAATCCCTTTGATCATCGTTGTCTTTCCCGATGCAAGATCTCCTTCAAAACACAAAATAGATCCTTCAGGTAACTGCTTCGCAAGATCTTGGCCGAATGACAGGGTTTCTTCAACTGAATTTAGTTCATAACTTTTCATGATCATGATGGAGGGTGGGCGGAAGGAAAGAATGGTTTATTCCTCATCTTCTTCCAACCATTTTTCAATGTAAGGGACAAATTCCTCATACTCAGCTAACGCCTCAATAAAACCTGTAATTTTGCCTTCAGCAAGCTGATCTTGAAGAAACGCCAAAAATTTATCTTCTATTTGAAAACGGTTTTGATTTTGTACTTCCATAAGCGACATTTTCTTGATGTAGTGGCGCTTAAAATCATCAATCACTGCGTTTTTACTATTAAACAATTTCCCGTTCAATGCCGAGGTGTAGACCGTCTTGGAAATCGGTGCCTTTGCCGATTTCGTCTTCTCTGCATAGTCCTTGATCACATCCGGGTCCTCCGATACAAAAAACCGCTTGACTCGTAACCCCCCAACACGCTCCGTATTCTCAGGACACTTCGAAACCCAATCATAGATCGCATCCTGCGGATTAGGATGGGTGTTATCCCCAAAAACCTTCCCTGTAAAAGGACAGATGTAAATCTTTTTTGTATTTTCATTCACATCTTCAAGACTGAAACGAATCTTGATCTCCGTCTCCTTCCAAAGCTTCCCATCTTCCTCCAGAGCCCCGACCAACTTGTCAATTCCACTGTAAATCGTCTTGTCCCGAGGAAATAACACAGGTTGAATGTTAAGTTTTTTTTCGATAAAACGAAGGTAGGTATTAATTAACTCCGGGTTACTGGTGTCAGTAAGGTATTTCAATACGGCCGTTTTTTGGTCCTTACTTATTTTCGTCATTGTGACCCCATGATGTCATTAGTTAAATAAAAAAATAACTTGTGTTGAACTAATTTTACAGGGGGAGAGGTTATAAAACAAGAGGATTTTAAAGAGGAGTCAGGAGTGTTGAAAACAGATAAAATCAAAATTCAAGAGATCGATATCCCCAACTACGAAAAGGTCATCCACGCGGTCTATCCCACTGTGGGACTCAACTGTTTTATCGCCATCCACAACACAACTCTTGGGCCTGCCCTTGGAGGAACCCGCATCTATCCCTACAAAAACGAAGAAAGTGCCCTCGAAGATGTCCTTCTACTCGCCAAGGCCATGACTTATAAGTCTGCTTTGGCTGAGACTGGGTTGGGCGGAGGAAAAGCGGTGATCATCGCTAATCCAGAGACGCAAAAGACAAAGAATCTTCTGCTGGCCTATGGGGAAGTGGTCAATTATCTGAAAGGAAGGTACATCGCCGCTGAAGATGTAGGATCGACCATCCACGATATGTTGATCGTCAATGAGCAAACGCCCTATGTAGCCGCTCTTCCCACTGCTGAAAGTAGTGGCGATCCTTCCCGTTTCACGGCAAGGGGGGTCTACTGGGGGATCAAAGCAGCAGGGAAAACTTTGTGGGGTTCTGATTCCCTCAAGGATAAAAAAATCGCCATTCAAGGGCTTGGTTCCGTAGGATCAAAGTTAGCGCGACACCTTTTTTGGGAAGGAGCCATTTTGTATGTGACCGACCTCGAACAGACTCAAATTCAAAATATTTGTAAGGAGTACAGCGCGGAAGGAGTTGGTCGCGATGAGATTATGCAAATAGAGTGCGATATATTTACTCCTTGTGCCCTCGGAGGAATTCTTAATGAGGAGACTATCCCTCATTTGGCTTGTAAGGGGGTGGCAGGGTCTGCAAACAACCAACTTCTCTACAATCACAACGGAACCGATTTGATGGAGAGAGAGATCCTTTATGCTCCAGATTTTGTGATCAATGCCGGCGGCATCATCAATGCTGCTGCGGAATTCGACGAAGGAGGCTACAGCGCCAGAAAGGCGATGGATCAAACCAATAAAATTTATAATACTCTTCTTGCGATATTTGACATAGCCCACGAAGAGAGAAAACCGACGGTCCAGGTCGCTTTTGAGTTAGCTGAATATAAATTAAAAAATAAAATTGGAAAGAGAGAGAAACCAATTACTTTTTAATTCTCTGTGTCCTTCTGTGAAAAAACATCTCCAGCCCTTGTTCGAAAGGGCCCTATCATGATATTATCTGGCAACGTTCATCATAATACGGTAATGCTATGATCTCTCCATTAAATTTTTTAACTGAAGAATTTACTAAGGCCACAACGGAGGCGTATCCAGAGCTTCTCGAGCAGGGCACGCAGCCTTTGATTGAAATCAAACCTGCGACGCAGGAACATTTTGGTCATTATCAATGCAACTCTGCCATGCGATTGGGAAAAATCTTGAAAATTAATCCTCGCCAAGTGGCTGAAGCCATCGCGTCCTATTTTGATAAATCGCCCACTCCTTTGATTCAAAATTTAGAAGTGGCGGGACCTGGCTTTATTAACATTACCTTGGCTCCCCAAAAAGTGGCTGAGCTAGTTGAAACAATCATTGATGACCCCCGTCTAGGAATTCCCGATGCAGAAAAGCGTCAAAAAGTTGTGATTGACTTTTCTTCTCCGAATACCGCGAAAGAGATGCATGTGGGTCACTTGCGATCGACAATTATTGGGGATGCCATTGCTCGTTTGTTCGAGTTTTTGGGACATGATGTATTGCGCTTGAATCATATTGGTGATTGGGGGACCGCATTTGGGATGTTAATCGCTTATATGAAAAAAGAAGTCCCTGAAGTTTTGAAAGGAAACGAGCAGACCGATCTCTCCCATTTAGTGAATTGGTACAAAGCGGCGAAAAAACAATTTGATGCCGATCCCGAGTTCATGAAGGCGTCTCAGTTGGAAGTTGTGGAGTTGCAAGGGGGAAACCCGGAGTCAATTAAGGCTTGGAATATCATTTGCGTGATCTCACGACAAGCGTATCAGGAGATCTATGATTTGCTTGATGTGAAGCTGACAGAGCGAGGAGAGTCGTTTTATAATCCTTATTTAGCGGATGTGATTACGGAGCTGGAGAAAAAAGGTTTGGTGACGGTGAGCGAGGGGGCTAAATGTATATTTTTGGAAGGATTTAAAAATCGTGAAGGAGCTCCTCTTCCTTTGATCATTCAGAAGTCGGACGGAGGATACAATTACGCAACAACTGACTTAGCGGCGATCCGAAATCGTATCTTTGACGAAAAATCGAATCATCTGATCTACATTACGGATGCCGGTCAATGCCAGCATTTTAAAATGATCTTTCAAGCAGCGGTTAAAGCGGGTTGGCTGGATCTCAATCGGGTACAAGTAGAACATGTTCCTTTTGGCCTTGTTTTGGGATCTGATGGAAAGAAATTTAAGACACGATCCGGTGAGACAGAAAAGTTAATTGATCTGATTCAAAATGCCATTGAAAAAGCAAAGGAGATCATTCGGGAGAAAAATCCTCAGTACAGCGAAGAGGAAATTAATGACATAGCCAAAGCCTTGGGTATTGGAGCTATCAAGTACGCCGATCTTTCGACAAATCGCACCGGTGACTATGTGTTTAGTTATGATAAAATGTTGAAATTTGAAGGGAATACTGCGGCATATTTGTTGTATTCTTATGTGCGGGTGAATGGGATCAAGCGGAAAGTGGGCAAGGACATCAAAGAAATTCAGGCCCATATTCAGCTGGATCATCCTTCAGAAATGGCTTTGGGAGTTCACCTGTTGCAATTTAATGAAGCGTTGGATGCGATGGCGCGGGAGTTATTGCCTAATCGTCTCACCGACTATCTTTATGGTCTTGCGGAAAAGTTTCATGCTTTTTTTCGAGACTGTCGTGTAGAGGGATCTGAACAGCAGGATTCTCGCCTACTACTCTGTGAAGCTGTTGCCCAGACCATGCGGGCTGGATTGGAGCTTTTAGGAGTTCATACTGTTGATAGAATGTAATATATACCCAAACAAATTC
>SDBV01000421.1_pt1:0-5000 | contig 60924 bp, 46 predicted proteins | sample 2277081 | NCBI WGS metagenome assembly SDBV01 (sample SAMN10402039, study PRJNA504765) | marine sediment metagenome | isolation source: marine sediment core GS10_PC15, 223 cmbsf | place: Arctic Ocean: Southern Knipovich Ridge | collected 2010
TGGGCTCCTTAACCTGTTCGAAACGAACACGGGAACATTCAACGACCGCAACCACACCGGTACCAATCCGTTTGATGCCGATTCCGACGACGATGGTCTAGTGGACGGCGTGGAGACATTTACAGAAATATTCGTCAATGAGGATGACACGGGAACGGACCCCAATGAAGCCGACTCGGATAGCGATGGGTTCTGGGACGGAGAGGAAGTTTTCGGTGGTACGAACCCGAACAACCCTTCCTCTCCTCACCCACCGCTTCCTCCCCAGGTGGTGTGGGTCGACTTTGCTGAACCGGGGGGCGGGAACGGCACCTACTTGCAGCCTTACGGCAGTCTGACAGATGCCGTGGCCAATGTATCGCCGGGCGGAATCATTCGCATCAAGGGCTACACAGATAAGAACTGGACGAATGAGGTTTTTCCTGAGATTACAAAAGTCATACAGATCGAAGCTGCAAACGGCATGGTGCGTATCGGCGCGGTTTCCGGAAAGCGTGCGGGCCTTTCGTCCCCAACCAGCCGCAAGCCGAGCCTCTTAGACTTGTGGCGAACGTTCCTTGGTGTTTTTCGAGGACGGGCCGCAGATGGAGGTTTTCCCGAATCCGAAGGTGGATTCTAGGCCGCCACACGGTAGACAATCCACCTCTTCCCTCCAATCTGAGTGCGTTGCCGGACTGCGCACGGCCACCAAGTTTATCCTCCCTACAACATCATTCCAGTTGTGCTATAATTTGAATAAGTGATCACACCACGTGTTTTCGAGTTATTGGTTTGGTAAGTAGCCGGTAACATTCCACTTAAGGGCTGTACCTCCACGCAAGGAGGGGAACTACCGATTGAGTCCAGGGCGCAGCCTATTGAAGCCATTTCAGGCAGGCTTCATGCGCTGCGCCGCTTTTTGTTTGCACGGTTTGATTGGTTACTCGAGCAATGGTAAACAGATGAGCCTTCTACGAATGGTGAGACTGACATATTCCGCGGTGGCCGCTTCGCTTTTCTTCGCCTTCGGCCTGTCTGGTGTTGCCGAGGCACAGCTGCCGAGCACGATCGACCTGGATACAGGAGGGGCGAATGTGTTGGTGTATGGCGGCGCTGCAGGCGATGGCCTTGCCGGATTCGGCACCTATGCAATCGGAGATTTTAACGGAGATGGTATTGACGACATGATTTTGGGCGCCCGTGCGGCGGATGGCCCTGGCGGGACTGACTCCGGGGAAGCGTACATCTACTTCGGGAGTTCCTCCCTGACCGGCACGAAAGATATCGCCGGGACTGAAGGAGACGCCCCAGATGTCACAATTCAAGGGGGGGCACAGGATGATCTTCTATCATCGGGGGGCAGCATACAGGTGGGCGACCTGAACGGGGACGGAATGGACGACTTGATCCTGGGAGCGACGAAAGGCGACCCGCCTCCTTTGAATTTGGTTGATAGGACAGACGCGGGGGAAGCCTATATCATTTACGGGTCCTCGAACCTCCCTGCAACCATCGATCTGGCCTCCGGAGATGAGGATGTCAGGATCTACGGAGCCACGGCGGGTGACAATTTGCCCAGCGCGATGGTGGTGGCCGATCTCGATGGGGACGGAGTGGCCGATCTTATATTGAGCTCAACGCGGGCCGACGGGGCGAGCGGAACTGAAAGCAGTATTGGCGAGGCCTATGTTATTTACGGGTCCGACAGCCTCCCTTCGACAATAGATCTGGGCAGCAACGATGAGGACGTCACGATTTATGGTGCAACGGCACAGGATCGACTCACCGAAGGCGGCGCGATGGAAACGGGGGATTTGAACCAGGACGGGATCTTCGACCTCATCCTCGGAGCACGCAGGGGGGATGGACCGTCGGATGACCGCTCGGGCGCCGGCGAGGTCTACGTGATTTTCGGCTCGTCCAGCCTGCCCTCCACGCTGGACTTAGCTGGTGGAGATGACGGAGATCAAGACGTCATCATTTACGGGGACGACCTTGGCGACAACCTTAGTTTGGACGGAGCGATTGAAGTAGCGGACGTGAATGGGGACGGCACGGACGACCTCATTGTCGGGACCGCACAGGCGGACGGTCCGAACGGGAACCGAGGGAGCGCGGGGGAGGCCTATGTATTCTTTGGCGCATCCAGTCTTCCCGGCTCAATTGATTTGGGCGACGTCGATACGGATGCCGATGTGACCATTTATGGAGCCGACGCGGCGGATGCTTTGACACAGGGAGGAGCGTTAGTGGCGGCTGATGTGGATGGGGATGGGCTGGCCGACATCATCGTCGGGGCGAGCGGTGCGGAAGGGCCGAGCGAAAACCGGGAAGATGCCGGGGAAGCCTATATTATCTTTGGGTCGTCCAGTCTCCCTGCCACAATCGACCTGGCCGACAGCGACGAGGATGTAACCATCTATGGGGCTGTAGCCTTTGGTGCCCTGACTCGGAATGCTTCCCTCGGCACCGCGGATCTAAACGGGGATGGATTGAGGGACGTTATTGTGGGATCCCCCCAGGCCGCCAGTGGACCCTCCGCCGATCGGACCATCGCCGGGGAGGTCTACGTCATCTACGGTTCGTCCAGTCTTTCCAGCACCATCGACCTGGCTTCGAGTCAGGAAGACGTGACCATCTATGGCGCCACCGATCTCGATTCGATGGGTGAGGTGGGAAGATATCGGCCGGGGGACTTTAACGGCGACGGAATCGATGACCTGCTTCTGGGTGCCAACGGAGGTGACGGTCCTCCTTCGCCAAACGAAAGGAACGATGCGGGTGAGGCGTATGTGATTTTCGGCTCGACGACAGTTGACGCCGCCACTGTGAAGCGGACCGACCATGCGGGTAACTCCTTGGCGAAAGACTTTGGAACCTCGAGGACTCTTATCGACTACGATTCAGGTGCTGCCGGCAGCATCACGACGGTGACGCTCACGCGAAATGATACCGGGTTGAATCTTCCCGATCTTCCCAAGGTGGCCGATCTCCAGTGGGAGGTCAGCACCAACCGGACCGGCTTTTCCGCCGACTTGACTTTTCACTACCTCGATTCGGAGATTTCCGGTCTGAATGAGGTGATGCTTGACATCTATTCTGCGCCAACGGCCGACGGCCCGTTTGCCCAATTGCCCACTACATTGGTCACGGCCAAGAACCTGGCGACAGTGACCGCCGTGAACAACTTTTCGACCTTCATTCTCATCGACGCGACCGATACCGATAACGACGGGATTCCTGACGGGTTCGAAACGGACACGGGGAGTTTCCTCGATGAAAACCACACCGGCACTGACCCGCAGGATCCCGACTCGGACGACGATGGCCTGGACGACGGCGAGGAGGTGCTCACACACGGGACGGACCCGAACAAATCCGATTCGGACAACGACAATTTCTCTGATGGAGAGGAACTGGCTGTGGGCACCAACCCTAGCTCGGCAGGAAGCGTTCCCGACAGTGCGACATGGGTCGATTTCGCTTACGTTGGTGTCGAGGTGGGGACCTTCCTCCAACCGTATGATACGCTGGCTGAAGCCACCAGCACCGTCTCTGTCGACGGCTTGATCCGAATTAAGGGCGATACAGGAACCAATACCACCGGCGAGATTCCCCAGATCACTAAAGCCATGCGCATTGAGGCCATAAACGGCACGATCCGCATCGGTTCAGTTTCCGCAAAGCGGGCTGGGGTCTTCTCCGCCACCGAGCACAAGCGGAGCTTTTCGGACCTGCTGCGCACCTTGGTAGATATTTTTGGTGGAGGATCCCAGGAAGAAGACTTCCCGGAATCCGAGGGTGAGTTTTGAGATACCGCGCAAGTCCAGTTGCCCCGGCCAAAGGACCTTGAATCTCAAACCGCTGGCAAGAAGAATTCTTGGAGACACGGTGGTCGGCATGATCGACTACCTGCGCTTTCCCGAGTTGAGTGCCAGCTGGGGCGGCCCCTTCAACGCTCAGACCTTCAGACAACAGATCTTCCTTGAGTTGATTCGAAATATTGAATTTTCGGCGATCGTGGAAACCGGGACATTCCGGGGCACGACGACAGAATATCTGCACGAATCCTCGGGGGTGCCTGTTTACACGGTGGAAGAGATACCAAGGTACTACGGATATGCAAAAGCCCGATTCCTTCTCAATGGCAAGATAATAGTTCGCCGTGGCGACAGCAGAAAGTTCTTGATGAAGATCGCAGGAAAATCCAGGCTGGCTCAACGATCGGTTTTCTTTTATCTCGATGCTCACGGAAACGAATACCTTCCGCTGCGGGAGGAGATGGAGATCATTTTTGATAATTGGCGCGATGCAGTAGTTATGATCGATGATTTCAAAGTACCGGGCGATGATCTCTATGATTATGATGACTACGGAATAGGAAAGGTGCTGAGTCTCGAGTATCTCGATTCTCTGAGCCATTTGAAGCTGGAAGCCTTCTTCCCAGCCATGAGCGCAGAACTGGAAACCGGACAAAAGCGTGGTTGTGTTGTCCTCGCGATTGACGTCGGCATAATCCAGAAACTGAAGCAACTCCACACATTAGTCCTCCATGAAAGCCCGGGCAATAATTGACCAGGCCGACCTGCCTTCAGGCATGACCCTTTGCACTAACACGGCATAAGAAACAGCGCCTGTCCTTGAGTTGAGGCGGATTCAGCTTTATACCATCAGGCGAATTGGGCGAGGGGTAGGAGTTTGCCGGAGAAGACAAGTATGTAATGGGTCGTCCCAAGCGCAAGAAAAGGAAATAGGGGACGGCCACATGCAAATTAACGTTATTTACACCTCGCGGGACAACACATTCGGCTATGGCGGGGATGGGAAGATCCGGGGGCAAGGACTGCGCCGACCCCGAGTGCGAGTACTGAATCGCCGTCCGGCATCCCGGCTGCCGGACGCTCGCCCGCTTGTGTCTGGGCGCCTCGTGAAAAAAAGTGTTGACATGGGGAGAAAACCTGCCACAATGGCGCGCTCGGGAAGGTCCGCCATCAAGGTTCTTGCAATTGCCTTGACAGGGG
>SDBV01000421.1_pt1:7500-60924 | contig 60924 bp, 46 predicted proteins | sample 2277081 | NCBI WGS metagenome assembly SDBV01 (sample SAMN10402039, study PRJNA504765) | marine sediment metagenome | isolation source: marine sediment core GS10_PC15, 223 cmbsf | place: Arctic Ocean: Southern Knipovich Ridge | collected 2010
ACGGACGAACTGCTCCCGCTCGATGTGGGGAATACATGGACCTACCGGTTGTTCATAGCCTCGCCGGGTGGACGGTTAGAACTCGGGACGCTCTTCGTCACGGTGACCGACGAGGTCTTTGTGGGCCAGGGAACCGACGGGTTCTTGGTCGAGTTAGAATTTGGAGATGGCTTCGAAGACGAGGGAACAACCATCACGATTACGGTCGGGAGGACGGACTCCGAGTTTATCCTAGCGCAAGCTTTCGGGGCCCCGGCCCTAACGATTATTGAGCGCCCACCGGCAGAGAATGTGCAGTATGCGGGAGTGCCGTTCCTTCAGTTCATTCTCGATATCGCGGAAGAAACCCGGCGAATCGAGGACGAGTTGGATGCAGAGGTTATCGGAACCGAGCAGATAACTGTTCCGGCGGGACGGTTTGGCGGTCGGCGGTTTTCAGAAAAGGATCTCGAGGGGACAGTTGTCCAATACACCCAATCCGGCTCGACGACGATTTACGAAGAGGTTTTCGTTTCGGGTGTGGGTGTGGTAAGATCAACCCTGGAAGGTGTAGATTCGAGGTTTGATTACGAGCTAATCGGCTTTTCTCTCAGCTAATTGAGAATACGGGTTTCCAAGTCGTCCATCCGAATTGGATCGGCGCTGTTGCTCTTTGACAATTGAATCTGGCATCTGAGGTACTCAATTTTGTGCCGAGAATGCTCTAGTACTCTGTCTTGTGCGGCAGAGTTAAAAGAGGCGTATATCGAGAACAATTATAGTAGTTTTTGGTCAAGCTACTAAGGGCATACGGTGAATGCCTTGGCACCAGGAGGCGATGAAGGACGTGGTAGGCTGCGATAAGCTTCGGGTAGCTGTCTGCAAGCTATAATCCGGAGATTTCCGAATGGGGAAACCTGGCGCGCGTCATGGCGTGTCATCCTCGCCTGAATACATAGGGCGGGGAAGCCAACCGGGGGAAGTGAAACATCTCAGTACCCCGAGGAAGAGAAAGCAATTCGCGATTCCTCTAGTAGCGGCGAGCGAACGAGGAACAGTCTAAACCGGCTCTATGTTAAAGCCCGTAAGCGTTGTGGGGCCGGGGTCGCGGGGCTCAACTGGGCGGGATTACGGACCTGCCGGGAAGTTACAAAGCTGCTCCCTAGCTGAAGGGTGTGGAACCACCCACCAAAGAAGGCAATCGTCCTGTAGGCGAAAGGGTTCAGTCTTCCTGAGTTGAGTTCCCAAGTAGCGCGGGGCACGGGAAACCTCGTGTGAATCCGGGAGGCCCATCTCCCAAGACTAAATACTCCCTGGTGACCGATAGTGAACAAGTACCGTGAGGGAAAGGTGAAAAGTACCCCGGGAGGGGAGTGAAATAGTACCTGAAACCGTATGCCTACAAGCTGTCGGAGGGGTTTCTGGAAGCTTGCTTCCAGTCCCTGACGGCGTGCCTTTTGCATAATGAGCCAGCGAGTTACTTTGCGTGGCAAGGTTAAGTCCCTCTGGGATGGAGCCGAAGCGAAAGCGAGTCTGAATAGGGCGATTCAGTCGCGTGGAGTAGACCCGAAGCCGGGTGATCTACCCATGGCCAGGGTAAAGCGACCTTAACCGGTCGTGGCGGCCCGAACCCGTCAAGGTTGAAAACTTGAGGGATGAGCTGTGGGTAGGAGTGAAAGGCTAATCAAACCCGGGAATAGCTGGTTCTCCCCGAAATAGCTTTAGGGCTAGCCTCGTGTAAATGGACGACGGGGGTAGAGCACTGATTGGGCTAGGGGCCTTACCCGGTTACCAAACCCAGCTAAACTCCGAATACCGTCGCACCTTATCACGGGAGTCAGACTATGGGGGTAAGCTCCGTGGTCGAAAGGGAAACAGCCCAGACCGCCAGCTAAGGTCCCTAAGGCCAGGCTTAGTGGGAAAGGATGTGAGATCGCCCAAACAGCCAGGATGTTGGCTTAGAAGCAGCCATTCATTTAAAGAGTGCGTAACAGCTCACTGGTCGAGTGATTTCGCGCCGATAATGTAACGGGGCTCAAGCCTGGTACCGAAGCTGCGGGGTTGGAACTTCGGTTCTGACCGGTAGGGGAGCATTCCGTTCTAGGTTGAAGCGGTACCGATAAGGAGCCGTGGACGAAACGGAAGAGAGCATGCTGGCATGAGTAACGATAATCCCGGTGAGAATCCGGGACGCCGAAAGCCCAAGGATTCCTGGGGAAGGCTCGTCCTCCCAGGGTTAGTCGGGACCTAAGCCGAGGCCGAAAGGCGTAGGTGATGGACAACAGGCACTAAGATTCCTGTACCACCGGAAGGCGTTTGACCGATGGGGTGACGCAAGAGGGTAGGCCAGCCGACGACTGGTTGTGTCGGTCTAAGCCTGTAGGAGGGAGGATCAGGTAAATCCGGTCCTTCAACTCCGAGAGGTTATGGGACGTGGATCCCTCGTGGTGAAGCGGATTGGTCGATCCCATGTTGCCAAGAAAAACCTCTAGGGAGCCGTTCCGGTGCCCGTACCGAAAACCGACACAGGTGGGCGTGAAGAGAATTCTCAGGCGCGCGGGTGATTTCTCGCTAAGGAACTCGGCAAACTAGCCCCGTAACTTCGGGAGAAGGGGTGCCCCCATTAGGTGAAGGGCTTCGCGCCTGGAGCCGAAGGGGGTCGCAGCGAATAGGGTCGGGCGACTGTTTACTAAAAACACAGGTCTCTGCAAAGTCGAAAGACGAGGTATAGGGACTGACACGTGCCCAATGCTGGAAGGTTAAAAGGAGGGGTTATCCACCTTCGGGTGGAGAAGCTCTGAATTGAAGCCCCAGTTAATGGCGGCCGTAACTATAACGGTCCTAAGGTAGCGAAATTCCTTGTCGGATAAATACCGACCCGCACGAATCGTGCAACGACTTGACCGCTGTCTCAGCGAGAAGCCCGGTGAAATTGTAATACCTGTGAAGATGCAGGTTACCCACGACAAGACGGAAAGACCCCGTGAACCTTTACTGTAGCCTGATATTGGGTTTTGGGTAAGTATGTAGAGGATAGGTGGGAGGCGTTGAGCAGCAGGCGCTAGCTTGCTGGGAGCCAACCTTGGAATACCACCCGTATTTATCTAGGATTCTAACCCAGGCCCGTTACCCGGGTCGGGGACAGTGTCAGGTGGGCAGTTTGACTGGGGCGGTCGCCTCCTAAAAGGTAGCGGAGGCGCCCCAAGGTTCCCTCAGCACGTTTGGAAATCGTGCGTCGAGTGTAAAGGCATAAGGGAGCTTAACTGCAAGACATACAAGTCAAGCAGATGCGAAAGCAGGGCTTAGTGATCCGGCGGTACCGTATGGAAGGGCCGTCGCTCAACGGATAAAAGGTACTCCGGGGATAACAGGCTAATCTCCCCCAATAGTTCACATAGACGGGGAGGTTTGGCACCTCGATGTCGGCTCATCGCATCCTGGGGCTGAAGCAGGTCCCAAGGGTTCGGCTGTTCGCCGATTAATAGCGGTACGCGAGCTGGGTTTAGAACGTCGTGAGACAGTTCGGTCCCTATCTGTCGTGGGCGTAGGAGATTTGAGGGGAGCTGCCCCTAGTACGAGAGGACCGGGGTGGACGAACCTCTGGTGTACCGGTTGTCGCGCCAGCGGCACCGCCGGGTAGCTATGTTCGGGCAGGATAACCGCTGAAAGCATCTAAGTGGGAAGCCAACCCCAAGACAAGATCTCCCTGACGCAAGTCACTCAAGACCCCTGGAAGATTACCAGGTTGATAGGCCGGAGGTGTAAGTGCGGCAACGCATTCAGCCGACCGGTACTAATAGGTCGTGAGGCTTGACCAAATTGGACTCATATCTCGGTACAAATTGAGTCCTCATGCCAGTTCAATTGTCAAATATTCAATCCGGGCTCCGCACCCAGCGCGCGGGGTCCGTGGTTTTCCCGGTGGTCATAGCGGAGGGGTCACACCCGTTCCCATTCCGAACACGGCCGTTAAGCCTTCCTGCGCCGATGGTACTGCCCTGGTCACGGGGTGGAAGAGTAGGTCGCTGCCGGGATTTGAAGTCCAAAAGCCCCCCAAGCGGTGCGTGGGGGGCTTTTCTTTTGATACCTGACATTTGCCTGTTTTGTCTCTATTTAGTAATCTACCATCCGGTCAGGAAAGATTTTGACGAGGAGAATTGGGAATACCGGGCATGGACCACCACGGGATTGAAATTCAAGAAGAGCGAATTCGCGAATTCTGCCGCCGGCGCCACATCCGCAAACTCTCTCTGTTCGGCTCTATCATCCACGAGGACTTCACTCCTGACAGCGACATCGATGTGCTGGTCGAGTTTGACCCTGATCACATCCCGGGGCTGGCGTTTTTCGAGATGCAACGGGAATTGTCGGAGATTCTGGGAAGAACGGTTGACTTGCATACGCCCAACTGCCTGAGCCGCTATTTCAAGGATGAGGTCCTGGCGGAAGCAGAGGTTCAGTATGTCGAGACGTGACCCGATCGTTCCACTGAGGCATATGCTCGATTACGCCCGCGAGGCGGTGGAAATGGCTCGAGGCTGCCGGCGCGAGGACTTGGATACGGACCGGCAATTGAATCTCGCCCTGGTTCGCCTGCTCGAGGTTGTTGGAGAGGCAGCAGCACGTGTTCCTCCGGAAGAACGTACACGCTTTGAAAGGATTTCCTGGCGGGATATTGTGGATTTCCGGAATCGACTGATCCATGGGTATGATGATGTCAACTTCGACATTGTGTGGAGTATTATCCAAACCGATTTACCTCCTCTCATTGCCGAATTAGAGCGAATACTCGAAGCTGACCGTTAGGAATCCGTTCCTATCCCCAACACGGGTGAGAAGATAATCTGGGAGGAGCAATATATGGATCGACGGGATTTCTTGATGGCATCGGGTCTGGCCGGGGCGGCTTCGCTGAGCGCAGGAGGTGTTGCGATGGCGGCGGAGGGCGCGACGGAACGCGAGTATTACGAAATTCGGAAGTACCACCTGCACGCGGGCGAGAAAGGCAGGCGGGTCAACGACTTCTTTGAGAATGCGGCTATCCCGGCACTCAACCGCGCCGGCGTCGGCCCGGTGGGCGCTTTCCAAGGCACTTACGGCGCCCCCAGCCTGACACTCCACGTCTTGCTCACTCATAAGTCACTGGAGTCCGTCGTGACTCTTTACGACCGTCTTGCCGATGATGCCGAGTATCAACAGGCGGGAGCGTCTTTCCTCAATGCGCCCCTATCGGACCCCGCCTATGTGCGGATGGAAAGCTCGCTCATGGCGGCGTTTGCGGGAATGCCGAAACTAGAGGCGCCGGACACGGATCAGGGACGTATCTTCGAGCTGCGGCGCTATGAAAGCCACAGCGCGAAAGCAGGCAAGAAAAAGATCGAGATGTTCAACGACGCGGGCGAGATCAGGGTATTCCGCAAGACGGGGCTAATTCCGGTCTTCTTCGCCGAATCGATCATCGGGCCGAATCTACCCAACCTGACGTACATGCTGACGTTCAAGGACATGGCGGAACGGGACGCGAGCTGGCAGACCTTTCTCGCCGACCCCGAGTGGAAAGAGATGAGCCAATTGTCCGAATACGCCGGCACTGTCTCAAACATCGAGGACACCATCCTCCGCCCGACCGGTTATTCGCAGATCTGAGCTGGCCTTATATTTACTCCAGGTCTTCAAAAACCAGCACGGTCTCTTCACCTGCGGTGATAGTGACCATTTGGGATTCCTGAATGTAAGTATTGTGGCCTATTTGGATTGCAGCGACAACCTTATAGGTACCGGAAGGAATATCGACTACGGTAAATGTCCCATCAGGCTGGGTAGAGTGTTGGACAAGGTAATACCTCCGAAAAGAACCGAAATCATTGGGGTTGATTTCAGGTGCGTCGGGTTCAAGCAAGAAAATGGACGCAGACGTAGAACCCTCGGGCCCGGTGACGGCTATATTTAGAGTTCCTCCCTCCTCTTCTGCGAAGTCGACCTGGACTGTATCTCCGGCGACCATGTCCATGTAGTGGGTAATGGGAAACCTGCCCACTCCTATTTCCATGGAGGGTCTCAGCATTGCCTGGACTCGATAGGTCCCCTGGGGAATGGTTTCAATCCGATAATACCCTTTGTCATCAAAGCCCTCTGCTTTGTAGAAAGAGGAATCATCAGTGGAAACGACAAAGACGTAAGACCTCTCCAGGGAGACGCCACCCACATTGAGATAGCCCTCGAGTGAGCCTCCTCTGTCCAGGAGGATGGTAACCGGAGGTGTCTCGGCTCCGGAGGCGACCTGTATCGGGTCGGAAAGCGCGGGGGCGTATTCATCGGCCCACGTTGTGAGCCGGTGAAAGCCGGGAGGAATACCTTCGAGAACGAACTCTCCGTTTCCGGAGGTGGTAGCCTGGAGCACGATGGACGAGAGTTGCTGGTCAATCACCGGATTGAAATCCTCGATGGTCACAAACACATTGGCGACGGGTTGGCGGGTATCCCTATCTTTCACGGCTCCCCGAATCGATCCTGCCCGTTCCATGTAAATCTCGATTCCGTCCACAATCCCGTCCGAAGGGATACTAATAGGTGTGGTCATAACGGGGCCGTATCCATCCGCCATTGCCAACAGCGTAATGTTCCCAGGGGACAAGTCTTCGAGCTCGAACTCGCCGCTGTCCGACTCGAATGTGCGGACGTCGCTCAATACTCTGGGATCGTTAATTCGCAAAGTATGTCCTACCCGGAAATGATTGATGGGTCGGCCGGAGGCTGTCAGAACCTTTCCGCGGACAGTGCCCGGACTCAATTTGGGCAACGTTATTAGGACATCTTCGGTGTTGGGATCGACAGTTTTCTGATGCCATCCGGACAGGCTGTGGTGAACACCAAGATTGACAGGAAAAGCATCCTCGTATCCTTCCAGTCGAAATCTTCCGTCGTCGCCGAGGATAACTTGTTTATTAACAATGGAAGCGTCCGTCTCCTGGTGACCGTAGATAAATTCACCGGAAACTGCGGTGCCGTCATCGTAGACAACCCGCCCGGCCACGAAACCGAAGCTTTCAGGCTTCAAGACAATCTCGTATCCTCCCATGGCTGTATCTTCCCGTATCGTCACGTTATCCCTATAATCTGAATAGTCTGGGTGTTCGGCTGAAAGGATATGCTGGCCATTGATTATGCCTGCCAACTCGAATTCGCCTTGTTTACCCGTAATATCTCGGATCGAGCCCAATAGTCCGGTCGACCCCTCGTAGATTAACCTCAAGGCGACGATCGCCCCCTGAATTGATCGTCCTTCAGAATCAACAACAATTCCGGAAATGGAACGATCCGTCGCTTCAGTCTTAGTCAGGGTCAGGTTGGCTTCCAATTCCATCCCGCCATTGCTTTTTATGGTCTGCCGGTCGGACGGGAAATAACCCGATTTCATTGCGAACAGGGAGTATTCCTTCTCCGCCAGGAAACCCTCAATCCGATAACTCCCGTCTCCCTTCGTGCGAGCGCCGCGGTTTAGGTCCGGGTAGACAAGTGGATCCAACCTGACTTGCGCGTCCAGGATCGGGTTCCCTTCCTCATCGATCACCTTGCCCCACACCATTCCTCCTTTTTGCAGGGTGAAATCGATCCCCTCAATATTGTCGCCTGCGCTGATTTCCACTTGAGAAAAAGGAGGAACTCCGCCGTCGCTCGACCGGGCATATATTCCCGCTCGGCTGACGGAAACCGAATGGGTCCCTTCGGCCAGATTTGTATGGATGTAGTAGCCGTCCGCATCCGTTTTGACCCGTTTTCGATCCCCGTCCTTGCTTCCACAGAAAACCTCGGCATCTGGAATTGGATCTCCAGTGGATTCGTCGGTCACCGTGCCGGAGATGGTCGCCCCATCAGAAAGTTCAATATCGATGCCGGTCAGTTCCTGCCCGGCGGTTAAATTGAACGAAACCTTCGCGAACGGGACGACGGAACTGTCAACAGACACATGATGCTCCCCGGCTCGCAAATCGAGAATCTGGTAGTTTCCGTCCTCATCTGTTGTCCCCGTATGGGGAAAGTCATCAAAATCATCGGGTTCAACGGTTACTTCAAGGTTTTCGACCGGATCACCGCCCGACTTCCATGTGACTCTTCCAGACACCGAGGCGGACCGGGAAAGCTGGATAACCAGGTCACGAGATCCCGGTATGGCTTCCTCAATCGTTCCCATTCCGTATCCCTTCGCGAAAGCCAACAAAGAGTAATAGCTGGTGGCGGGAACGGGTTCGGTTTCGAACCGGCCGTTCTCATCGCTTCGAGTCCCAAAGGTCGTCCATCCGGGACGATTTCGAGAATTCATGAGATTCGCGATCGGGGTAACTTCGGCATCGGCGACTGCTTCTCCTGCGGGACCCACCACTTTCCCTGCGATGGACATGGCTTTGGAGAGCTGGAGGTCCACCTGCACTCTGAGGTCGTCTCGCAATTGAGACGTTTTTAGGGCCGCCATGTTCTCGGACACGGCCTGGACAGAATACATTCCCTGGGTCAACCCTTTCACCTCGTACTTGCCCTGGGAATCGGATTCAGTGAATTTAGATTCCAGCTCCGACCGCGGGAGAAAGCTTCTTGCATCCTCTCCTATTCGCCGAATTTCAACGTCCGCACCTGAGACAGAATTCTCTTTCCAGTCTTTCACCGTCCCGAAAACAACAAAGGGTCTGGTTTCGGCAACTGGCTCGTCTGGAGGCAGACTAAGTAGAGACAGCAGTGGGGAAGTTTCTTCTTCGACGGGTTCGACAGGGACCGGCTCGACGATTGGGACCCCCGCTGGGGAAGCAAGCTCTTCGGCTTCTCTTTCCTCGACTTGCGCGGAGACGGGAGGAACTTCCGGCTCGGGTCCCTGGGCCGATCTTAATGTCACGAAAAGAAGGGCGATAATCGCTGCAATCGAAATTCCCACAGTGATCTGTTTCGCGCTCATGAGGATCCCTCCTATCGGAGCGAGTTTCTTAAGTGAAAGAAGAAGTTTTGAAATCGTTCCGCCTCCCGATGCCATTCCGGTTGCTGCCGCCGACAGCCCCAGCTTTCCGGCAACCGAACCACCGGGAATGGCAAGCATGACGTGCTTGGAAAGGCGTTCCTTGGGATGGGCGGCGGCGAGGCTGGTTTCGAGTTCGGCGGTGAGAAAGTCGCGGAGCTGTTTGCGGGCGGTTTCGAGGCGCTTCCGGACGGCGGCATGGCTGATGCCCAATGCCTGCGCGACTTCAGGGGCGGACCGGCCCTCGAAATAGTAAAGAAGCAAGGTCTCGCGGAGCTTGACGCTCAGGCCTTGAATCCCGCGCTCCACGAGACGGAGCACCTCTTGATGTTCGACTTCTTCGTCGGGCAAGGTATTCCTCTCCTGCCTGGCCATCTCGTGCCGCCGGATACGCTCCGCGAGGGAGCGGCTGTATTCCTCGTTCCGTATCCACAAACCGCAGAGATTTGAGGCGATTCGCTTGATCCACTGGGCGAATTTCGCCGGGTTGCGCAGTTTCTTGAGGTTCTCATACGCCACCAGGAAGGTTTCCTGGCAGATATCTTCCGAAACGCCGGCATTCCCCAGCCGCGCCCAGACAATGGCGTGAATCAGGGCGCTGTACCGGTCGATAAGCGCCTGGAAGGCGTCCCGGTCTCCCGACCTCGCGCGGAGGACGATCGAGTCGTCAACCGCTTTACTGTCTACCGTACACATCTCAGTGATCGTTCTCCTGTTTCAACATATTAGTTGGATTTTGGGCGAAAGTGTGAGGTTTGCAGGTGAATTCGCTAAGGATCGCACCGTGCTCGGACCCGAGTCAGCGGTTGCAATGGCAAGTAGGGAAGCTTACTCCAGGTCGTCGAAATCGAGGACGGTCTCTTCGCCTGCGGTGATGGTGACCATTGCGGATCCAATTACCGAGATGGCAGAACCGTCATCGGAACCGGTCAGAACCTGGTAGGTTCCCGGAGGAATTCTGGAGATTTCGTAGAAGCCGTCGTTGGACGTAATACCGATCCCAACCAGATACGGAACGAAGTCTGTCACCCTGAGCCTAGTGCCGGGGATGTCGAACGGTGGCGAGTCTTCTTCCAAAATAAAGATTTGCGCTCCCCGTGTACCTTCTGGCAATGCAACCTGTCCCACAAGTAGGCCCAGCCTTTCGCTCACGACATCGATATCATTTCTGAATCTTTCTCCAGGCGAAATCTGTATCCCTTGAGTCACTTGAATGATTCCGGTCCCCGCGCCAGCAGCCTTCTCGTCGACTAGAAGAAGACGGAATTCCCCGGACACCAGATTATCGATTTCGTAGAACCCTTCCTCATCAACCCTTGCATGTCCACTAGTAAAAGTATCCCATGTACCCGATATCGCCACCACACTAGCGGACTCCATTGGTACCCCATCCAGGAATACAAATCCCTCGATCGCTGCACTCCCCCCAAATTGAAAGAAATCCTCCTGAATCTTCTGGTTGTATGGAACTGTTATTTGCCTCACGGTCGCGGTGCCGGCTTGATTGGCTTGGGCGCTCAGATCGTAATCCCCTGCATCCAGTTCATCCAGAAGGTAATAGCCTTTCCCATCGGTCTTCGTTGAACGTTCTGAACGCCCTCCCACCGCTGGATTATGGGGAATCACGTACATTCTTACCTCGGCCACAGGCGATCCTTCAGCCATTACGTATCCTTCAACAGCTCCCGACCCGACCCAGATGTCGAAGTCCTTGGTCACAGTCTTTCCACGTACGACTTGGACCTCGCTTACCATGCTGTCATTCCCATGTGGGGCTGTCACTGTGACACCTATTTGATGAGCCCCCTCCTCGATTCCGGTAATCATGTAATGACCGGTCTCATCCGTCTCTTCCCTCTTTGCAAGAGTCCGGCTGTCGGATTTGAAGACATTGATTGTGGCTTTTGAAGACGGTTTGCCATTCTTCGTTACCTTCCCCTGTATCTTGCCAGCCTCCTTCATGAGAATTTGGACTGGTGGTGTCACGGCGCGCGCATAAACGCGCGCGCGTTCACTCGTTGTATGGACATAGTCATCATGATGAACATCGACGCGGTGTTCGCCCGGCACGATTGCCTCCAACAAGAACTCTCCCTGTTCGTCAGTCGTGGTGGATATGTTGGTCACCTGCCCGAACCCGAACCCTCCTGAGGTGGACACCCCCACTTCCGCAACCGCACCTTCAATCGGCTGATACGTGCGCGCGTCCTTCACTATCCCGCGGATGGCGCCCTTATCGTCGGCAGCGGTGTCCGATTGGTCTGACGATTCGGTTGGGGGTCCGAGGGCCGCAAGAAGGTCCAGAATAGAGACTTCCTGGGTGTCCGATTCTCCTTCTTCGGCCTGGGGTGGGATCGGCTCAATTGGCGGGGAAGGGGCCGGCTCTGAGACCCGGGGCCCGACAGGCTCGACGACGGTGGGGGCCTCGACCTGTGACCGGAAAAGCCAGATTGCGACTAGAGCGAGGACCAGAACACAGATTGCCGGCAGCCGCCATTTCCCGCGTCTTGTCCCGCTCATGGTCCTGTCCTCGATGGTGTGCTGAGAACTCTGCTTGTGCAATATTCATTATCTCACAATTCTTAAAGATTGCAAACACGATGTGGGCAGATCATAGCCCGACCTTGACTCCACAAGTTATTATCGAATAAGTTCTTGTGATGACTTCGCCGAATCGAATTCTGCCCGTCGGTTATGCGCGGGCGCTGGCTTTCTCTCAGTGTTGTGCGATCTTCTTTCTCTCCTCGCTGCCGGAGGGGCCGGAGATCCCGGTCGATATTCCAGGGATCGATAAGGCCGCCCACTTTGTGCTGTACTTTCTCCTGGGTGCGCTGCTGGTCCTCAGCCAAAGCGAACGCAACTATCGATGGAAGGCGGCCATTTTTTTCTCGGTCACGATATCGGCGGTGTATGGCGCTTTGGACGAGTTTCATCAGGCGCTGCTCCCGCTCCGGATCGTTTCCAATATGGACTTCCTGGCCGATCTCGCCGGGGCCTTTTGCGGCGCGGCCGTGATGGCGCTGTGGCGGAGAAAGGCGGTTGCAGGAAAAGGAGCCACAAAGACACGAAGGCACTAAGAAGCTCCAACAAGATGAACCGCCAAGACGCCAAAAGCGCCAAGGAATGAATCAGACTAACACAAGACAGAATTAACCACAGAGGACACGGAGAAGTTGGGAGAATCTCTTGTTTATCCTGTTCATCCTGTTATCCTGCTTGCCCGCCTTAGGTGGGTCTGGTCATTTCTGTGACCTCTGTGGTAAGAGTCGTTTGAAGTAAAGATGAGTCAAAAGGAATACGGGTGAAATGAGCGGATTTGTAATGGGAATTGATCTCGGGACTCGCGGGGCGCGCTGTGTCATCGACAAAAAGGAGGAACCCAGATGCGAAAGCATTCAAGAAACGTTGGCCTGCTGATCACAGGGATCGTCATCGGAGTGGCTATTTCCCACGTCCTGGCGGCTGGGAGTCAGGAGGCCGCGGCCCCCCGTCCATCCGGCGAGGAAGTGGCGGGAATGGCAGCTATGATGAACGCCATGTCGCCCATGTGGGCCGGGATGATAGAGGGAATGATGGAGGCTCAACTCTCCGTGCTCGCCAAGCCCGACACCGCCGACCGCCTGGCTACTTTCACGAAGAACTACTACGACGCCCTGGTAGCGAAGCAGTTCACCTCGGAAGAAGTGATCCGGATCGTCACCTCGACCGGAATCCCCGCCCTGGCGAACATGAGGTAGGGCGGAAGCGGATGCCACTGACGGCTTGTCTGCCAGTGCGAAGGATTATTTAGGCATTGACCTCGACCCGATCAATGGCCACCTCAATAGGTATCGGCTCGCCTATTTCCTGCCTTGCCTTGATATGGAGTTTAATGGCGTCCTTGAGGTTGTCTACTGACTCCTCGTAGCCGGCTCCCTGGGAATAGCAGCCTTGAAGGGCAGGACAAGAGGCGATATACATCCCATCTTCATCCCGTTCCACAACGACCGTGTACTGATATTTCGCCAAGACTTTTCACCTCCTGGTTGGAATTATATCGTCTCGTCCTGCTTTTTTGCCTGTGTAGGATGGGGCTTGCCCCATGCTGAGGCTCGTCGTGCCTCAGCACAGTTGAAGGTGCAGCTTCATTCCGTTGTATTTGGCAATTATGCTATAATAGCTATATTTTCTCAGACCCTTCTGGGCTTGGGGTCAATCACTGTAATCGACCATAAGGAAACGATTCTTCCTGAATCAGGTAAGGGGTGATAGCCATGGAAGCCCGTGTGGCCGAAATCGTCTTCTTGGTAATGTTCAGTTTCTGTCTGGGCGCCGCAGCTACGAATGCAGTTGAATCAGTAGTTCCCTATGGCGTCGGCCATATTATGAAAGAGGGAACCGTTCACTTCGGAATCCGCGCCAGTTTCTTTGGAGTAATGATCTTCCTCTCGGCTATTTGTCTCCTGTTGGGAATCCGGCTTTGTCAGAGAATGGAGCCACGCGGATTCGTTGGTGATCTCTTAAACGTCTTGGTGCTGATTCTGCTGGGCATGAGTCCTTGGTTGTGTAACCATGTTGCGCGCCTGCCTTTTCTGCCATTCAGCAGCGGAGCGACAATCCGAGAGGAGGAATTCAAGTATGTAGATCTTGTTTTCACAGGGATCTACCTTGGAATCTTTCTCGCTTTGCTTGCTGTCAGGGCCCTGTGGTTTTCGCTTTTTTCACAACCTCGCACTTGAAATTTGCAAGGCTGCAAATCACCTCCCGAATGTGACTGGGGGCTAATCCATCATCAGCGTATCTGGAAATCACCTGACAGAAATGGCTTATGATATGGATTCTTGTCTGTCATTGCTGCATTGACCTTTGCTCTCAGGAAAACCTTGAGTTCCACTTTTCTCTCTAGGACCTGAACGAGCTCTTCAAGATCACAAAGGACAACGACCGCTTTTTGTAGCGCTTCCTTACACATTGTTATGGCGGGATCGGAGTAGCCCGAAGCGGAAATGAATATTCCTCTCGCCTGACCTCTATGATAGATGTTAACTAAGGATTCAGAAATTTGCGGCTTACCCAATCTCTTGTTCCACCACTTCATCTCCACTAAATAGTGATGTCCTTCCATTTCCACCACACCATCAATTTGTTCGATGATGCCCTCGCCTCTATGTCCCTTAACGGTGAACGACTCTTTTACGAGAATCTCGCTGACTTGAAATAGCGAATTTAGAATCTGCTCAAGTGTTTTTCCCCGTCTTATGGGATCAGACTCTGCAAAAAGTCCAGCCAAATTCCTTTGGACTTCTTCAAGTCTTGCTCGCGTATGTCGCACTGCCTGAATCTTGGCATCCGCTTTGGCTATCCTTACTCGACGCTCATCCTGTCGTTCTTGATTAATTCTTGTGAACGTATCCTTCACATTTATAACTCTGCGAATCTCTGCCACCAATCCCTTTGCTTTCAGTTGATCGTTCGGCCAACAAGTTGAAAAATCCTCAAATTCAGTTACCCGCTTCAAAATCTCTCTTCGCTCCCGCAATGTGGGTTCACCTTTCTCATTGAGTCTGGTCAGAACAGTGCGAGCAATTTCAAACTTGTTAATGCTCTGTCGGTCTTTCCTTAACTTGATCGATAGATCCTGTGTGAAGCTCTCCGCCACGCCAGCTCCTTTGAAGAACAAGATTACATCTTGCTTCCTGGGACACAGGCGCGGAATCGTGTCAACTAGAAGTTGCATGAGTTCCGGTGGGTAATGGAATATAATGTCCATGACGTTGTGACTGTGCTCAGCCTTGACTCACGGCTTGTCCCTTTGAGCGAACGACGACACGGAGCGTCCGCGCGGACTGCCCCGCATCAGAATCCCAAGATCATGTCCTCGAGATGGTCCGTTGCGTCCTCAAGAGTCGTTCTGTAGGTTCTAAGTCTCCTGTTCCCGAAGAGCCGTCCGTATCGGTCACAAACGTTCTCAGAATTGTTAATCACAACGTATTGACTTTCCGAACTGGCCTGGAACCCAGTTAGTAAGGAAGTACGTGCTTCAGCGTCCGATTCTGGTAACGAATAGCCGATTACCACGACAATGTCTGCATCGATTAGGCTTTGGACGAAGTAATCCCATTGAGGTTTAAGATGGTCGTACATGGGATCCTCGTACTTGTAGAAGCTGGGCTCGAGGATGACTGGATGCCCAGAATGTGTTCCGTTTTCGTACTCCTTCCACCGCGCGTTCAGATCTGGTCCGTGGCCGAACGGCAAATACACTAATCCTCCGCTTTCATACCACCAGTTGATCCCACCATGTAATTTTAGGAACACGTGTCCACCACCTGACCCATACCAGTTCTGCAATTTCACTACTACGCGAGGATTGACACGATCGTATCTGTCGACGCCACTCCAATAGTAATAAGAAGCTTCAAATATACAATCCCAATTGAAAGAAGCCCATGTAACTTCACTGAAGTTCGAACTGGCAAAGTCAATTACGGGGTTAAGATGTCTTCCGTCACTACTTTTTCCGTCATATATGGCCTTCTTGATTAACACATACAGCGACCTGCGAAATCGATCGAGGTTACCTTCTAGAGGAGAAGGCACGTCGTACTTTTTGTTTTCGTAATCTCGAACGATAGTAAGAATATCCTCGACGGTTAGGCTTTCATGTGAGCTTTCCAATGAATGACCACGGGGTTCCCAAAAGATTTCTTTGAGCTTCTCGCGGAGGAACTGGTCTTTCTGCAAATGGTTCCGCGCATGGACATTTTTAAAAATGTGACGCAGGGTGGGGACGCCAAAGGGAGCTGAAGCTCCTGCCCCAAGTATGAAGACCGCCTTTTCCATTAGCTATACTCCCTTGTCATGGAATCTCATCACCTGGCAGAAAGTTCAACAGGACACAAAACTCACCCCCTGTGCTCTTCGAGCCATCGCTCCGCGTCGATGGCGCCCATGCAGCCGGTGCCGGCGGCGGTGACGGCCTGGCGGTAGACATGGTCGGCAATGTCGCCCGTGGCGAAGACGCCCTCGACGCTTGTGTAAGTGCTCCCGTCCTTGACAATAATGTAGCCGGTCTCGTTCATCTCGAGCTGGCCTTTGAAGAGGTCGGTGTTCGGCTTGTGGCCGATGGCCATGAAGAGGCCCTGGACGTTGAGGGTGCTTTCCTCGTTCGTCTTCACATTCTTGACTTGGATTCCATCAATAAACTGGGCGCTGGGATCACCCGTTATGTCCGTCACCACCGAATCCCACAAAAACCCAATCTTTTCATTGTCTAACGCCTTCTGCTGCATAATCTTTGAAGCGCGAAGCTGATCCCGCCGATGAATCACCGTCACTTTTGAGGCGAACTTGGTCAGGAAGGTCGACTCCTCCATGGCTGTATCCCCGCCGCCGACGACTGCGATCTCTTTGTCGCGGAAGAAGAACCCGTCGCAGGTCGCGCAGGCGGAAACCCCGTGGCCCATCAATCGGCTTTCCGATTCGAGACCGAGCAACTTGGCCGAAGCCCCGCCGGCAAGGATGAGCGCATCGCAGGTGTACTCCTCTCCTTCCGCCTTGAGCCGGAAAGGCCGCTGGGAGAGGTCGGCTTCCGTGATTTCCTTCTGCACGCATTCCGTGCCGAATCGCTTTGCCTGTTCGCGGAACAGTTCCATCATCTCCGGCCCCATGACCCCATCGGGAAAACCGGGATAGTTCTCGACATCAGTGGTGATCGTCAGCTGCCCGCCGGGTTGAAGTCCCTCGAAGACGAGCGGCTTCAGATCCGCTCGCGCGGAATAGATAGCAGCAGTGAGCCCCGCGGGCCCGGAACCGATGATGATGACTCGCCAGTGGTTCTTCTCGCTCATTGATCCTCCTCTTTCCGGAAAAACCTTCATCTTTGATGCATTGAAGTGGAGGGTATTGTATGCTTTTGGATGGGTCGAGTAAAGATAGAGGGGCCTTTCCAGGGCAGTGAGCGCGTGAATTCATACGGGGAATGATTGACAGATGAAAATAGCGTATGTCCTCGGGCGATATTGGCCCGCCATCGGTGGCGCAGAACAGCATGTCAGGGGTCTCGCGCGAGAGTTTGCTCCCCGCCACGAAGTCACGGTCGTGACCCGCGTCCGCGAAAACCGGACCGATTGGGAAAACGCCCTCTTTTCCGCTTCTCCTGAGCGAACCCAGATCACCCATGAAGAAGGCATTTCCATCGTTCATATCGGCCGCGAGGCCCAGCGGAAGTGGGCCTATAGATCCCTCAGGCGCATGATCTCCATTAAGGGCACGCTATTGTGGAGCCTCCGGAATAAACTGGGTGCCGATCCGGTGCGCAGTTCACCTCCGTCGCCGAGCGCCGACATTCCCGTCCGGGAGTCGATGAAGCTGTGGTCCCTCGGCCTGGTTCGGACTTTGGAGCCGCATCTGGCCGGGCATGACCTGGTCCACTGCTTTCATTCCGGGTCGGAACTCTTGGATTGGGCGGCCCTCAAAGTAGCGAGGCGTCTCCGAATTCCCTTTATCTATTCACCGTTGAGCCATCCCACCGGCTGGACCAAGCCAATTTTTCGGATGCTGTATCGGGAAGCCGACGCCTTGACGGCCAATACCGAATCGGAAAAAAGTTTTCTTGTGGATCAAGGCGCCGTTGCCTGCCAAATAGAAGTGGTAGGGCCGGGAGTATGTGCGGAAGCCCGAGGAAATGGGGCTCAGTTTCGTGCAAAGCACGGAATTCCCGCCGACATGGTGCTCTTTGTCGGTCAGAAATTCCCTTACAAAGGATACACGGCCATGTTGGAGTGCGCCCCGCGCGTTTGGCGGGAGTATCCGGACCTTCGGTTTGTTTTCGTAGGGCCAAGGATGCCGGAGTCGCGGGAGATCTTCGCGCAATACGCCGATAAACGTATCGTGGAATTGGGTGCTGTCCCGGACGAGGATCTGGACGATTCATTCGACGCGGCCGACATTTTTTGCCTGCCTTCGACGCAGGAGAGTTTTGGAATCGTTTATCTCCAGGCGTGGTTACGCAAGAAGCCGGTGATAGCTGCCGATATACCCTCTTCCCGCGAGATCATTGAAGAAGGGAAAACCGGCTTTCTCGTATCGCAGGACCCGGTCGCGATCTCAGAGAAGATCTTCGACCTCCTCCAGGATCCGGGGCTACGGAATCGCATGGGCGATAACGGCAGAGAATTGGTGCTGGCGGAATATACTTGGGATGCAATAGCGAGGAAAGTCGAGGGATTTTACGAGAACGTAACAGCGAATGACTGAATACACAGCGTAGTTGCCGGAGCTCGAGAGCCCGTGGTTTTCTATCACCAAATAGATCGAATCGCCCACACGGTTGCCAATCGCCTGGAATTATCCGGGGAAACAATAATCCGAATCAGCCGTTTTTCTGACTTGTGCAAACTCCAAAGTCCGGACGAGGAGATGATGGTCAACTACTCCTGCGCCGGCACCATCCGTTACATGATCGCTACTTTGCTGGGGGTACTCCTTGCACGGATGGAGGGAAAAATCGTCTATTTGTATTTCAGTGTCGACGAGATCGACCTGTTGGAATCGCGAGTAAAAAAGGTCCTCTTGTATCCCATCAATTTCGCCATCGTGCAACTCTCCACAGTCTTGCTCCTGCTCAAATCGCGAGATCACTACCGGCACCGCTATTGCGCTCGGTCCAAGCCTTTTTACCATTTCGAGAGCTGCCCCGAAATTGAATTATGGGGAGAAGGAAATGACGCCGAGAGACCCCCCCGTGAGTCCGGCGCCCCTCTCCAGTTTTTTTACCACGGCTCTCTCTTGTGGTGGCACGGACTGAACCGGTTCTTTCCGATCCTGGAAGAGATCCGGAAGAAAAGAGAAGCTCGCCTGACATTAGTGGGCAGTCATACTCCGTCCGGAATGGGGATGGACCCCATTGGCGAACGATACGCCAAAGAGATCTGGAGCTGGATAGAACGCGGTGACGCACAACACCTCGGCAAAGTGCCCGAGAACGAGCTCATAAACCTGATGACGACCGCCGACTTCCACGTCACCCATTTCGACTCACGGAGCGTGCAGGGCAATACCGAGGTGCGCACCGGCCTCCTCGAAGCCATGGCCGCAGGGATGGCGTGTCTTCACGTTCCTACAAATGCATTGAACGCCCACTCGCTGTTCCGGGACGGAGAGAACATTGTTCTGGTTGATCCCGATCAACCGAAAGCCTCTGCCGAGAAAATTCTGGCGTTGGCGGACGATCCTGAGCAGCTTTCCCGCATTCGCCAAAATGCGCGGCGCACCATTGAGGAACATTTCTCTCTCGACGAAATGCTGGCCCGCTTCCGTTCGCAGCGAATTGAAATTAAAGAGAGCAGACCGCCGGGTTCTCCCGGTGTCTTTTCCTCCGCTGCCGCCGTCTGCCTCAGACATCTGGGGAGATTCCTTGGGGGTATCAAGTGAGGGAAGATCCGTTGGCTGCCGACAGAGACCCGAATGATCCCCTCGGCGTATCCATCGTCGTACCTTTCCACAACGAGAAGCGCGTGTTGCGGAACTGTATCGATGCGCTCCTGTCACAGGATTTCCCAGACAATCTATACGAAATCATCCTCGTCGACGATGCCTCCAACGATGGATCGTCGGAAGAGGCAGAAGAGATTTTGAAGGAACAACGCGGGCAACTGCCTCGGATTTCTTTGATTGCCGTCAACCGAGTCGGTCCGTCTTCAGCGCGAAATGCCGGGATTCACCAGGCGAAAGGTGAATTGATTGCCTTTACCGACGTGGATACCGTTCCCGACAGGGAATGGATTAAGAAGTTGATTCAGCCGTTCCTTGGAAACACCAAGATCGGTCTTGTTGGCGGACGGATTGATGGTCTGCAGATATCGGGTGATCATCCAAGTGCGGGGCTCTTTCTCCGCCTGTTGGAATGCTTGCGCTTTCACCAGGAATTCGGCCCGGACTTGTTCATGAATGAAATGGTCGGAGCCAATATGGCGGTGAAGAAAAGCGTGTTTAATAAAGTCGGCGGCTTTCCAAACGTCATGGTGACTCGTTCCGAAGAAAATGTCGTGCGCTATCGCGCGCGGAAAAAGTATGAAGAAGCCTTCGCGCCCGATGCCATTGTCAAGCATGAGCGCCCGGAACATCCTTTTGAATGGCTGAATATGGAGTACCGGAGCGGTCTGTTTTCCCGGTTTCAAGAAAAAGCGCTGCGCGGCAGGTCCCTCGCATTTATGGACAGTGTGTACCTTGTGGAACGGTTTCTTTATCTCGCGTTCCCTCTTCTCATGATTCGATTTCCCTTCTTCCTGAATTTCTCTCCCGCGATCTGGATCGCCGAAGGTCTGGGTTTGGCCGTCTGGATCCGCCGCTTCTATCGGTCCGACTTCCAGCGGATCCGTCGGCGCATTCGACCCGATTTCGGAGCCGCGTGGCCGTTTCTTCTTGCAATGGGGCTCGATTGGCTGGGCACGTGGGCGCAGGTGGCAGGTTTTATTGTAGGAGTTGTCAAGTTCGCAAATATCCCGGAGATCTCGTACGAAGTCACCGGAAAAAACATCATTAATGTCCGTACCAATTGAGGCAAGATTGCTGACAGCGATGAATCATTGCGTCGACTGAGCAAGCAGTCGCGCTGCCGCCTCCATCACCTCTTCGACCGAAATACTCTCCATACAGGACGGCGAGCGCGGGCACGAGTCGAGAACCGCCTTTCCTCTCCAACAGTCGACCGGGGACACAACTGAAACCGTCGTCTCAGTTCTCGGCCCGACAATCTCCGGAGGGAGATAGTGGCCCTTCAGGACAATGGCGGGAGTCCCGACGGCCTCGGCAATATACGCCGGACCACTCTCCGGACCGGTGAACACATCGCACTGGGAGATCAGCACCGCCATTTCTTCCACGCGAAGTCCCGCCCGAGCGTCGATCACTTCAGGAAAGTCGAGCCCCGGCAGTCCCTGCTCCATTTCTATCCCACCCCCAACAATAATGATTTGCACACCGAGTTCACTGATCAACCGCGACGCGAACTCTTGCCACCAGGAATGTGACGGGTTCTTGTGCGGTACCCGGCTATATAAATGTAATGCGATTCGGCGCTGTCCGGAAGGAAGCGGACTGAGAATCTTCACCGCCGACTGTTGAGCCCGGTCATCCAGGTGGAGTTTGGCCCTTCCAATCTCCCCTGAAATCCCGCCATTCCGCGACATCGCATCCACGATGTGCAGTCCCGACCTGGGCCACTGCTCTACACGAAGTCCGGAATGATTCCACCGGTATCCAATTCGGCTTCCACAGTAGGAACATCCTTCCCGGAAAAAGTGAAGCAAATAAACCTTCTTGAAAATGCTGTGCGAGCATGCACGCACAAGTGTTCCCATGCAGCGACAGGAAATCACGCAATCCACCAGCGGATGGGGGCGCAGAAGACCGGTATAGTTGGGTGATGTGGCGTACACGATGGCCGACTCGGGATGGGCCTCTCGAATCGCCGGCAACAAGCCCATTGACGCGACTACATCCCCGAGGTTCCAGGCGCGTCCCACCAGCACGGCGCCGCCTTCCCCTTTCGATCCGAGATCCTTCAATTGGTTCTCGATCGATCCCCATTCATTGAACGCGTAACGTCGATGTGTGGCGGTTTCAACTGGGTGAAGCGCCCGAATGCCCCAGTCATACAGCTTCTTTCGCATGCTCAACGCTCATCAAATCCATTTGCGGACTACTGTCCTAAATCCCAATACTCTGCGTGCGAACTCCCAGGAATCGATTCGACACGACAAGGGTGACGCCAATCAGGATTATCAGCACCGTTCCATAGGCGCACGCCGTACCGAAACTCTGGCGGAACTCATTGAAAACAGCAATGGATATCGGCACGTGACTCGGAACGTACAGCAATCTCGACGCAGCGAACTCCGCCAGACAATTGACGAACACCAGCAAGCTGCCTCCGAGGACTCCGGGAGCGACAATCGGTGCGATCACTCGACGGAACAGATACCACCCGCTCGCCCCGAGATTTCTCCCAGCCTCGACGATGCTCTCATCCACCTGCGCCAGCGCTGCCGTCGAAGATCGAAAGACAATCGGCATGTGGCGGGTGAAATACGCCATGGGCAAGATCCAAAACGTCCCGACCAGCGGATGATACAGATTCAGCCAGTTTGGATGACCGAAGGCCGCGATCAGATTGATAGCCACGGCGATTCCCGGCAAGGCCCAGGGAATCATTGCAATGAGATCAATCGCGCCTCGATATTTCTCTTGAGCGCGACTCATCGCGTAAGCTATCCCCACTCCGAAGGCAATGCACGCCGCGGTGCCAACCAGCGAAAGCTCCAGACTCGTCAGGATCGGGCGGAAAGCCCTCGGATTGGTGAGAATGCGCGCGTAATTCTCGAAGGAATATTGCGGCGGGATGATTTCCATGGTCCACGGCGGAAGCCTGGACGCGAACGATATGAGCAGAACCGTCAGATGCGGTGAAAGCAGGATCAGCGTGATGAGCAGCCCCACCGCCGAAGCAAGTACCTTCCCGCGTTTCGACAGCTCCGGCGCAGCCTCCGTTGAAGCCAGCCGCGTCGCCATGGTTACCTGGACTCTCTTGGAGTACGCGCGGATCAGAAAGAGAAATGCGATGGAGATCGCGGTCAGGATACTCGTCAACGTCAGCACCGCCGGCAGATCGTTTCCCTGTTGAGCATAGAAGATATTGAGCGTAAGGATGTTTTCCTGCGGAGCGAATATCAGCGGCGCGCTGAACGAGGCCATCGACTGCATGAACACCAACAACGACGCCCCCAACAGCGCCGGCATGAGCAGCGGGAGCGTGACCTTCAGGAAAGTGTACCGTTTCGACGCGCCCAGGTTCAGCGCCGCCTCCTTCACCGTCGGATCGATCCCGGCCAGCGCCGCATGTACCATGAAATAGAAATACACGCAGAAGGAATAGCCGTGAACCACGATAACCGCCGGAATTCCATCCAGCCCGAACGGCGGCGCTTCGAGCCCGAACAAGTGCTGAAGACCCCTCGGAATGATCCCCGTGGCGCCGAGCAGGAAGTCAAATGCTACCACGCCCACGATCGGCGGCAGAACAATCGGCAAGATCGCCAGAGCCGCATACACCGACCGGCCCGGAAAACGCGCGGAACCGTAAAACATAGCGACCCCGGTCCCGATGAACGCCGCGAGAAGCACGCTGCCCAATGAGATGTAAATGCTGTTGCCCAGGGCCCGCAGTTGGGTCGGGTGCTCGGGATCGAATATCGCCGCATATCCTGCCAGGCTGAGCTTCCCGTCCTGAAAGACACTCTGCACAAAGACCCGAAGTGCCGGATAAAAAATCACCACCAGCAGCACCGCGGCGACAATCCCAATGCCCGCCCATTCGAACACTCGCACCCCAATGCTTCGCGAGCGAAGTCCGGATCGATCTTCTGCGGAACGGTCGAGATTGTTCATGGGAGGAACCGATCCTTTTCTTCCTCGCTCGGAACGCGGCACGTGTCTCTCCGCCCGAACCACCGGTATCGATTCCGGGCGACGACACGATAGGCCGGATTCCGAATGAAGCGCGGCACGAAGCGCGCAATGCTGAGGATCTGCCACGCGCCCCCGAGCCGGCGATAAACCTCCAACGACGCATCCGACTGATCGTGAATGCCCCGCTCGTCAACGTATATCATCGACCATTCCCGCGGATCATCCGAAAGCGGAGGCAATAATTGCTTGGCCGTCTCGCCAGTCAGCGGCGCGAATCGAAACGTACCGTTTCTGTCCGCCCGGCTCACCAAATCGACAAACGAATTGCACATAGCGCAAACTCCGTCGAAGAAAATGATCGGATGATCCATTTTCGACTCTTCGAGTATGTCTTTAACGCAGCTTGCGCTCATGGCTGCACCGGCTGAGTAGGGGCGCACGGCCGTGCGCCCGGAACTGCTTTTCGTCGCACTACAACCCATCCGTCGCCTCTCAGGGCTGACACGACCTTTTCGTACCCCAGGCTCGGAACCTTGGTCATATCGCTATTTCGAGAATCTCGGTTCCGGGGGAATATTGAACATCGTCTTCGACGGGCTCGAGATAAAGCTCAATCGCCTCCGTGATGTTCTTCAGCACTTCATCCTTCGTTGCACCCTCGCTAATACAGCCGGGAAGGCCTGGCACGTAAGCAGTAAACCCTCCTTCCTCACTTTGTTCAAGAACCACTTTTATTTTCATCGTTCCTTCTCCTTTAATTCATTTTGGATACTCGGTATCTTATCTTCACGCGGATACATCCGTAATTGATTCATATCGAAAGATGCAACCGTTCGCTCTCCCGGCTCAGGAATAGGCGGATGGGCTGGGCCGCGGGCGGTGAGGTGAATCCCGCCGTCCACCTCCAACTCGAATTCGACCTCCGAGCCGTGAAAGGTGATGGACACGACAAGCGCATTCGGTTCGCCTGGAACATCTGTGCTGTCCTGGCGAAGATGGATGCTCTCCGGAGGGGCCGTCAAAAGAACCGGCTCGTCCTTCACCGGTCGAAAATCGCTCGTGCAGCTCGAAGCGACCGGCACGGCAACCCGATACCCCGCGCCCCATTCCACGTCGATTTCATCGTCGCGGCACTCGCGCACGATTCCAGGAATCAGGTTTGCCCCTCGGATGAACTTCGCAACGAATGCCGTCGCCGGTTCGAAGTAGATCTCTTCCGGCGTCCCGATCTGTTGAACGATCCCCTCGCTCATCACACAGATCCGATCCGACATGCTCAGCGCTTCTTCCTGGTTGTGGGTGACATAGATCGTTGTCTTTCTCAACTCCTTTTGCAGTGAGCGAATCTCCGCCCTGGTTTCCGCCCGGAGCGATTCGTCCAGGTTGCTCAACGGCTCATCGAGAAGGAGTACAGTCGGCTCCACAACAATCGCGCGGGCCAGGGCCACGCGCTGCTGCTGGCCGCCGCTCAATTCCCGGACGGGACGAGCCTGGAACCCATCGAGCTTAACTAACGACAGCGCCTGAGCCACTTTTCGCGCCAGCTCTTCCCGATCTGCTGAAAGAAACCGCCCCATGCCTCGAGCTTTCAATCCGAAGGCGACGTTTTCGAAGACATTCATGTGTGGAAAGAGGGCGTAAGACTGGAAAACGAGGGCCGTGTCGCGCATCTCCGGCGGCACGGTGGTCACGTCCCGATCGCCGAAAAAGATTCTGCCCGATGTGGGCCGGGCGAAACCTGCAATCATGCGCAGAGTCGTCGTCTTCCCGCATCCGCTCGGACCCAGCAGGCTGAAGAACTCACCATCAGCCACTTCCAGGTCCAGGCCCACCACGGCCGGAACCTCTCCGTAATGCTTCGACACATTGTCCAGTTGAACAGAGCTCATTGTTTCAAGTGCGAAGTTCTCAGTGCGAAGTGCGAAGGAAATCGATTATTTCGTACTTCTTACTTCTTCCATCGCAAGCTTTATTTCCTCTTGCACAGCCGGATCTTCTTCAGCTTCAAGCCGCCGTTCCAGCGTCAGCCGCGCGTCCTCCCCTCCGATTCGCCCCAATGCCCAGGCGGCATGCCCGCGCACCAGCGGCGCGGGGTCGTTTTCCAGCGCTTCACTCAATGCCGGCACGGCTTCTGGATTCCGCAGATTGCCCAGGACGATCGCCGCATTTCGCGCGAGGCGCTTTCTTCCGGTCCGCATCAGAGGAGTTCCTTCGAACCGGTCGCGATACTCCCGATTATTCCGGATCTGGAGAATCGGAATAAGCGAAAGCAGCGGGCCCACCCCGGCCGATGGTCGAAGCTCGTGCCAAAGGGTCTCCTCGCGCCCCTCATGCGCCGGGCAAACCTGCAGACAATCATCGCATCCGAACAAGCGATCCCCAATCAAAGGACGCAGTTCATGCGGAATCGATCCTTTATGTTCAATCGTGAGATAGGAGATACACCGCGGCGCGTCGAGAACGTACTCCTCGTCCAGCGCACCCGTGGGACAGGCCGACACACAGTTGTGACACCGCCCGCACGTATCGGGAACGCGTTTGTCCGGCTCCAGCTCGAGTGTCGTCAGGATCTCCCCAAGAAGTATCCACGGGCCGAACTGCCGGTTCAGCAGCATGGTCGTTTTGCCCCGGAAACCCATCCCCGCGATCTCGCCAACCGTCCGTTCCAACACCGGTCGCGTATCCACACAGACCAGGCACCGGGCTGTCCCATCCGATTTCTCCTCAATCCAACCGGCCAGCGCCTCCAGGCGCCTTCCCAGCACATCGTGATAGTCCCTCCCCCAGGCGTAGCGCGCCACGCTCCCCATAGGTCTGTCTTGAAGCTGGACCAGGTTGCTCCGGGTGTGGTAATTCGCCCCGGCCACGATAATGCTTCTCGCTTCTGGAAAGTCGGTGCTGAGCTTTGTCGCCCTTTCAGAGAACCGGAGCATGTAATCCATTTCCCCTGCGCGACCTGCCTGGTTCCATTTTTCCAACGCTCTCTCTGCGGGGAAGATGGGCTCCGCGGGCGCGATCCCCGCTAGATCAAATCCCATCTCAACAGCTTTCGCCTTGATATCCTGCGAACTCGGCATAGCCTCGTTCCCTGTTGGAGACTCATTATCCCGAATGTCCATGAATTATGCCCGTTTATGCAGCAATGAACAACACGACGATTTCTGCTCTTTCCCGTTTTCGGGACCGATGATCCGTTCCTGTCGGCCGGATCTGCCCTGGTATCCCGGCTGGAATCAAAGTGGAAAACACAAACTCGGGCATGATACGATGCACCTCCGGGTCAATGCGGTCTGGATTTCGAAAAAAGGAGCTAAATCGTGGTAGGCAAGAAAACAACGATTGGATTGATTTGTCGCGAATGCGATCTTGAAATAAAGATCAGCGTAAGCCAGGAACGCCTGGAGGGCGAAGGAGCCGAACCCATGGCACGGCGCTTGGAGTCGGCCCTCGTCTCTTTTGCCCAGTCGCTGAAGGAGTGTCCTTCCTGCGGAGACGATAACTTCTGGAACGCAACCCTCCGAACCGAATCCTCATAAGCGGGCGAAAGAAAAACCCCGCCTGACTTCATGTTGCGATTCCTTGTCCGGTGTCCCGGCTCTCGCCCTCTGTCGGCCGTCCTTCCACCAAACCCTTAATATTGCCGAAAAGCGGAATTTCGTCCGTTCAACCCTCGGCTGTCATCGTTCCCTGATGCCAAATCGTTTATAGGTTGAGTTCGTCAGGGGAAGTGTCTTTGCAAACGCAAAACAGGTCTACTCCTGTGAAACTCGGCGAGAGTTGCCAATTGGAACTCCGGGAGATGGCCAATAAAGGCAAAATTGAGAAAACATTGGTGGCTCTAGTCATTTTGCTTACATCCATGCGGAACTGCCGGTTTGGCTTCATCGTCTAATTGTTGAGTATAAATGACAATAAGATAATCGGCGCAGGTTGTTGACCCCACCTCACTGGCGACTTTAATAAGCCCTTCCCCCCGGGCACCACCGGTCGCCGCAACCTGCGCCTCTTTATTCATACCCTCGGAAAATTCCGACTCATTAAATAGTCTCGGCATCGCGACCTTCTTTCCGCAGTGCCAAGGCTTCTGAATTTGTGTCCTCCCTCCCGGAAACACAGAGTAGTCGTACGCATTTTCTTTATGCGGACGACCTGTGATCGAAAGCCGGCCATGGGATCCCCAGGATTCCATTTCACATGCTGTCGCTAAATCTGAGTCAGGACGCACCCTTCCCGGACACGAGGCAATTCGATCAAAAGAATTTGCTTGAATGGAAAGTTAAAGTTGTGGATGCAGGAAAGAACTACAGTGCATTCAACTCTGCGTGGTGAATTTCTTCAGAGGCGGATTCTTTTATCGTCAGGAAGAAATCGATTTGCTGAACGGGAACAAAGTTGTTGGCGCGCGTGCTTCGACGGCGATCTTCGGCGCGACGATCTGAGGCGAGGTACATGCAATGCGCGCATTCCAGCCGATCACGGATACACATTCCGCAATAGTTGTGTGCCCGACTTCCGGTGATCGGCATGGGCTTTCTCGCGGCGGCGAGGGCTTTCTGCGCGCGATCGGAAGGAAAAGGAACTCGCTCAACTAAAAAGGTAGATGAATTGAAGCGTCTTGCCGCCCTTGGTTGGAACAAAACTTCTTGATTATTCTAACACAGAACGATGGCTGCGGCAATGTTCGAGTTCAAATTCAGGGACAATTTTCAAACTGAACAAAAAAGGCAATGCGAAGTTGTTCTGCAAATTGAAGATTTGTTTTCGATAAAGTGGCATATACGAAAGAAATTGCCTGTGCAATGGTTCACACCTGCAGATTTAAACTTGGCTGAGAGAAGTCACAGGAAAATCATCGCATGCTTTGAACTGTGATTCTAATGTCCGGGACAATCTTGATCCTACGTCCTCGGCAATGAAAAGATCCAGGATCACAGTGCCTATCTCAGCGTTTCCGATCCCTAGCCGGAAAACTCGATTTTGATTTCCTCTTCAAGCCCGGATTTCCCAAATGAGGGTCCAATCTGTGTAGAATGGATTGTCGATTGGCCCTGTAAACAGGGGGTTTTCTGGAGATGATAGCAAGGGATAGAGGGAAATCCAATGGGTGAAGCACTGGTCGCTTACGACGTTGCGGGAGAAGCTCGTCAAGATTGGTGCGAAGGTTGTCACCCACGCACGGTATGTTGTGTTTCAAATCGCCGAGGTGGCCATCCCGTAGCGGTTGTTCGAGGTCATCCTTCGGCGCATCTGGCGGCTTGGGCCAGCGCTGCCAGCGCCGACGTGACGGGAACGACGACCTCAACCGCAAGGATTGCGCAACCTTTTGGGAAGCGGTCCGTCTTGAATCAGGGAAATCGAGGACGAGTCCCGTCAAACATCCAAAATCCGTGTCCTCGAACGATTCATAAGCCGCCTAGAAGGGTAAATGACGGCTTGAAAGCGCCTATTGACTCTGTAACAATGGTTCAAACCCATCGGCGATGCTCGCGGGTGGGCCCATATAGGAAATCTCGACTAAGTTATCACGTGCCACGCTCCGTCATAGTAGGCCAGATATGACTCCTCGGTACCGGACAATGCCCATTTCAAACGAGCCTGGAAAGTCTCGCGGGCCGAGTCGAGTCCTTCGTCGACAAATCTCGCTTCCCACATATAGCGGACTACAGCTTCGGTTTGCCCTTCGTTCGTGTATTCAATCGATTCAATACCACGGACAAACTTCTCAGCTATATTCAATTCGACGCGCGCTGGACGAGGTCCCGAGTTGCCAATACCGCGGATCACCAGTTCTTCCCCCTTCTCTGTAAGGCTAATCTCGTAGTAAGTTATATAACCTTTCCAGCCGGGTTCGTAGCCACCCAAGTGATTGAATCGTATGAGGCCAGCGCTAGCGAGAGTTTTATATAGGTCGGCGCCGACTCTGGGCGATTTTGCAAAACTGCCCAATCGGGCTTCGCCGGTATTCAAGGGAATTGTAGAAGTGAGACTACCGGTTCTTGTTTCGGCTACGGATACCTTCTCACCGAGTGTCAGTTCCAAGGTCAGATGGGCGTCCAGAAACTTTGCTGCCTGGATAATCTCGACGGCCGAGCTGTCGTCTAGTTTCACCTGCCCTAAACACGAGGAGGTGATCAGCATCACAGTTCCGGCTAAGACGGCGTGCCTCTTCGTATTCTTTCTCCGAATCCGGGACGCGGCAAATAATTACTCGGCGGTTTCGCTCCAAATCGGTACGGTTTCGATTGGAACCCACACCATGGCCGCTTCCTTCATAAACTCTGACGTGGCCATGCCTCGCAACCACCCACCCTTGATTTCCAAGATGTGAATCTGCAATTCAGTTAGTCCGAATACTCCGTCCACCTTTTTGCCAACGGCGAATATCGGCGGGAGTTCGTTCTCTGCAGCCTCAGTCATTGGATTGGGAACAGCGCTCCATAGGAGGAATCCGCCGATCACGCACAACAGGGGGATTAATATTCCACGAACTTTCAATGCGAAGGTCCTCGAATGCATTTTCTGGGTCTCCTTCTGTGGCCACGATACTTTGTGGCTGGCTGACAAGTTATCGCACGATAATTCATGATAAGAATTCCTTTGATGTCTGTCAAGTAGAGCAAATTTAGCAATTTAGCAACAGACTACGAATTTCGCTTGGGAGTCTTAGGTTTTCGTCCGTGTCGGCCCCGAATCCCTGGGCCATTTCCTGCATCATTCCAATCATTTCTTTGCTGAGCGCGATCGTCTGGACTATCGTGCCGCTGCCGTCCGGTTTGACCTTGATCAGCGTGTCGGATTGGTAGCAGCCCGTCACGGCGAGCAATACGAGGGGTACAAAAAGGACGCATCTATTTCTCATTGGAATCTCCTTCTTTTGGGTAGGGATTCTCGGGATATCTTCTGTTGATGTTCGTATTATGCCACAAACCAAAGTCGGCGCCGGACTCTTTCGGCCGCCTCTTCTTGTGGCAATCCCTCAAGATCTCTGGTTACTCTTCCAGGCCGGGATACTGTACCAGAGGTGAGCCTCGTGGATTATGTGGCGTCGTTAAGTTATAATTACACAAGGTAATTACGTAGTTTGGGGTAAATTGTGCTATTCAGATGTTTTTTTCACGCAGGTTATTCTCAGTTCTCTTTGTTGTCTCGACCTCGGCTCACCTGCTGCTGGGCTATGCCTTTTGGAAGGCGGAAATCTGGAGCCGGATCGGAATCGGAGATCCCCTGATGGAGGTTCGCGTCTCGCCGGAAACGGAGATTTCCTTTGAATTCGTCGAGCTTCCCCCGGAAATCCCGGTCGCCGACACGGCCCCCGACACCCCCGTTGTTTCTGACCGGAACACCGTCGCCTCGGATACTGAAGCCACGCCCGAGTCGGACACGAACACCCCGGTTACAGATGGCGAGAGTTCGGCCTCGAACGCCGTGTCCACCCCGGCGGTCAGCCCGGAAATGGCGTCCGCGCCCGTTCCTCTGCCGCCTGAATCGGAATCCGCTCCCCCGGTTCCAGTCGTTGAACCCGCCGATGTGGTCGAGGTCATTGAAGAAACCCTCCTGGAGCCTTTTGAGGAAGAAGTAGTCCTGAAGGAAGAAATCAGGGTTGCACGCGTGATGACACCCACTGTCGTAGAGCCTGAACCAGTGTCCCTCCCGGAGGAACCCGAAGCACTGGCCGGTACACCCCGGGAGCCATCCATGCCCCAGGAGGCCAAGAAACCGGAGGAGGACGCCGGCGTCGAGCGGGCGTCCATCCACGTCAACCTGGGTACGCGCGAAACGGAACTGGCCCCCTACCTATCGAAGTTGAAACGTGAAATACTTCAACAGTGGCTGCCTTTAATGAAGAACAGTTTCACCGGAGTTGCCAGGGCCCACGGGGAGGCTCTCCTGGAATTCACGGTGGCCCCGACCGGCGAGGCGAAAAACCTCAAAGTTCTCCAAACCCAGGACAAAGTCTTCGCCGATATCTGTCTGTTGGCGGTCAGTCGTGCCGGGCCCTTTGACGCGTTGCCCGTGGAAATTCCCGCTTACCGGCGCGAGCGAGGGCTGGGCATCCACTTTACTTTCGAATACTGATGGCAGAGATTTTCGAAAAAGGCGGCGTCATGATGTACCCACTGGCTTTCTGCTGGGTGCTGCTTGTCGCCATCATCATTGAAAGGCTGATCGTCCTCCGAAGAAGGCGGGTCCTGACGCCGGAAGTGATGCAGTTAATCGAAGAGATCGATCCGGAGTCCGACGTGAAGAATACGTCCGCCCTCTGCCGAGCCATCGGGACCCCACTGGCCCGGCTGGTGGAGGTCGGTCTGAGCAATAAAGAGCTGCCCCGGAGCGAAAACGAGGACATTTTGCGGATCAGCGCCCGCAAATACGTCCGAGCTCTGGACCGATGGCTGACACCCTTGGAAACGATCGCAATGATCTCCCCATTGATGGGCCTCCTGGGAACCGTCCTGGGCATGGTCAAAATATTCAACGCAATGGCCGAAGGGGGGATCGGCAACACCGAGGCCCTGTCCACGGGAATTTCAGAGGCACTCGTCACGACAATCTTCGGACTTTCCATCGCAATTCCGGCCCTGGTGGCGTACCACTATTTCACTCGGCGGGTGGACGGCCTGGTTGGCGAAATAGAGGACCGGCTTTCCCTTCTCGTTTGGAACCTCCACAGCGTCAGCCACCGCGGCGCCCAACCTAGAGAGTCGCACCATGGAGTTGCACCCACGCAAGAGACGCTCTCCGGTGATTAACATCACCTCGTTGATCGACGTCCTCTTTCTCCTGCTGATATTCCTGGTCGTCTCGACAACCTTTGCCGACCGGGCCGGGCTTCGCCTCAAACTGCCGGAAATGGCCTCCTCAGAATTGGCAGAATTCCAGGGGCTGACTCTGGTGATGGGTACGGACGGGCAAACAATCCTCGAAGGGAAACCGATAAATGATAATGAGATAGGCCCGTCGATCTTCCGGCTCCTTCGAGATGAGAGTCACGAACCCGTTCTAATCCTCAAGGCCGATGAAGGGGTGAGATACGGCCGGGTGATGGCGGCCATCGATGCGGCTCGAATGAATGGAATCAACCAAGTGACGGCGGTGTCTCGGCCCAAGGAGGAATCCGGGGCCCTTTCGGCTCAACCCGGTCAAGTTCCATGATGCTACCGATCATTGTGGGCGCCTTTGTCCTGATTTCCCTGGCGATCCTGTTTCTGCTGCCGAGCAAGCAGGAGCCGAAGGTCGAGGTGCCTCGGGCAAGGCGATCCCAGACCCGGATCGAAACGGGAATCCTCGACCCCCGAACCGGGAAAGAGATCTCCCAGACGCCGCAGGAAGGACAGCCCGTCCCGGCAATCCTGCCGGTGCCCGACAAACCGGATGTGTATCCTGACTGGCGGCCGCTTTCCAGGGGGGATCTGACTGCTCAATCGCTCGATGACCTCTCCATCCGGGTCCAGGTGATTGAGAAGTTGCCGTCGATCCTGCACGAGCTGCACGTGGTCATTAATGACCCGAAATCGACGGCCAGGGAAGTCGCACAGATCGCGGGAACCGATCCCATCATTGCCAGCCGGATACTCCAGACAGTCAACAGCGCGGCCTTCGGGCTCACCTCCAAGATCAACGATTTGTATCGGGCGGTCGTGATCGTCGGTTACAACGAAGTAAAACACATCGCCATGGAATCGGCCGTCAGCCATGCACTCTTGGGGAAAACCAAGAAAGAGACGGCCCTTCTGGCCTCCCTGTGGGCCCATTCCTTCCAGGCGTCTACGTGCGCTTTCGCATTCGCCAAACGTGCCGGTAGGCGGAATGCGGGCGCCGTCGCCACGATGGCCCTGCTGCACGATATTGGAAAGATTGGCATGGCGAGGCTCTATCCCGATGTGGACTGGGAGGAGGTCTTGGGGGTTCTCTGGACGATGGGGCCGATGGAGGCGATCAAAAAAGAAGAGGAGGTTTGCGCGGTCAACCACTGCATTGTGGGGGCGCTTCTGGCGGAACATTGGAATCTGTCCAGCGACACAGTCGCAGCCATCGAGATGCATCACATGCCACAGTTCGTGCCGCCGGACTCTCTTCCTCAGGAATTCCGTACAGAACTGGCCCTAACCCACCTGGCCGACCTGGCGGCTCACGCCTTTAATCAGCAGTTCTCAGAGGAAGAAGTGACTCCGGAGTCCCTCGAGATCTTCCAGCCCCGTGGCGATTACGCCCGGCTGTTCGGTTTTCCCCGCACCATGCAAGCCCTCCTGGATGAGCGGCTGAGCGCGGATTTGCGAAAGTCCGGGGCCTTCGTCTCGGGATTGGGAGAAGGCGCTCGAGAAACTGCGATGATCAACCCACGTCGCACCACAGTCATTATGCCGCCCAAACCCAAGCCCAAAGTTGCCGTCGAAAAAGCCCTTCAACTCAAGGGGGGAGATCTCCTCAGCAAGCGGTACAAACTCATCGACCAGTTGGGCCGAGGCGCCATGGGCGCCGTATTCAAGGCATTTGACGTCCAGCTTCAGTCGGTGGTGGCGATCAAGGTTCTCCCCCAAGACCTGGCAAGCGACGAAACGAGCCTGAAAAATTTCGTCCAGGAGGCCAAGGCAGCGATGGCCCTTACCCACCCCAATATCCTCCGGGTTTACAATCTCGAATCCGACGAGCGGGGTAAGTTTATTGTGATGGAGTACATTGACGGGGAGAACCTGACACAAATCCAAACTCGCCAGGCAGGCGCGTTCGATCCCAAGCAAGCCGCGGATCTCATAATCCCGATTTGCGAGGCGCTCCATTATGCTCACGGGAGAAAACTCGTCCACCGGGACATCAAGCCCGTCAACATCATGGTGGATCGGGAGGGCACCCCAAAGTTGGCCGATTTTGGAATCGCGCGGGTCATGGAGGACAATCAGTACCGCATGTCCGGACGCTTTGTCGCGGGGACACTCGCCTACATGAGCCCCGAACAGATCTCGGGAAACCCGATTGATGCCCGGAGCGACATCTATTCCTTGGGGGCCACCCTGTACGAGATGCTGTCCGGACAACCTCCATTCATCTCCGGGGACATCTACCATCAGGTCCTCGAAAAACCGCCGGAGGCTATTCCAACCGTTCCCGTCCCGGTCAACGCGGTAGTCATGAAATGTCTTGCCAAGAGGAAGGAAAACCGCTACCAATCCGCCGGCGAACTCCGGATGGCCCTCGTTCCCCTCACGAGGTGACGCCGGCCCAACCTTGACCCATTATAGACCGGCAGGCCTAAAGACCATACTTCGCGGCCCGAATCGGAGCCGCGGGAAATGGGACCTTCCGGCCAATCCTTCGCAAAGCGCGAAATTCCAACAACTTAGAGATTATTCTCCACAGAACCCCACAGTAATTCAATGGAAAGCACGCCGCAATTGAATTCCTTCGTTACCAGTGATAATATACAAAAACGGCGAAGCACTTCACAGTCTTCGAGACTTTGGATAGGCAGGAGGGGACTATCCGGTGAATAGTGCAACCCCTTGTGGATCAGATTGGAGGAGTCAAATATGCATCGCCAATTTTACGCCATTCCCCTTCTTATCTTCTCACTTTTCCTAGTCGCCCTTTTCCCATTAGCCGAACCGGTTGCTGCCCAGGAAACATTCAAGATCCCTCCAACTCTGTCTTCCAGGGAAGCGGTCAACCAGTTCCAGAGGCTCACGGAAGGGGATTCCTGGGAAGTTCAGTGGAACCCCGCGACAGGTTGGCCTTCCCTGCTCAAGAGCGGCAAGACGGAGATTCTTGGCACCGTGCCCGCGGATGCCGGCAAGCGCTTCCTTGAGCTGTATGGGACGGTTCTCGGGCTCAAGAGCCCGGACCAGTTGAAGCTCACGTCTCAACGCGAGTCCCCGGTTGGATACCACCTGCAATACACTCAATCGTTCCAAGGTCTGCCGGTTGAGAAGCGGCCCGCGGCCCTCCACCTGGACAAAGACCTGAGGGTATTCCGGATCTCTTCCCGTTTCGATCCAAAGGTCAAAGTGGATTTGAATGCGGCCATTTCGGAGTCGGACGGAATCGATATCGCCCTTTCCGCACAGTCTCCTGAAACCGAGTTGGCCGATCCTGCTCTTGCTGAGACAGTGATCTTTCCGGGCGAGAGGGAATACCGGCTGGCTTACAAAGTAACCCTCAATATCGCCCGGCCGAAAAGGGACCTGCTTGCGGTGGTTGTGGACGCAATAACAGGAGAAATCCTTGAAACGGAAAGCCTGGTACGTTATCCCCCACGGGTTCAAGGGCGCGTTTTTGATCCGAATCCGGTGACGACCCTCGGCAATCCCGCTCTCATGGATATGGAAGATTCTGACGATTCCGTGCCTCTGGAGGCGTACACCGATCCCGTGACGTTGGGGGGGCTCGATCCGGCACCGCCGCCGGACGGATTCTTCCTCCTGGAGGGCCCGTATGTCGCGATTGTGGACATCTCTGAACCGTTTATTGCCCCTCCCGCAGTAACCACACGCGACGGGTTTCGCGATTTCCTGCGCGGGAATGAAGGGTTTGAAGGGGTGATGGCCTACTACCACATCGATCAGGTGCAACGGTATATTCAGGCTATAGGCTTCAGCGATGTCAATAATCGGCAGATAGCAGTTGACCATCACGGGCTGCTCGGCGATGCCAATGCTGCTTACTTCCTGGGTCCCCAGGGGGAAGGCCACATCGAATTCGGTGATGGAACGATCGTATTCATTGAGATTGATGTTGATGGCGTCGTGACTACTACAGTATTCGAAGGGGTCGACGCGGGTGAAGACGGACACGTAATTGTTCACGAATACGGCCACGCCATCCAGGACAACCAGGTGCCCGGCTTTGGTCGATCTCACGAAGCGCGTTCCCTGGGCGAGGGTTTCAGCGACGTATTGGCGGCGATTTATTTTGCCGGAAGAGCTTACGGCGACGCGGTCGACGACGCCTGTATGGGCCCCTGGTTCGGCACCGCTTATGATCCCTTGCTTCTTTTTCCGCGTGGTTTTACGGAGCCGGCTTGTGTGCGCAGGGTGGACGGGACTGAGATTTATCCCGACGACATGCATGGTGAGGTGCATGATGACGGGGAGATTTGGTCGGGAGCGATCTGGGAAATGTTCCTCCGTCTTAGCGGGGACGACCCTGACAGATATGATGCCGCGGGGCGCCTCATCTTGGCCAACCATATCATGGCTAATAGTCTGATGCTGCCCGACACGAGCTTCTGGGAGGCCGCAGATGCCTTTCTCGAAGCCAATGTGTTGCTGCGCGGTGGGGAAGAACGGCGCATGATGGAGGAAGTCTTCCGCGAGCGAGGGCTCTTCAACCCGGGCGATCTCCCGAACCATTTCCTGCCTGCGGTTGAGATTCCTTTCGAATTCATTGACATCAGCTGGTCAGGGAACATCCTTACTTCTGACACGGGGGACTTGGCGGATAACATCGCAGTAGTTGTCCCTCTTTCCGATACTCAGGATTTCTTCTTCCGATTCAATGATGACCCAACTACAACCGATGACGACCGATTTACCCTGTATACAGACGTAATGGTCAGTTCGAACGGGCTCCTCTCCTTCATACTCAACGAAGACTTTGTGCGGGATTTCCAGAATACGTTCCTCCGATCTGTTCGTTTTCCCAATGCATTCGTCGCGCCGTTTTGGGACGACCTCTATCCCCCGCGCGTGACATCGAGAGTCTACTTCCAGACACTCGACTCGGCGCCCAGTCGAAGGTTCATTGTCCAGTGGAATGACATGGCCCGGTTCGACGACATATCGACCGTCTCACTGACTTTCCAAGTCATCCTATTCGAGGAATCGGGGGACATCCAGTTCAATTACCGGACAATGAACGGACCCGGCGCAGACGGCGTCGTGCCGGTCGATTGTGCTTCTCTCGAGTTTCCGCCTCTCGATTGCTTCAGTCCGGGCGCTACCGTCGGGATCGAGAACTGGAAGGGCGCAGAAGGGGTCCTGGTTTCCAATAACCACCCGGGCCTGATCCGTTCGAACCTCTCCCTCTACTTTGAACAGGTCGATTTTCCGGTCGATCGGCCCTACCGGGTCGCGTTGTCCGAGGACCAGGTGTTCATGAACCTCAACGACGAAGCAGTTATCGACGCGGAGGTGTTCTTCGATTTCGACGGGAACGGACTTCCGGATCAGGGAGAAGAGGAACCCAGGCCGTTCACAGCGCTTAACGCGAGTTTCCAGAGCACCAATCCGCAGGTTCCGCTTGATACCGAAGTCACCGTGAACGGCAACCAGGTAACGCTGAAGTCAGGAAGCGTTGATGGAGTGGGCATCCTGACCGTTTCTTTGGCGGCCGATCCCTCTTTCCAAGCCCTCGCGCGCGTTGACATTGTTGCGCAAGGCGGCGCCGAAGGTGAAGGCGAGGGTGAAGGCGAAGTAATAGGCGGAGAAGGAGAGGGTGAGGTAATCGGCGGAGAAGGTGAAGGCGAAGGTGAAGGCGAAGGAGAGCAAGATGAGCAGCCGGGCGACTATGGCGCCCAGGCGGCGATAGCTTCCTCGGTGTCCTCTCTCGACACCCTTCGCAGCCTGCGCGATTCTTCTGTGATGGGAACCCAGGCCGGAAGTTTCCTGGCGAGCGTGTACTACAGCCGGCAGACAGGGGAAACGGTCACGGCGGCCCTGTCCAGCTCGACTGCGGTCTCGTTTGTCCACCGGGCCGTGTACAGGCCCCTTATCTCGCTGTTGAGGGCAGATATCGTGCTGAGCGGATTTCTGTTCGCCGGATTGGCAGTATTTCGCTCAACGCGGCGCAACCGAGCGTAACACCTGACATCAGATTGAAGGCCTCGCGGGCATCGGCATACGGCTGGTGCCCGCGCTTTTTCTTCCGGAATCACCGTTGAAATGGCCCTAAATCTGCACAAAACCCCTTGATTTTACCTGCTCCGCCATATAAGATTATGGCCACATTTAAGAGGGGTTTTTCGCGGTGAGAGCACGCGTAAGTATAGTCAGAAGCGAGGATTACGCCCAGGACGCCATTCGACGGGCGATTCTGGAGACGTTTGAGTCCCACGGCGGGCTGGAGCAGTTCGTCCGCCCAGGGGAGCGGGTGCTTCTCAAACCGAATTTCGTCAGCTCCATGACCCCCGTCATGGAGACCTACACGCATCCGGAGATTATCCGGTGCATGGCGGAGCTGGTCGTGGAGATCGGCGCCCACCCCGTTGTCGGCGACAGCCCCGCCTTCGGCAGCGCCAGGGGCTGCGTGCGCAAACTAAAGCTTGAAGAGCCGCTTCGGCGGCTTGGGGCGGAGATTGTTGAGTTCAAGCGAGGAACCAAGGTCGCCAACTCCCAGGGAAAGGTTTACAGCCACCTCCACATCGCCCGGACTGTGTTGGAGTGCGATAAGGTCATCAATTTGCCGAAGCTCAAGACGCACCAGCAGCTCTACCTGACCGGCGCGGTCAAGAACTGCTTCGGGTGCGTGGCCGGCAAGCGAAAGGCCTGGTGGCATTTTAAGGCAGGCAATTTCGAGAACTACTTCGCGCGGATGCTCGTTGAGACATGGCAATTAGTCCGGCCCGCATTCAACCTGATGGATGGCGTGACGGCGATGGAAGGCCAGGGGCCGGCGAAGGGAACGGGCAGGTTTGTGGGTGTTCTCCTGGGTGGGACGGACGCGCCTGCCATCGATCGCGTCATGTGCGAAATCGTCGGAGCCGATGCGTCCAGAATACGAACCTTGATGGCTTCCCGGGAGTTGGGGATTGGGACGCCGGATCTGGATCGCATCGAAACAGTGGGAGAATCTCCGGAATCGTTCCGAATAAAGGACTTTCAGTTTCCGAAACTGATGGCCATCGGCTTCAGTTTTCCGAGAATCGTGCGAAGCACCATGAAACAGGCCTGGATGCTCCGAAAAGAGCTGGCTTAGGGGCCTTCATCGAACTTTATCGTTAGGAGAGGATTATCAATGACTACGGCGCAACTGGAAAACATTGCACAAGATTTGGAAAAGAAATCCGCCCACGAGGTTCTTGAGTGGGCCCTGAGTGAATTCCATCCCAAGATCGCTCTTGCATCCAGCTTCGGCGCGGAGGATGTGGTTCTCATCGACATGATGTCACGGATAAATTCCGAGGCGCGGATTTTTACTCTGGACACCGGGCGACTGCATCAGGAGACCTACGACCTGATGGACCAGGTACGTGAAAAATATGGAATCGAAATTCAGGTGATGTTCCCTGTCCAGGAGGCCGTCGAGGATATGGTCCGGTCCCGCGGGATGAATCTCTTCTACCACAGCATTGAGAACCGAAAGATGTGCTGCGGCATTCGCAAGATCGAGCCGCTCAAGCGGGCGCTCTCCGAGCTGGACGCCTGGATCACCGGCCTCCGACGCGACCAGACCGGCCACCGGGAGACTATTGCCAAGGTTCACGATGACCCCGGGTTCGGCGTCGTCAAGGTCAACCCCCTTGCAGACTGGAGCTCCGATCGGATCTGGGAATACATTCGCGACAACGACGTTCCCTACAACAACCTGCACGACCAGGACTTTCCAAGCATCGGATGCGCTCCTTGCACTCGCGCTGTTCGTCCCGGTGAGGATCCACGCTCCGGCCGTTGGTGGTGGGAACACGAAGGCAGCGAGGGGAAAAAGGAGTGCGGCCTCCACGTCCGTAATTACTCCATTTGAACCGCTGATAGCGCAGAGAACCGTAGAGGGAACAAATTTTTGGCCGTTTGCAGGGGCGCACGGCGTGCGCCCTTTATCATTTCTAAAGAAATCTGAATGAACTCGGTGTTTTTCCGACCCCTCTGTGGTTCCATCTTTTGGGCCTCCGATAAATCCAGGCCGGGTACAGAGAGTTCTACGATCAGCGGCAGATGATCCGAGCCGATGTCGGGACCCGTGTAGCAGTCCACGACCTGAATCTCCGGGCTGCACAGGCAATGATCTATAGGAATCATCAGGGGGCCGAGTCCTACCGGCCAGGTGGCCATGACGCCAAATCCCCGTCGTGTATTGACCAACCCGCAATCCGTCTCAAACCGGTGATAAGTCGGTGACCACATGGTCGTGTTGAGGTCCCCGATGACGACGCACGGCCCTTCTTTCTCCTGGACAAAGGCTGCTAGATCCACTAGCTGCGCATTACGTATGGCCGTGTACTGGGCCCCCGGCGGCGGCAATGTGTGGATGGCGACGAGAGAAAGCGACTTTCCCCCCAGAGGAATCTCGCCAACGATTGCGGGGGCGGAGCTGTTCCCGAAATCCTCGATGATTTGTGTGTTCTCCAACGGAAGCCGGCTGAGGAGAGCTATCCCGAAATTGTCGGACCTGGGTTGCGTGACCTTAAAGGGGTAGGATTCCTTCAAAGGAGCAAGCGCTCCCATCCAGTCCCAGTTGACTTCAAGCAAGACAAGAATATCGGGGTCAACTTCTCGGACAATCCCCAGCACCTGTTCATACTTCGGATTCTCTGTTAGAACATTACACAGCAGAATACGAAGGTTCGGAGCAAGAGCCGACTGCGCGTGAGAAGCGCGGGGCCAATACCAAGGCAGGATAATACAGAAGTTGACCGCAATAACCAGCAGCCCCAGAGCGCTCCAGCGCCAAGCGCGAAATCCGAGAAGTGCGCCCGTGAGAATTATGGCGCCAAGAAGGTAGAAGACGCGGAAATGACAAGTGAGCTCGAGGTAACGATGCAGTCCGCCCAGGAACGCGGCGCAACTCAAAGCCCCCACACACGCCAACAGAAACTTACATCTCTTGAGGATCGCCGGAAAGACCGCTTCTTTCCAACGGATTTCACCCCACTTCATCCGGGAATCCTCTCCGCCCTCTGCGGTTCGATTCCCCCTTCTCTCGCACCGAGTATCTCCAGCGCCACGTCGTTGGCCAACGCCATGCCCTTCGGGGTGGGCCGCAGGGCCGACCTCGTGGTTTCCAGGAGGTCTTCTTTGAGGAGGAAGGGAAGGCTCGATGAAATGATTTCCTTCAGGTCCCGTCCGAATCTCTGACCAAACCGGTCCAGATCAATCCCGTCGCTCGTCCGCAATCCTTGAAGAATCGTCTCGGTCATCTCGGAATCGATCTCGATTAACTCGGTTTCTTCCTCGGCGGATCCCGTGGTCTCCACCGCCTCGATGTACTTCTGCGGCAGCTTCAAGTTCTGGGAGCGAAAGCCGTCGAGGTAAGAGAATCCGCCGGGACCGATCCCGATATAGAGTTCATTTCGCCAATAAACCTGGTTGTGAACCGATCGCAAACCGGGACGGGCATAATTCGAGATCTCGTAGTGCTCGAAGCCCTGGGCGGCCAGGAATTCCTCTGCCGCGAAGTACATCTCCTCTTCCAGCTCGTCAAAGACCTTTCGGATCTGCCCGGTCATCCGTAAATGATCCAGATGTGTGCCTTCCGTGTAAGTGAGGCCATATAAAGAGAGGTGTTGCGGCTCCAGGGCGGTCGCTTTGGCCAATGAGTCTCGCCACGAATCGAGGCTTTGGCCGGGGATCGCGAAGATCAGGTCCAGGCTGATGTTCTTGTGGCCTGCATTCCGCAGGTTCGCCACAGTCCTTCCGATCTCATCCGGACCGTGCCGCCGGGTCAGGACCGACAACTCTTTCTGCGAAAATGATTGCGCGCCGACACTGACGCGATTGACGCCGAGTTCACCCCAGACATTGGCCAGCTCGAGTGTAACGTCCCCGGGATTCGCTTCGAGGGTGATCTCTGACCCGGGGTCAAGAAGGAAATGCGCGCGAACCGCCCCGAAAAGATCTGCCAACTCCCCATCGCTCATGAGTGACGGCGTTCCGCCGCCGATGAACAGAGTCCTGATTTTCGGGAACTTCTCGCTTCTCCATGCCATCTCGCGACACATCGCACGCAGAAGTCGCGGCCGGACATCTTCCCGGTCCACGTAAACGTTGAAGTCGCAGTAAGAGCAGCGGGAGAGGCAATACGGAAAGTGGATATACAATCCCGGGGAGGGATCTATGGGCCGAGCATTTGCCATCGACTGATTGGGTACCAGATGAGGATCGCTTTCCCTTTGACGGTTCCAATGGGGGCGAATCCCCACTGTCGGCCGTCTTTGCTGTTGGCGCTGTTATCCCCCAGCACGAAGATGTGCCCGTCCGGGATAAGGGTCGGTTCGGTCCCATAGGTCGAGTAGTTGTTCTTAGTCGCGATACGGACGAACGCAACCTCTTTGAGCATTCTCTCGGAAATCAGGGAGTTGCCATGCGATAACTGACGGCGTTTTCCCTGCGCCGCCATTTGGCCCATTTCCGGCCCACTGTAATAGTAATTTCCCGGCAGGCTGGGAGGACCGTCCAGTCTTTTCCCGTTGATGTGAACTGCCCCGTCCTTTATCTGAACCAATTCCCCGGGAAGACCCACAACGCGTTTGACCAATGTTTTCGGTTCCTTCGGTGATCGGAACACCACAACATCCCACCGCTGCGGTCCGTCGTTAGGGAAGTAGTACTTCGTGCCGAAGGGAAGCCGAATGCCGTACGCGAACTTCTTGACCAGAATTCTGTCGTAATGCGGCTCGTCCATCAGGGTCGGTCTCATCGACCCGGAGGGGATTTTGTAGGGCTCAAACAGAAAATGCCGGAAAATGAGCGCGATAAGAACCGCAATAGATAGCGGCTCGATCCAGTCATGAACCAGCTTCTTCTTTCGCAGGGTCCGGATTCGGTGACGAAGATCCCAGCCGTTGGCGGGCGCTTCAGCAGCCTCTTGTTCGGTGGGTTTGTCGGGCATATCTCTTCTTCTGTAATTCCAACGGCCGCACCAGCAAAGAACTATTCCATCTTCAGCACGGCCATGAACGCTTCCTGGGGCACATCGACTTGTCCCACGCGCTTCATTCGGCGCTTCCCCTCTTTCTGTTTTTCGAGGAGCTTGCGTTTCCGGGTGACATCGCCCCCGTAACATTTTGCGGTCACGTTTTTGCGCAGGGGCCGAACGGTTTCGCGCGCGACGACCTTGCTTCCAATAGCCGCCTGAATAACGACCTCGAATAATTGACGCGGAATGATCTCTTTCAGTTTCTGGCCAAGCGCCCGGCCGACTTCGTATGCGCGATCCCGGGGAACAATCGTCGAAAGCGCATCCACAACGTCGCTGTTGAGCAGCATGTCCAGCTTCACCACCTCGGCGGGACGGTACCCGATGTGGCGATAGTCGTAGGACCCATATCCGCGAGTCGTGGACTTGAGCCTGTCGTTGAAGTCGGTGATCGATTCGGATAAGGGCAGCTCGAAAAAGATCAGCAGCCGGTTTCCTTCCAGATACTCGGCCTTCTTGTGAATCCCCCGGCGTTTCTCGCACAAGTCATAAACCGCTCCCATGTACTCCGTCGGAACCAATATGTCCATCTCGATATACGGCTCCATGATCTGCTCGATTTCCCCCGGGGACGGGAAAGCAGCCGGATTATCGACATGAACGGTCTCCCCCCCTTTCTTTATGACGCTATACACCACCGATGGTGCGGAAGCGACCAGCTCGAGATCAAATTCCCGCTCCAGCCGTTCCTGGATGATCTCCATGTGCAACCGGCCCAGGAAACCGCACCGGAATCCAAATCCGAGCGCGTGGGAATTCTCCGGCACATACTCGAAAGAGCTGTCATTAAGGCTCAGACGGTCCAGAGCTGCCGACAGATCCTCGTATCGATTGCCGTCGACGGGGAACAGCCCGCAATAGACGACGGGGTGAACATCCTCGTAACCGGGCAGCGGCTCCTTGGCCGCCCGCCTGTCTTCCGTGACCGTATCCCCTACTCGCACGTCGTGGAGGCTCTTGATTCCTGCGATCAGGTAGCCGACCTCTCCCGTCTCCAGCGAGTCCGTTGGTGTCATATTGGGTCGGAAGGACCCGGTTTCCGCGACCTCGTAAGTCGCTCCGGATGACATCAGGCGGATCTTTGACCGGCGCGTGATTCGGCCGTCCACGACCCGGACATAGACGATCACTCCGCGATAAGAGTTGTAGGCGGAATCGAAAATCAACGCGCGCGTAGGCGCATCATACTCACCCTTCGGCGGGGGAATCCTCGAAACGACTGTTTCGAGAATCTCTTCGGTGCCTTTCCCTTCCTTGGCGCTGGCATGGATGATCTCATCCTTGTTGAATCCGAACACCTGCTCAAGCTGATGCTCCACCTCCTCGGGCCGGGCGGCGGGGAGATCGATCTTATTGATGACTGGAATGATTTCCAGGTCGTGCTCGATCGCCAGGTAAGCATTTGCGATCGTCTGGGCCTGGATCCCTTGCGCGGCGTCCACAACGAGCAGGACACCCTCACACGCGCTGAGGCTGCGACTCACTTCGTAGGAGAAATCCACGTGACCGGGAGTGTCGATGAGATTGAGAACGTACTTGTTCCCGTCTTTCGCCACGTAATCCAAGCGAACGGCTGTCGCCTTGATCGTGATCCCGCGCTCGCGCTCGAGGTCCATGCTGTCGAGGACCTGTGACTTCATCTCCCGTTCGGAGATCGTTCCCGTTTCCTCGAGCAGACGATCAGCCAGCGTCGACTTCCCGTGATCGATGTGGGCGATGATGCAGAAATTGCGGACGAACTGCAGGCTCATGACGGATGCGCCGCTCCGGCCAGTTTCTGCAGAAAAGACGCGGCCTTCGACCCCCGTTCAGTCACATGTTGTGTCCATTCCATCGTGAGCCTCTGGAGAAATTCTGCCTGCTTGGGTGGAATGCGCAGCCGGTTCAGGCGATCCCAGGGCATCCCGCCCAGTGCGCGGAAGTGCGCCAGTAACTGACGGTTCAGGCGGAACTTTGACTGTGACTTGCAGACACCGCAGACCCAGCCGCCCGCAACGAAATCTACCGCCGTCCCGGTCTCCTTCAGATCCTTGCCGCATTTCACGCACGAGCCGAATTCCGGAAGGAACCCCTGCTGCGCCAGAAGGCGAATATGAAAAGCCGGGCCGGCGACTTGCGATGAGAGACCGCCTTCTATTCCGGTCAGGGCATCCAGAAGCAGCTTAAATAGATCTTCCTCGCGTTCGCCTTCGCGTCCAAATTGTCCCGCTAATTCAAGCATATTGCAAACTCGAGCGAAATCTACCAGGTTCTCGCGAATAGCGCGAAATTCCGTCTTGAGCAAGGCTTCCGTCAACGTTCCCAGGTCCGCTCCTGGGCGGAGACTATAGGCTATCTCCAGCAGGGAAGGGGCATCAAGTGTTCCCAGGAACGGGCTTTTGGGCCTCTTCGCTCCTTTCGCCAGAAGACGAAGCTGGCCGACGTCCGGAGTGAGAAGAGTCACAATCCGGCTTGAGTTGGAGTAATCGATCGAGCGTAAGACGATCGCTTCCGTCTGGCGGATGCTCACGGAGTATTTGCACCTAAATCCATCACTGAATATTCGCAAAATGCTACCACAGGAACCCGGGATTGTCAAACGCGCGCGTGTTGTAACTCATTTATTGACTTGGATTTTCGTAAGGAGAAGGTTAAGATTTGTTGGTTGCTACTAAATCGACCAATTCTCCAAGATCATCCGGTTTGCGACTCCACCATGGGGGGCTCTCAGAGTGAAGATCATCGTTGCCCCTGATTCTTTCAAAGGGTCCTTATCCTCCATTGAGGCCGCTCACGCCATGCGAGACGGCATCCTGGAAGCGTGGCCCGAAGCAGAGCCGGTCTGCATTCCCCTCGCGGACGGGGGAGAGGGGACTGTCAGCGTGCTGCTGAGAGCATTGAACGGGCGGTCACTGGAGCTTGACGTCACCGGCCCGCTCGGAAAACCCGTTGCAGCGCCGTTCTGCCTTATCGAAAAGGAGAAGATCGCCATCTTCGAGATGGCCGCCGCGGCGGGGCTCCCACTGGTCCCCGTGGAGAAGCGGAACCCCTTGGTTACAACCACTTACGGCGCGGGGGAGCTGATCCGGCATGCCTTGGACATCGGCTGCCGGGATATCTGGATCGGTGTGGGCGGCAGCGCCACCGTCGACGGCGGGACAGGGGTAGCGGAGGCTGTCGGGATACGTTTTCTGGACGCGAAAGACAGGCCTGTCCCCCGGGGTGGAGGGGGGCTTGAGTCCCTTGCGCGGATTGACACATCCGAGATGGACGCTCGCCTCAAGGAGTGCCGAATCAGGATCCTCTGTGATGTCCGCAATCCCCTTCTGGGCCCCACCGGTGCCGCACGGGTCTTCGGACCTCAGAAGGGAGCGGACGAGGAGATGGTCGTGCGTCTCGAAGCGGGGTTGGCGCGCCTGGCGGACCAGATCCGAAGGCAGACCGGCAGACAGGTGGCCTCGGTTCCCGGAATGGGAGCCGCCGGAGGGTTTGCCGTATGTCTCACAGCCTTCACGGGAGCGGAAATCGTCGAAGGGGCCCAGTTCATTCTTGAAAAGGTCGGATTGGCAGAACACTTTCCGGATGCGAACGTCTTGTTTACAGGGGAAGGATCCATCGACTCTCAGTGCCGATTTGGCAAGGCCACATGGACGGCCGGCCGAATGGCCAAGAGGGCCGGGCTGACCGTCGTCGCCTTCACGGGAAAGCTCGGTGACGGTTGGGAGGAATTGATCGGCGAGGCCTACGATGTGGTCTTCCCTATCGCGGAACAGCCCAGCACCCTGGCCTATCAAGTGACCCATGCGGCGGACCTGTTGAGGAAGGCCTCACGCAGAATCAGCCTTCTGTTCCGCGCGTTGAAGGGCGGGACATAAAATCGCAACCCTTCCTAACCCTCTGCTCCATTTGTGGTTGCGCATCAGGGTTGCAGTTTCATGACAAAGTTGCTAAATTCGCGATGATAATCCTATCGAGGTAGCGCAGGCGTCCCGCCTGCGGGTCCATGGGTAAGCCTGTCCCTTCAACAAGCTCAGGGCAGGCTCTGAGTCCTCATAGGAATGCCATGCTACCCTGCCCAGACTTTTTGTTCACTTACCTCTGGGGAACTCTCCTTGGAGGGCCGATGTTCGGGCGTCGCCGACACCAGAATTACGGTATCCTTCAACTCAATTCCACATGCATAACCGTGAGGAGACACAAATAGCAGGGAGGGATCTGTCAATTTGTAGATCTTGGCACATGAAAAGAGGGGAAAGTCGGCCATGAGAAAAGCGACGTTTTGGTTTCCAAGACTCTTATTGGTGATAATGTTGGCGTTCCTGATGTCCGGGTCCGATTGCACGATTACCATCGCTCCCGATGGCGATGGCGAAGGTGAAGGCGAAGAGGGCGGTCCCGTTGTCGGCGAAGGCGAGGGCGAAGAAGCCCCTCCAGTGCCCGGCGAAGGTGAAGGCGGAGAGGGCGAAGGCGAGGGCGAGGGCGAAGGTGAAGGTGGGGGCCTGGTCGGTATTCTGTTTGGCCAGGTCTCATCGGTCGACGGCACCCCGATTCCCAGTGCGTCCGTTCTCCTCGATAACGGCCTTTCTTCTTCGACCGACGAGAACGGATTCTATTCGTTCTCCGGTTTGACCCCAGGCGAAACAATCGTCGCGAAGTTCACGGTAGAAGGGTTTGCAGACACTTCCAAGTCCTTTACCGTAAAGGAAGACGATTCCGCGGCCCCTGCCTGCGTGATTATGGCTCCCGTAGCCCCGACGCAAATCTTCGATTTGGACGCAGGCACCCAAACTGTGAGGAGCGGTGATTCCGCGCTCACGGTTGTACTCGGGACGCTGGTCGATGAGGACGGTAATCCGGTCAGCGGTCTCGTGGAGCTGACCGCGACGTTCATCGACCCGAGCACGGACGGGGTGATGGCTTTTCCTGGTTCATTCGAAGACGCGATGGATGACGGAAGCAATATCGTTACCCTCGAGTCGTTTGGCTTTGCCATCTACGAGTTGACTCAGGATGGAGAGCCGATCGACCTCGCCCCCGGCGAAACCGCGACCATCGAATATGTCCTTCCCGACAACGCCCAGAGTGATTTCAGTATTGATGACACGATCCCACTCTGGGAATTCGATGAAGACACGGCTATGTGGATCGAATCCGGTGTCGGAAGAATCGACGTGGCCACCGACGGCTCGGGCCGGCTGGCCTGGTTCGCCGACGTGCCCCATTTCAGCGCGTGGAACTGCGACGCGCCCCTTTCTGACACGCACTGCATCACGGGCCGGGTCACCACAGACGGCAACCCGGTAAGCGGAGCGCAAATTGCCGCCGTCGGTGTCACCTATAACGGGACGAGCACGGCCCGCACCGACGCGAATGGAGAGTTTTGTGTCGATGTGAAGCGCGACTCGACGGTGCGGATCGAGGTGCGTCTCAATGGATCCGCGACGCCGATCGCTATCCGCGAGGTGATGGTTCCCGACGTGTCGGCCAGTTGCGCCACGGGCGGATGCATCTCGATAGACGACTTTTCGATCAGCTTCGATTCCTGCGTTAGGGGGCTTGTCACGGACAACGACGGGAATCCGATTGCCGGTGTGGAAGTGCATGTCGTTCCGGGCGAGACCGTGACCACCGATCAGGATGGCATTTACTGTGCCAAGGCGCCGGGGAACATGGAAGTCTTCGTGTTCGCGGCGGGCCGGCCCTCAATCCGGGTTTTCACGCCTTCCGCCGGTTCCTGCGACCTGGAACTCTGCGCTGAAGCCGACCTGAGTTTGGCGTACCCGGAGGAGGGTGACGTGGTCGGAGGCCTTTTCGCCGACAAGTTCACCTTCATTGATGTGTTCGGTGGACAGGTCTTTGAGGATCCCTTCTTCAACATATCCGGACGATTCCTCTTCCTCACCGACGAGGAAGCTCTGGATCTCATCCTGCAGGGATTTCCTTTCGGGGATATCCAGGTTGAAACGGAAGAGATTGGGGATTGCACGATCATAACGACCACCATTTCGATTGATGAATCGCAGATACCGGACGGGGAATTCGAATTAACTTTCCCCTTCATCGCGCTGGACCCCGGCGACCCCGGCATTGCGAGCACAGATGGTGTTTCCGTGGAATTGCATCGGCAGGATCCGAATTCTTTTTTTCCGCCCGATCCGACCCAAGCGGGGATTTTCTTGCCCGACGAATTTGACCTGCTGGGTCTGGGGTTTGACTCGGGTCAGCCCGTCACCTTCGATTTCCCCGGTGGTCTCGACATCGGAGAATTCATGGGGACGATCGACGTGCCTGCGGAACTGACGATCCTCTCTCCCGATCTGTCCGACCCCGAACTGACCCTTGACCTAACCTCATCCCTGAACATCCAGTGGGTGCCCGGCGACCCATCCGATCTCGTGATGGCAAATCTGATGTCGAGTGCAACAGAGTTTGCCGGCGGCCCTGGATCCTTCTCCGTCACGGCAACCAGCGTCACGATCTTCTGTCCCTTCCCCGATACGGGATCAGGAACGATCCCGTTGGAGGCGATGGAACGCGTGCTCGACCCCAGAGACTTTGCGATCCTGGACATCTTCCGCACAAACACCGACGAAATCGAAGTGCCATTGAACCGGGTTGATGGGCATGGGATTGTCACCCTCGGCACTACATCCGGACCCAGCCGGGGCTTCTTTGAAGATGTTGTCTTCAAGGAGGACGCCGAATCCGCGAAGGAGATGAGGAAGCGAATAGCGGCCGCAAGAATTCGCGCAAGACTCTTGAGCAAATAGCTCGATACCAGATGTGAAAACGGCCCGGTGACACGTTTCTGTGTTACCGGGCCGGTTTAATTAGGAGTTCAGTGCAATGACGCCCAGAATTAAATCTCTGCAGGAAGAAAGTGAACGGCCAATGTTCTCATTTGATGCACTTTCTTCACCTCGCTAATTCGGATCTCAAATTGAAAGGAAAGAACGATTGCTATCTGTGCTTAATTCTTTGTAGAATACGCTATTGCAGTCCACGTTTCGGTTATTCAATGATTCCTGGGATCACGCCTTTTTTGATCGAGGGAAGACCCGAGTGGGACTGAATCCTTTCCTGTCGTGCAGGAAACTGTCCGGCAGTTCTGTTTACCGCCGATTATTCCCTGCCACCAGGAAATCGGTTGGTGCGTGCCCCGGAAACACGCCGTAACATTTCAAGAAATGAGGGAGAAATAAATGAGAGACGTAAAGTTTTGGCTTCCGAGACTGCTTCTGATCGTCGTCATGGGGATTCTGATGACAGGGGGAGAGTGCGATATTACTATTGGCGGCGAAGGTGAGGGCGAAGGAGAAGGCGAGGCCGAAGGGGCCCCTCCTGGCGGTGAAGGAGAAGGGGAGGGCGAAGGAGAAGGACCAGGAGTCACGGGTGGTCTGCTGACCGGTCAAGTCTCATCGACTGACGGCTCGGCCATTGCCAGCGTCTCCGTTTTCCTGGACAACGGACGTTCGGCCTCCACGGATTCGAACGGTTTCTATTCTTTTTCCGGCCTGACGGAAGGCGTAACTATCATCGCTCGATTCAGCAAGGACGGATTCGCTTCTACGACCAAGGCATTTACGATTGAGGAAGACGATTCCACGCCCGGCTGTGTGATCATGGCCCCGGCGGCGCAGACAGTTACTTTGAACGTGGACACCGAAGACCAAACCGCGCGCAGTGGAGATTCCGCCGTCACAATTGAAACCGGTTCGCTGGTTGATCAAGATGGTAACCCCGTCACAGGCATGATCGAACTCACGGCGACCTTCATCGACCCGAGCACGGATGAAGTGATGGCGTTCCCGGGTGCGTTCGAAGATGCGATGGATGACGGCAACAACGAGGTTACCCTCGAGTCCTTCGGTTTCGCCATTTACGAATTGACCCAAGACGGGGAGCCGATCGATCTCGCCCCCGGCCAGACTGCAACAATTGAGTACGTCCTGCCCGACAACGCCCAGAGTGATTTCAGTATTGATGACACGATCCCGCTCTGGGAATTCGATGAAGATACGGCGATGTGGATTGAATCCGGCGTCGGAACGGTCGGCCTGGCATCCGACAGTTCGGGACGGTTGGCCTGGTTCGCCGAGGTCCCCCATTTCAGCGCCTGGAACTGTGATGCGCCCCTTTCGGCCAAGCACTGCATTACAGGCCGCGTATTGGCGGACGGTGTTCCGGTCAATGGGGCCCAAATCTCCGCGGTGGGCATCTCCTACAACGGGACGAGCACGGCCCGCACCGACGCGAATGGAGAGTTTTGTGTCGATGTCAAGCGCGGCTCCACCGTGAGGATTGAATTGCGCCTTAACGGCTCTGCGGCCGCGGTCGCCACCCAAGAGGTGACTGTCCCCGATACGTCGGCAAGCTGCGCTACGGGCGGCTGTACAACCATCGATGATATGTCCGTAAGCTTTGACTCCTGCGTCATGGGGCACGTGACGGACAACGACGGAAATCCCCTTGCAGGCGTAACCGTCCATGTCGTCCCCGGCGAAACGGTGACGACGGACGCAACCGGCGCTTACTGCGCCAAGGCCCCCGGAAATTTGGAGATCTTCGTATTCGCGCCTGGCCGCCCGTCGGTCCGAGTCATGACATCGCCAACTGGGTCCTGCGCGACCGGGAATTGCGTCGAGGCGGACCTGACCCTCGCCTTCCCGGAAGATGGGGATGTGGTGGGATTTCTATCTGCGGGCAAGTCCCTTTCGATTAATGTTTTCGGTGAAGAGGTCGTTGAGTCTCTGTTCTTCGATCTCTCCGGGCTGTTCATCTTCCTCTCTGAGGGCCTGACCCTGGAAGATCTGTTTCAAGGAGGATTTGGTATCGGCGATTTTTCCTCCGAAACTGAACAGGTCGGAGACTGCACAGTCACGACGACGTCTATCACTATCGATTCGTCGGATATTGATGCTCTTGGTGACGCTCCTGTGTTCCAGGCCATCGCCCTGGATCCCGGCGCGCCGGGGATTGCCCGGAACAATGGGACATCGGTGGATCTGCTTCGAGGGGACCCGAACAGTGTCGATCCGCCTCTTCCCCTCTTTGCGGGCATATTTTCTCCTGTTGAGTCCGACCTGCTCGGACTCGGATTCGATGCCGGCCAAACCATCACCTTCGAGTTCCCCGGCGGTGCGGACATCGGCCCGTTCAGCGCCTCCATCGAAGTCCCGAACGACTTAGTGATTCTCTCGCCAGACCTGACCGATCCAAACCTCGTGCTCGATTCGAATTCCCCACTGAACCTCACGTGGGCAGCCGGGAACAGCTCAGATAGGGTTCATGCCACCGTTCACTCGAGCTCGAGTGATTTCATGTCGAATCCCGACGGATCGTTTACCAGCACAACCACGGATGTCACCATTAGATGTGACTTCCCCGATACGGGATCGGGGACGATTTCGGCGGACGCAATGGGACGTTTGCTCGATCCCAGCGATTTCACGTCCTTGAACATCACGCGCACTCGAACCAACCAGGTCGAGGTTCCGTTCCTCCAGGTTGATGGAACGGGAATCGTTCAACTGGAAGGACGGACGGACGTCCTTCGGTCTTTCTTCGATGAGATGGCTTTCAAAGATCACCCGGAACTCTTGGAAAGACTGAAGAATCGGGCCCAGCTCGGGATCCAACTCAGGCTCCCGAACGAATAAGTCGAAACTCCTTAGACGAAAGGCCCGGTCATCTTCTCAAGATGACCGGGCCTTTTCATTGGCGCAACAAATTTGGGTTTCAGGCGTTAGATCTCATTTCATCCCGCGGTGAGGTTGAGACCAGGTGGCCCGCGTGAACCGGCCCTTTCGAGATGACTTGGCCCCCTATTTGCCCCGGGGGAGCTATTCGGGCGCTTACGAAGGCTGATCGAGATTCTTGGAGGTTTTCCCGAGGAGCCGCTCGCTGAGCTCTCTCGGACGGGTCACGACAGCCAGGAACACCAGGACGACCGTCAGCCGGGGTATGGTCACCAAACCCGCTTCGGCAAACTGTTCGATGGTTGTCCCCGGAGACAACTGGTGGAACCGATAGACAGCAAGGAAGATAAGAGAAATCAGGAAGAAGACGGCGGGGAAAATAATTGCTCCGTGAGTCAGGGTGGATATCCGCTCCACCCTCCCTTCCAGCTTTTCCTCATTCTCTTGAGCAATTTCGGAAAACGCCTCGTCGGCCAT
>SDBV01000422.1_pt1 | contig 60904 bp, 62 predicted proteins | sample 2277081 | NCBI WGS metagenome assembly SDBV01 (sample SAMN10402039, study PRJNA504765) | marine sediment metagenome | isolation source: marine sediment core GS10_PC15, 223 cmbsf | place: Arctic Ocean: Southern Knipovich Ridge | collected 2010
ATATATATCAGCCCTTAAGGTTAAAGTTCCAGCCACACCTGTAAGGGGGAAATAAGCAAATCTTAACTGTAACTTGGTATTTAAATTAGCATCGTGCGGAACTATATATTTCGCCACAAGAGCCCTTTCTTCAGAAAATCCTGGATCTAATTCTATCACAGGATAGCGATCCTTATGAAGCACTTCTCTGCCCGCTAATAATATAATCTGCTCTGGAGATCTTAAGTCAAAAGAATTAAAAATTGGGTCAGATCTAATAGTTACTTCACCAGTACCCGATACGGAACCTGTCTCGGATATCGTAACATTAGCTCCAGCCACCACTTTACACACATTAGGACCTGTGTGAGAAACTGTGGTCATTGGATCAATAGGATCAGAAGTAACTTCGTCTGTTCCCCCAGCCTCTAAATATTCCAACTTCCTCACACATCTGTCATCACAATCTGTATGTATAGTTTCGTGAGGATCAAAAAACGAAGATATAGTAACTGTACCAAATACTAAATTTCCACTAGTAGAACAAGTTGAAAATTCTATATTTTTACCCTTTATCAGTGCTTCTACATTTCTAGCAGCAGCTAAAGGAGCTATATACCAAGCAGTGACTTGTGCTTTATTAGATCCCCCAAATGGGTCCTCATTAATACGATATCTATTAAACTCATAAAAAGTAACTATATTAGTAGATATCTCGTAATCCGGGTCACCTTCTTTAAGCCAAGAATCTACCCCTACAACCCCTGGTCTTTGAATTATTCCATCTACTGCAATTATTACAGAAGCTGTGTTAGTAGGAGTAAAACTTAAAGTATGACTGGCTGAAATTAATTCCCACTGATCTAAAACATGTTGATGCTCTATATCTCCACCGAAAGTATCCCCATCTACTGCAATTAATCTGTTTTGATTAATATCAGCAGCTAATGAATAAAAAATTGGTAAAGTAGTTTGATTATTATCTAAAGTAGTTTGCCCAGCTGTACCAACAGAAGTAGTTAAATAGTAGACAGTCGCATCTTGAAATCCATCTCCAACCAATACTAAATTAGCAGAATATTTACTAGGAACTTCTAAAACACCTTTTAATACCACATCGCACACTCTCTGGCCAGCTAAGGTTCTTACATTTGTAGCAATTCCTAAAGCTCTTCCGTTAGCCCCTTCTATATCTGTTAAATCCATATAAGCTGGCACATATTGTGTGCCATTGTGATAAACTACAGTATAAGGTTTAACTCCAACACTACAAACTACAGCATCAACCTGTAAACGAGAAGCTCTTTCAAGAAGATCATCTACTTTAACTTTCAAAAAACTAGTACGGCGGTCTAAACCTTGAGTGACGCGACCAATAGTGGAAGCATTAACCTTTTCTTTATCTTGAATGTGATTTATAGTTTCTGGGTATCCAGCCATGTTTATCCTTTAAACAATACTGCAAAGACTGTGATCGACATGATCAGTTATACAATTAATCGTACTTAGAGTAGCTGCCATTTGAGAATTTAGGGTTGATACATTTACATCTAAACTAGCCTGAGATACTAAAATAGTATCTGTGATAGTAGAATCATGAGCGTCTATTCTACTTTCATTTATAGCTATACTCGCCACATTTGCATCGGTTAAAGCAGATAGAGTAGCCACATCAGTTTGTAGAACCACTATACCAGAACTATTAGCTAATATACTATTCTCATAAACAGATAAAGTAGAAGCGTGACTTACTAATATGTCTGAATTAGCAGCTACCACATCATCAAATGTACTTAAAGCTTGTCTGTGAGTAAGTCCGTCTATAAAACTATGCCCGGCAAATGTAGAAACTGGAGTATTTGTAGGTATGCCAGTATAAGTTTCAAACACATCCTCTGCTAAAGCTAAAGAAATAACACTATCATTAGATACTTTTATTGTTGCATCTAATTTGCTAATAGCACTCTTATAACTATCATTAGCATCAAAAAAGTTTGGAGAACCCCAACACGGAAGACAAGAGCCTGTACTACAATCAGATCCTAACGTTTCGCCAATTTTACTGGCAAAACATGAAGCTTCTGATATGTGTAATTCTAAAGTAGATCTAAGCCATTGGGCTTTATCGTCTAATGTGTGGTTGGGGCGATTTAAAACTGCCTCCTGACCAAGTTCACCATTCTCTATAAAATTTATATCACTCCACAACGGGGAAGGAATACTAGTTGCCATTTACTTTACCTCAATACTATAAGAACTTAATTGACCATGTATAAACTAGATTAAACCCATTATCTTTAATAATAGGCACATGGAATTGATGAGAAAACATTATATACTCATCTGCTACCTTAGCGAACATACCTGCTTCGTGAAAATACTTCCCATCGAAGGAACCCTCTGAAGGCATAATCCCTGTAAACGTAACAATATTATTATACTGTAAAGACGGGTCTCCATTACTAGGAGAAGCTTCTCCAGTAAATGATGGAGAGATAGCGGGAAACTCTACTATTTGAGGGTCATCACCAGGAAAAGCTGTAAGAATATCTAATTCTGTATCGTCTCTAGTAGCTGTACCAGCGGGAACAGATGCTGCTCCAGTTTTGCCGCCTACTCTAAAAAAAGATATCTTATACTGAATATCTCCAGCTATACCTCTAGCCATGAGATTAGTGGCAGTATAAGTAATAATGTTAGCAACATTTACTATTTGAATTATTTCCCCATCAGATTCTCTAACTTTTTCTATTCGTAGAAAACCCCTATAATAGGAATTACAATATCTATCTGAAAATCGTCCTAACTTGTTTGACATACTTTAACTACCTGTAAACTTGGGAAAAACACTGGTCCTCCACCTATGGTCCAAACAGGATCAAAATCTGGACCTATCCAAATAAACCCCACTTTTGCGTCTCCCCATATCCCATCTATGTATCCCATATTTGAGGAGTCAGCAAATTCATTAGAAGTCAATAACCAAAAATCATCTATGCAAAATCCGTTACTAGCCGTGTCAGGCAATACCTGTATAACAATATCAATACTTGTCAATACATAATACGTCTGAGCTGCGATAGTATTTATAGTATCTACTAGGGCACCTGTCACAGCGTCCCTTACCTCTATAGTAGCGCTCAATCCTCCTGAAGTCACTATAAATTTATGATTTAAAGCTGTAGATATTATAGAATTTAAGGGGAATATAGCAATTTTTGAACAAGGTTCTGGATCAGTTCCCCCATAAAAATATTGAAAATTGTACTGAGGTTTAGCGTATAGTGCTTCTTCATTTAATTGATCTGTAGGAACCCCCTTATCTACACCTAATTCGTCAACAACCAAAATTCCTAAATCATGTTGATCTTGTAATGGGGATAGACTAACTAAAGTAATAAATCTTATATGAGCCGGAATCAAAGATCTAATTAAACTTATATCTCCGCCTGACAACAAGTTTAAATCTATTACAGATTGATGTATTTGTAGATAAAATAAATTATGCCAGAAGAAATTACCCATAATATATTCTTTTGAATTGAACCAAAAAGTATTAGGTAATACTCCATCACTACCTACAATAAATCCTCCTACTCTAACTCCTATAGTCTCAAAAAACTCGTTAGGAGGGTCATCTTCAGGTGATAACCCGTAAGTACCACCTATTACATTATGGGCTTTAATGTCAGTATCGGGAACAATAAAATCTCTACCTAATTCTTCATCAGTAGGAATTATTAAAACTAAATTAAATGGAATACCAACAATATCTTCTAGATCATATACTTCTACACCAGATTTAGTAGTTATAGTAAAGTTGTCTCCGGTACCTATACGCTGTACATTTAATACTGCAGTTCCTAATGTACCAGCTGTTTGTACCGTAATATTATATAAGTCATCTATTTCAAACGGAATATTTTTATAATCTATATCTAAATTTATAGCATTATCTATATCTGAATTTCCAGGTACAGTCTCAAATTGAAATATAACTTGAGGTTGTGTTCTAAGGGTCCAAGAATCTCCCATTTTAAGTTCAGCAAAAGGAGATTTAATCAATCTAGCTGGAATTAATAAGGGGTCAACATTCCTCCACCAATGTGGATCTTCTTTAGAAAATATTTCTATTGCTGAAGTTAAGGGGGTATAGGGCTTCAATTTAAATCCTATTTTGAAGTCTCCATTAATTTCAAAAAAATCAGTATTTATTGGAACTGTCTTATCTATAAAATAACTATTTAAATCAGTTAATAATAAATAATTATCTCCCTTATCTACTAAAGCTTGAAGCTCTTCATGGGTTCTAGAAATAGGTAGACTAAATGCGGCGTTTAAAGCCCCCTCAAATATTTCTAAAATTGGACCTTCTACCTGTAACCTCCACATGGCTTCTAAGAAGACTTTATACATCTCCGACGTATCTCTTCTAAAATCTACTATAGAACCATAAACATTCCATAAATCATCATAATCCCTAGATGTATTAAGCGCCCATAATCCTAACTCTTTATCTACTTCATTACCAAGTTCATCATATAAAATTCTTTGGGGCACTAAAGAATTATCAAATGGATTCTCTGAAAATATAATAATTCCATTCTCTATTACAAAATGCACATCTTTAACTAAAGATAAACTTGGATTGTGTATTCTATTAAATATATAAGTTTCTATGCCTACTATCTTATCGGGCAAATTAAAACTAAATGTAGCTGGGATAGAGTCATCATATAAAAATACCCTACCTTGATCGAAAGGAGAATTTACTTGAGGCCCATACTCTGCTTCTTGTCCGTACTTTAATTTACCCTCTTCTAACAAATCACTTTCTTTAAGAGCGAGAAACGTCCATTTCTGTTTTCTAAAAGCAGGCATGCTTTGTATGTTTGTACCTAATACCATTTCTATAAAGCTAAAATAGGCATCTGATAAATTATCCCCGAATGCCTTCATGAATATTCTAGCAAAATAAGTATCCTCAAATGCAACTTGCCAGAAATCAGATAAAGCTTGTACAAATACATCGCCTTGATTATAAGTGAAGGGGATTGGCATTAAACTTCCTTAACCAAAGTAATATCTATTTCAGGATGACAATAATACTGAACTATTTTAGCTGTGTACCCGAATTCTGATTTCTCTGGTATTTCTAATTCGTCAGTTGTAAAAACTGGAATAATTTCTCCAAAATTAGTTACAGCTTCTCCTTCAATTTCTACCGGTAGAATTACTCTTTTTACTCCTAAAGATTCTGCTATAGCTACTATTTTAGAAACAGTAACCAATTCGTTTTCCGAATCTATTCCAGAAATGTAATCAGAAATTTGTTGTCTTAAAACGGTTTCATCAACTTCACCTTGGTACTTTAAGGTAACTCTTAGAAATATAGGAGCTAATGTTTTGGATAAGTAACTAGCCATTAATACCCTAGTTTCCTCCTCATCCATAAAACTTTGTATATTATGAATCACAGGGTCTGTATCGTATTCTATTAATAGTCTTCTGTTCAAATATTCCGATTCATCTTGTACCAAATTTCCAGTAATTAAAGTTATTCTAGTAAGCTCCTTAGTGGAGAATCTAGCGTAAAATTTAGAAGCTATTAAAGCTTCTGTAAAATTAATATACCAATTGAAAGAATCCTGTTCGACTACGTAATCAGAACCTTCCTCTAGAAAGACAAGTTCCCCTCCAAAGTCTAACCTTACAGACTTCAAACGAAGTACGGGGGCTTCCTTGCCAAAAATTTCTACGATTGGTGGAGACGATATAATCGCTTCCTTGGTAACAGTCACCGGAAATTGAGCATTAGCCGTATACACATCTATGGCGCCACCGGTGTGTACTTGAGTAGGGAATACTACATCCCTCTGCATTTCCAAGTCATTGTACCCAATCGGAACTACTTTTCTTATATCTGGAAATTGATCTTTTAATGTAGCTTTTATAGATTTTTTACTTGTTAAATTTCTTACTACTATAGATTCATTTACTCTAGATCTAAACTCTTCGATAGTTTCTGGATCAGTTCCACCAGAAAATTGACCATAACTCTCTATAAATAAAATTCCTGTCAATAAACTATTATCTACCCCAGCCAATATAGTATTTGGAGATATATTTCCATCTGCTCCAACTGCTACCGCTTCTACGGGGGCTAGTACAAAAAAGACTGATTCTTCTGCGTCAAAAAATATTTTCTCTTCATCTTCTTCAGGATTGGGAGAATAAGTATGATCCCCAACTATAATAAATTGTATATCATTTTCAGTAGATACAGTTGTACCATCCTCTATAATTAAAGTTTCTTCTTCAGCTAATACAATTCTTATGATCCCTCTAGCTTTAGTACCGTCATCTCTAGTTAAAAACCAATTAGAAAGAACTGCCTCTAACACAGAATCATCTTCTAAATCTAACAGATCAATATCATAAGCACTTTGTAATTTACTTATCTCTTCCTTGATTAAAGCATAAAGTGTAGCAGTTGGGGATATCACTAATTTTCTAAAAGCTGTTCCCTTACGAGTATCTACATCTGGATGTAGATCGTTTATATTTTGTATTAAAATCTGTTCTGCAGTTTGTATATCTTGAGTATTTACCATATTTAAATCCTGGAATGAGGAATAATAATAACTAAATTGTCTCCAGCTTCACTGATAATTCTTATAGATAAACTTATAGAGTCTAGAGAAGAAGATACACTTTCTAATGTAGCTTTAAATAGTCTTTCATCTAAATCTTCTACTTCTTCTCCCTCCTCGTCTTGATACCTTATTAATTGCTCCGCCGTTTCTGAAACATAAATAGCTACTAAGGCGTCAATATTCTCTATAACATTATAAGAAGTCAAAGATACTAAATTAGTCCCAAAAGTAGGATCTGGTAAATCAGTACCTATAGGAGTTAATAGTATATGTGCAAATTTCTGAGCTAATTTAAAAACACCCGCTATCATTTTAGCATCATTAAAGCCTACAATATTACCTTCTTTACCGGTATAATCTATGAAGGAAATATCTAATGTGCGATTACCTATATTTGTTGTAATTCGTCTAGCCATCTGGGGTTATCACTACCTTAGATCTATCTATGGACCTCCTCAAATATTCCTCTTTTAATATATTATCTATTGCGCCCCATACCGGGCCGTCTTCGTGTAAATGAAATCTAGCTTCTATTTTTCTTCTATTTGCGTTCAATGCATCTAACGCATTTTTAAGATTACCTTTTTTACTTTGATTTTTTTCTTCTTTTACACATTCTCTAAGTATTTTTCTCTCAAATTTAGTTTTAATATCCTCTATATCTCTCATCCAAGTCATAGGTTTAGTATTTACTACTTCCTGTTGCTTAGCGACTACTTCTTGTATCTCTATCAACATTTGATCTATATACTCTTGCAAACAATCCTTTTCCCCCTCAGGTTGCCCATCTCTATTTTTTATACCTTGAGATATACTAATTCCTCCACTACTATTTGGGGGAGGGGGAGCCTCTTCCGGATCTTGAGATCCATCCCTACCTATACCCGGGAATAGAGAAAAAGAATTATACTGCGAGGGATTTCCATTTTCATCTACGTACTTAGTGGGATTAGCTCCAGTAGCTACCTTTACGTTATCAATATGATATTCCCCACTCCCGAACCCTTCAGTGTTTATATTGATAAAAGAAAATACTAGTTTAACATCTCCAGAGTTATTCAATATTGGTAGTTTAAAATAAAAATATTTCATATTCCAATTAGTATCACTAGTAGGTCTTAGTTCTGTCTCTTTAGCTGTTACTTCTTCCCAATCTTCATCCACTTTTCTAAAAAAAGTTACTTTCGCCAATAATCTACTTTTATTTTTACTACGATCACCTAAAATAATAGCACTAATATTCCAATATTTGTTTGGAGTGTAAGCACTTTTCTCAAGAATTAAATCTTGGCTAATTTTAGTTTGAACAGTATTTTCTACTGCCTGAGTAAATAGCCTTATGGAAAAAGTTTCTTCAAACTTCACGTTAGAAACTCTTTCAACTACTCCTATTCCTTCCTTCGGTATAGTCTCCACATCTTCCAGTGCTCCAGTAGTTTCTGCATACCAATCTGGACCAGATTCACCGTATATAATAATAGAGTTTTCAAAACCAGTATTTTTCAAAAAGTTTATAGGATTAGTAGAATTATTGTACATTAGTATTGATACAGACATTATGAAGATTCCTCAATAAAACTTTTTAAAGCTTCACTACTAAACCTACTAATTCCGGCCATTTGTAATTTCTTAGCTATATAAGCCTTCCTCTGAGAAACTAACCCCGGAGATATGGCTAACTTTCTAGCTATTTCGTTATTACTTAAAATTGATTTGTCATGAGTTCCTAGTGTAAGGTCGAAAATCTTTTGATCTCTTTTATCTAAAGAATCATAAGTAAGCTCTATAGTTCTGTTTATTTTAAAATCTTTTCCTATTACAGCAGGCTGGTAGACCATTAAGGAAGCTGGAATTTCACTTCTAAGCTGTTTCTTCATCTTTTTTATTTCTATCATAGGCCAGCCTAATTTGCTAGCTAATTCAGAATTTGTAGGATCTCTATCAAAAGCTAAATTAAATGAGCTGATGGCATCTTTATATTCTCTAATTCTTAATTGTCTGTTTTCTGGTATTCTAACGACACCTACGTTCTCATAAGCAAAACGCTTCAATTTCATTAGTTGTCCCACAAGGTAAGTATTCATTTGAGCCTTTTTAGGGTTGTATGTTTTTAAAGATTCTAACACTAAAGTCTTAGCTCTAACCTTTAACGCAGAACGTTTAGCTACACTCAATCCTGTAATTTTATTTACTTCAGAACGTATCAAAGGATCTAATCTCTTTAAAAGAGCCTGCTGGTTAATTATGCTAGTATTCTTTTTCCATTTTTCCCAATACTCTAAATCTTGTTCATGTCTACTAAGAGCCATTTTCCCACCTTAACATAAAATTAGAAGCTGCTTCTGGGTCATCAAAATATTTCAAAAAAGTTTCTGGAGAACTTGTAGGTTCTATTACAGTTGGGTTAAGCCCAGTAGTTTCATTTGCTATCTCATTAACTCTAGATTTAATATCTACAAAAATAGGATTCTCTATAGCATTATACACTGTAGAAGCTTGGTCTTTATCGGCTATAACATTTACTAACTGCATGGAAGTACTAGCATTAGACTGCGATATAGAATGTGATACAGCTCGTACTAAACCAGTTATGAATGTATCTACACTAGGGTCAAAAATCATCCCAGGAAATCCTGGAATAACATTGGGACACAAATCTAATTGAGCCATACCGCTATTCCTAGAGTATCTATCTGTATAAAATTTCCACTTAAGCCAGTTCTCTCCCCACAATTTAAATTTTTCTGTAGCATCTGCAAATATTTGTTTAGAAGTTTCTCCCTGATCTACTGTTTGTGCTAAATTTTTTCCTTCCCATTGTTTAGCTGTGTCTTTATCAAAAACTCCTCTATAGAAAAATTCAGAAAAAGCGGGAGGATTAATTACCCTAAAAGTATTTGCTGAAAATTTAGGTTGAATTATTTCATCTTTGTTAGCACTAGTAGGGTATGTTATATACTGACCTTCAAATAAGGCATCCCTTAGTACTTCAGAATCAGTTACTGGATACTTATCAAATCCCATTAACATAATTGCTGGAGCCGAAAATAAATCCGTATTTGCTGAACATGCTTGCATTAAACAAGGAAACACTACATTAAATGAGGGAACCGCCATAAATGATAAATTTGGAAGTATGAGATTGCCAAATTTAGTAGCTGTCCAATGTACATCAATATTTCCTAATATTTGACTAAAAAATCCCATCCAGGTATTACCTAAATGCTGTACAGCCATATTTGCCATTTGAACAGAAATTTCATCTATTTGACCGCCTAATAGACCGGCTATACCCCAAAATCTATTTAAAATACTAGGTTCTTTCAAAGCGTCTATATCGACAATAGCTTCTTCAATAGCAGCAGTTATTATTTCATTTACTACAGTTATACTTTTTGGGAATCTCTCTATCACTCCTTGTTGTGCTTTTAACACAGCATTAGCCATAACTTTTAATAATTCTCTAGGTGAAGAAAAATCTCCCTTTAAAAGTTGTTCTTCTAAATATAATTCTTCTTCATGGTCACACTCAGAGCACCAATTACATATACCACGACCCCCTAAAGAAGTTTGAAACAAAGCTAAAGGACCAGCTTGACATCTTAATTCATAACTAACTTGCCCGGTGGATTTAGACCAACCTGAACCCGTGACAAATCCTTTGAATAGTAAAGTTTTTCCTTTTCTATGCTTCCATTCAATAGTTATATCTTTACCTATAGCCTCAGAAGCCTTAAAATTACCCAATTGATTTATAGAGTACAATCTACTTGGACCTACTTGAGCTCCACTAGAGGGGACTAAAGAAATGGTAGCACTCATGATGGTATCTATAGAACTAGTTATGTTTACCCCCACTACCAAATCTTTCCTAAATCCAGAGACGTCTACAAGTATCTCTATATTTTCAAGTAATAGGTTGCCCATTTTCGTCTATTCTCGCTTTCATATACTTTACATGTACAACTATTAACGCCACTAACTTATCTATCATCGACACAGCACGGTTAAAGATAATATCCCTTAATCTTCCGAATTCATTATTAGGTAACTTCAAAGAATAAATTGATAAAAGATCTGTTAAACCTATAGCTTGCAATGTGTTATAAAGTTCTATTATCTTAGTGTCATTTCCAGAATGACTAATATCCGGAATTGAGAACATATCCTTTATTAGGCCTCTCATTTCAGTTTCCCACACTATTCTATATATGTCATTAGCCTGTCTAATAACTTCTCCACCAGAATTAGATCCAGTAAATAATATGTCTATTACTGCACTTACTTTATTAGGTAAAAACATATTAATGGGATCACCTGTATATCTGCCGGCATCTAAATATTTTTCAGCTACTACATCATTCATTATTGTTGATCTATAAATAAAATGATTCCATTAATGGTCAAATTTCCATATTGATCAGAACCCACTTGTCTGCTAAAAGTCATCTGCAGAGGAAGCAATTTTAATACTAATCCAGCCATAGAGAGAGTTATAGTTCCTTTACCTTTTTCCACAGCTTTACGAGCCCTAATTTTTTTATCCCAATCAGAAACAAAGTCTCTTAAAGAACTTCTACTGCTCTCATTACTGAATAGTATATACCCTGTTATAGAGGCAGTTCTAGTACCTCTACCAAAAGAATAAATTTGCAAGTTATCCGCAAAACCATTAGACAATTGGGTTCGTTCAGGGATGTCATATTGAATCCCTTGTACCATAAAATCATAAGCTATTTGTTTTGGTATTACTCTCCCAGCTGGAAAAGTCCCCCTATCTGGTTCTATAGTTTTTTCATCAAAAGTAATAACTAAAGCAGCTGGTACCTTATACCCAGCATCAAAAGGAGAAGCCGAAGAGGCAGCATCTGGGAAAATGGAATCTGGCATTATACAGTTCCTGCAAGTAATCTATAAGAATAATTATCTTCAGTTATTTCGAAAACAGTATTATCTAATATCTGTTTTGCTTTATCTACTAAATCTTTTTGATTTAATACAGGTTTATATAAAGCAATTCTAAGTTGTAAAATATATTCTTCTAAGCTAACATTAGCTGTGGTAACATTTTGCATCTATCCCCCAATCCCTCCTGGTCTTTGTGTTCCTACATTCATATTTGATGGTTGAGTTTGATCCCAAGACATAAAGAAAACTAACTTTTGTTCTTCCCTATTTTTCTTTAATTCTTCTTTTAATTCCTGCAAAGCTTTAATAGATCTCTCCTCGTAAGCTGCACGTCTAGCTCTTGCTTGAGACATTCCTTCATCATCATCTTCCGGTTCAGCTGGAGTTTCTGCTCGTTTTTCTGCTATCCTTACAATTCTATCAACTCTAGATGCGGCTTTTTCTGTTGAAGGCCTTTCTCTTCTTCGCCCTTCAGCTTGAGCTAAAACTCCTTCTACCAAAGCCCCTTTAACTGATTCTTCAGATTTCTCTTTAGTACCCTCTCTAGACCTCTCATTAAGTCTGTCCCTGTAGGCCATAGCTGTACCTACATCCTCATCAAAACGTTTCTTTTCTGCCCTAACTCCTGCCTCTAAAGATCCAGATGCAACAATTGCCTCTTTAGCTTCCTCACGTTCCCTTTCCAATCTTCGTTGCTTAATAGATTCTGTATGTTGATTTCTTAGAGCATCGGCATGTTTTTGTACCTTGTTAACCTCAGCTTGAATATCAGCATAACCCTTTCCTTCTTTTATTCCTTCTCGAATAATTTCTTTACGAATGTCCCCTATGTCCTCAAAAGCTTTGGTCATCTCAGATTCAGTAGAAGCCACTATATGCTCTTCTCTAATTCTTCTACCTAAAGATTCATCCACAACTCTATCTTTGAGAGATTCCTTGAATAGTACATTGGCTTCCCTAACAGAAACTTCTCTACCAACCTGTCTACTTAACATTCTACGAAAATAATCAATCTGGTCTATGCGATTCTCAGAAAATCTCTGTGCTCTAGCTGAAAGTCCTCTTAACACTACTCCAGCAGCTCTATCTGCTCCATCAGGATCTTTCTCTGCTAAAATATGACCGTACATATCGTTGAAGATCTTCATTCTTCTTCTAGAGCCACCTATATAATGACCCATAACAATCATATCTCTAGTACCTTTGTCACCGATATGAGACATGAATTTTTGTGCATCTGTTACTCTAGCATCTCTAATTTCTTTAGATTCAAATTCAGCACCAAATCCAAATATTCCACCTAAGGCATCTTTAGCCATACGGAAATAATTTCTCTTATCTTTAGTCGGATCTTGTTGTAGTGCGTCAGTTAACCCAACAGCATCTGCTAAAAATCCTCCAGTTACTACATTTCCAATATTCTCTAAGAAACTTGTTTCTCTGCTTCTCTCTGCTGATACTCTTTCTTGATTCTGTTTATTAGCTAATTCGATAACCCTTCGCCTTCTCTCTTCAATCTTGGCCGGGTCAAAGAATTCTTGACTCCTTCTTACCATCATCTCAGTTAAACGACTAGGGTCTAATATAGGTCTAAATCCCTGTTCAATTCTATCTTGTAATCTTCTCTCCTCTACTCCCCCTCCTCTAGGTTGAAACTCATCTTCTCGAATCCCAGCTATATCTGCCATTCCTCCAAATCTAGCCAACATTAAATCTCTAGCTGGTCTAGTTCTTGAAAGTCTCATCAAAACATCTGCCCTAAGTGCAACAGCTCGGTCCATTCCTCCGACACCAGCTATATCTGCCCTACTGACTACTCCTCTACCTACCATTTCTTGAGTAGTGGCTGCAGCTCTAGCCATAATCCTACCTCCAGCCATTCCCTCTACACCAAGACTTTCCGCCATCTTAGAGCCTTGTTGCATAAGCTCAACTATCTGCCCCATGGACTTTCCGGCAGTTTTAGCAAAAGCAGAAATCTTGCTAGCAGCATTTTCCATTGCTACTGGATCTATTTCTTCTATCTCACGAGTCATTCCCATAATCTCTCTCAAGAGATCCATGGAAGCTCCCCTATCTTTGGTACCAAAAATTCTTCCTATATCTTTAGTTCTAGCTTCTGCTAACATAGTTCTACGGGCCATAACCTCAGCACCCCGTCTACCAGCTTCTCCGGGGCCCCCTTCAGTACTAAGTCCTGCTGTTACTGTAGCAAATTCTCCTCTTTCAGCTAACATTCTAGCAACATCTACCATTTGTCTGGTATCAGCTCTACCTACATTAGCTACTTGACCCAGCAAACCTCCTAAAGGTCTTCTTATGGTTTGCTGCATAATTTGTCTCATGAAATAATCAGCAGTATCTATCCCACCTCCTACTCCTCCTCCTGCTCTGACAAATCCAGTAGTGGTGACGGCATTGTCCATTACATTTGCCATTCTCAAAGCACCCTCAGTACGCATCCTATGTGCGTAATCGAAGCGCCCTAAAACTGGTTCTACTAGAGCATCAAGACCTATAACACTTAAAGCCGATCTAGTTATGTTAGAAAACGTAAACTGATTGCTCATCTGATACCTGGCCCTGTTACGTAATTCTTGCATCTGTCGGTTGTAATCCAACTGGCGCATAGTATCAGGAGCCATTCCAGGAGCAGTGAATGGGCCAGCCATGCCCATTAAAGTCATTAAAGGAGTAATTACACCAGTTTGAGTTTGAGCCATTCCCCCATACTGAGCTTGTAAAGTATTCATTCCGCCTAATACCTGAGCTTGGCCTGGGCCTACAGTTTGAGCCCCCAAACCTAACATATGACCTCCTACTCCGGCTGCAGTAGCTGCCATCATAAATGGTAGTGGCATTATTTGTCCCCAGTTATACGATCTAAAAGTTTAATAATATCAGCCAAATCGTCTAATTTTCTCTTCTTTGTCTCAAATCTTATCCAAGGTAATAAGGTACCTCTAAATTCTTCTATCATGTCACTAGACTTAATACTGTAAAGATTAGGATTAGACGTAACCATACTAACTTGTAACTTATCTATTTCAGATATTTGTTCTCTAATGTAAGAATCCATCAAAATTATATTTCTTAAATAATCATCTTGTGTTAATCTTACACCTTTCATATACAAACCGGTAATTATGCAGCATACTTTTGACTCTAAAAATTTGGGCTATTCACTGCTTCCGTCATCTGCATCAATTTTTGATTAAATTTTGCCATTATGCTGATCATCATATCCATGACAGGTACCGTTACAGAACCTAATTTTTCCAAACGAATAATTAAATTTTCTTTGGAACTAGGACTATATTTACCAAATTTTATAAAAGTTTGAGCTATGTTACATCTAGCTTGTTGAGCTTCATGATGAACAGCTAATTTAAAAGTACTCTCATCCATATAATGCTCTATTTCTCTTCTCTGCTCATCTGTCATAGATCGCAACTCATACTCTAAATTTCTCTTAGATCCTCTCTCTATAAATGGATCTTGATTAATTACAGAAATCCAAAAAGCTTCCAATTCTGCTTCTGTATATAATTTATCTTCCTCTTCTTCTTTACTAGTATCTGTTGTTTCTTCCCTAGCTTTTTCTACAGCCTTTTCTAAATCAGTTCTTTCATCTTCTTTTCTAGCATCCTCTTCCATCATTGTAGAAAGAGGTTTTTCATATTTATAGTCACCAGACATTACATTACTCCTAACTTAAGTCATCAGACTCTATTGGTTTTTCTACTACATCATCATCTTCGGCCGGTTCTGGATCTGGATTAGTTTCTCCAGAACCCCCGGGATATTTTGCTAATCTACCAGTTGGATTATTTTCATCTGCTTGAGAATAATCATCTTTTGGCATTCTAAAATCACAATTCTCTTCATATTGTCCTGATTCTACCCCATCTTCCCAACTCATAGTGCCGTCAGTATATCTCTTATACCCAGAAAAAGGAGGTACTTGTTCCTTCTTTTGCCCCTCTCCACAGGAGTCTTCATCACAATTTTGTTCATCTCCTTGAATTGGTCTCTGCATACCAGCATCTGGGACTTCCTGAGAATCTGGATCATATTTATCTGAATTCCATTCTTGAGTAGAATACTCTATACTATCGTCTCCTTGATGCCCCCAAACAGTTTCAAAAGTTTTTATATCGTCTCTAGGAGATTCTCTCCAATGAAATCTACCTTCTGCGAATTCTTCTTTATTCTCATCAGCTACTGGACCTTCTACGGAATCATTAGGAGCAACAGCTCCTGCTGGAATAGTCCAAACGTGATCTCCTTTTTGAATACGACTTTCAACAAAACAATTACAGTGAGGCACTGTACAACACTCTCTACCACAACATAGTTCTGATACATTTTTATCATCTGAATCAATGTCATTTACAGCATATTTATTAGAAAATTTACAAATTCTAGGATCGCCTATACAATCTAAATGATAAATAGATTTATCTAGTTTCAAATAAACTTTAGGATCTATATCTGCTACATTACCGCTATCAGTTAGTTGCGGAGTATTAGTTTTACCATTACACTGTCTACTTTCAGCGTCCATCTCAGGATCAGATCCTTTAGGCCCTACAGCAAAAAAAGCTTCATTAGGAGATTGAAATCCTACTTTAGATTCTCCATAACCAGTTAATTTTCCTTCATCTGCTAAAATTTGTACATTTTGTTTAGCTCGTATTTTAATATTATCTTTTACAGCTAAAAGTTTTAGTTCTTTCTGATCCGCATGTACTACTAAATCATCTTTTTCTGATCTCAATAGTAATTTACCATCTCTAGCATTAATAATAGTTTTGCCGCCTTTACCTGAATCTACGGATGCTGCACCAGAATCAGCAAACAACATAGCTTTCTTATTACCTTTAAGTCTTAGATCTTTTTTATGAGCAACTATATCTACATATTCTGTACCTCTAATAGTGGCGTCTCTACCTGCCATTACAGTCATATCTCTACCAGCTATTAGTTTTATATCTCTTCTAGCACCAAGTATTAGATCCTCATGAGTCATTTCTATATGACTACCCCAAGCATCCTCTACATACACAGACCCATCATTTCTCAAGGTCACCATTGCAGTAGTTTCGTAAAACTCCTCTTCTGCGGAACCCTCATAAATGTCTTTTCCAGGCTCAGGTAATGGAGAATCCTTTTCTGACTTTACATTCCAATCTTTTTCATGATCTTTAAAATGTCTCAACTCTTCATGGTCTACGTCATGAACTCTCTTCTCCACTTGTTGTAAAGATTTACCAGCTCCCTCTTCTTCATCCCATTCATAAATTTCATGAGGAGTACGTTCGTATCCCTTTTCAGAAGTATCTCCCTTTTTATTCATCCAAGGTTCTCTAACCTTTTTAGGAACTCTAATTTTTCCTACTTTTTCTAAAGTAATCTCTCTTGCAGAACGCACTCGTATAGCTCCGTCCTGACCTATAAAAATTTCTGCTACACCTTTGGGAGTTTGAGGATCAAGTCTACTATTAGTTTCTGGACGCTTAGTAATAAATAAATGAAAAGCATCACCTAACCATCCAGTAAATTCATGTAATCTAGATCTAGCTGTTCTATCAAAAGGAGTTTTCTTTTTTCTCATGGTATTAGGGTCAGAGTCATCTACAGAGATATCTGAACCTTCAGCTTCTTCTCCTAAAGTTTCGAAATACATCATAGAGTGGTATCTCTCAGTAGTAACTTCTCCCTCATCATTAGATATCTGCAAAGTACCAGCATCGTGAAAATGTTGATAATTTCTAGAAACTAAACGAACTAAATCGTCCATAGAAAATGTAAATAGAGAAGAATTAGGACCTGTACCTATTTGAACCATTCCTCCTCTAAGAATAGCTAAATAAGACCCTTCAGAATTACCTACTACGTAATCTCCTTGTAAAGTGCCTATAGGCTGACCCGCTTGATATATGAAATCTTTACTGGTATTATTTTCAGTTTCGGTATTGGAATTTACTCTAGTATAGGAAGTTACAGGGTAATTTGGCTCTCCTCGACCTTTGGGAGGCATGAATTTTAAAATTTCTACAGTGCCTGCAGATTTTATTAGAAGTACTGGAGTACCTACTTCAGGAATGTAAGATTCAAATGAATTTGCATACATCCCAGCTTTACCAAAAGACAAACCACTATACTTTACCCCATGACCTGTTGATACTGTGCATGTATAACTATTTGGAAATACATCAATAACAGTACCTCGATAAACTATCTTAAGTTCATTTTCTAAACCTTGAAGTTCATACTCACGACGCATTACTTTGCTCCTTTAAACAAAACCCTACAGACAGTATATTACCATCTGTAGGGCTTAAATAGAAGTTCTATTTACTAACTATTAAGCGTTGCCTAAACCTTTAGTCATAGCTATGAATTGAATTTGTACTGACTCAATAATTACTACATCTTGGGCTGACCCGCCAAACTGTTCACCTACCACAAAACAACCGGACATAGTATATCCGAAATTATTAGCGGCATTATCGTTATTGACTAAACCATTTCCAGACAAAGGTAAAACTTTTAACACTCCACCTATAGCGTCTCCGGTAATCTTGAAAAATTCATCTCCTAATAAATCTACTAAAGATAAATTTTCCCCTCCATCAGTTAACTTTCCTATTACTCTAGCTATATTTAATTGTCCTTGAGGACGGCCGGTAGTCATTGCTACATCAGAAGTACCTAAAGAATAGACTGGTTGTAAGGGTCTACTGTACGCTACTGACACGTTCTGAGCTAGCCCTATCACTTGTCCTCCTTCTCCTTTTTGGAGAATAAAGGTATCTCCCCTAGCAAACTGAGCACCGACAGTTGTTTGGGTTAAACCAAAAATATCCTGATCTGCCATTGGCTTACATTACTCCTTTATACGATCAACTTAAGGTTGATAAAGTTAAGTGGGAATGGAAGATCAACCTCTAAATCAATATCCACGTTATCTTTAAGATCCGCGTTTTGTTCTAGTCTAGTCAATCTTGCATCTAATAGGGGAGCTCCAATTCTTTCGAATTTTTGTGCTCTGAGGAAAACCACTCCACCTTCCATAACAGCTCTAAGAATATTTAGAGTCTGATCAGTGATGTTATAAACCCCAATGTATGGACTTAATAGATTCTTAAAGTAATAACTAATGAAATCCAAATTCTTAGTAATAGAGAGTTCCCTAGTCTCTATACTAGCCATATCCGTAGATAACTGGTGTCTTGCGAAAGGCACAGCTCCAGCAGCATCTTGTGTTACTATATATGTGCCCCCTTCAGCCAAGATATTAAGTTGATTACGACTGAAGTAATTAAATGAACGACTTACATCATCAAATCCAGCAATTGCAAAATTGGTAAATCCTTGATGTGGAGGGAATCCTGCAATCATTCCTCCAATTGCAGCACATAAATAAAATCCATCTACTAATAGATCCCCGTCCCCAACAAAGTCCGGCCAAATCATATAAGCTCTACGAGTACCAAAACTTTCAGATATTTCTGCAATTTTCTCAGCTTGAGCCGTTTTATCTAAAGGTCTGATAATTTGATACTTCTGAGCCGTGACAACAGGCTGAGTTGGACCGGTTAACAGAAGTAAGATAGTCTCGCTAACCACATTATCAATCACATACTCGTCAAACGTTTCCTTCCCATCAACTTCTTGGAAGTTAGTCAATACCTTATCTCCAGGAACAACTGCATCAGCTATAAATGTTGCGTCGTTATCAATCATTTTAGTGTAGATAGGAGGAGTTAAATCCGCTGAATTTGGGTCATCTACGAAAGTGGCAAGATAATCTTCAACTTCTTGAGTAAAAGAATTAACTTTGAATTCGTATATAAAATCAAAATCTTCTAATTTAGCATTAAGAATTGCTATACGCCATCTCCCTAAATCTGGTACAGACATTTGAAGAGCGTGCTGCATAAATGCTTGCTGAACTACAGAATTTTTAGTCAAAGGTACTAATGCATAACAATCTTCTCTATTTTCTAATTGTTCCAGTACATTTTGATACCCAACTTCATCATCTGTTTCTATTCTCACAAACTTTACAGGAGTTGTAGTATTTTGTAAAGCTTTAAATACTCCGTAACCTAAAGGATTTTCTGGAGTAAGTCTTCCAAGTTTAGCTTCAGCATCGTCTATAGTATCAGCAGTAAGAACTTGATTGACTTGTGATGTATTTAAAGATTTGTAGGTCACGTAAATACTTGCTCCTGCTCGAACTTCCATGATAAACAAAACAAGACTTCCACTAACAAGATCAAATACTAATGGATCAGTTACAGTTAATCCATCTGATAAAGTTACAGTAGTTTCGTCAAGAAGATAACTAACTCCAAGACCGTCAACTCTATCTTCAGGTATAAGCACATCATCCATTCTCATGGATAAAATATATTGTAACCCAGTAGTGTGATATCTAGATTCAAGTTCCTTACTTAATAGTAATTTATTTCTACCCTTGAGAGCTTCTGGAGTTGCCTCCACTTCCCATTGATCACCCTCAACAAGGCCGTTAGTATTGGCACCTAAAAGGGTATTGGCGAATCTAATTAGTAATCCTTGACTACCTACTATTACAGGAGCTGATTTATTATCGTAGAAAGGGTTAGTATCTTCAAACACAACGGTCGGGCCAGAAAAATCACCACTAGTAGAAGTAGCAGTTACTTCTGTAACTCCAAACAATCCTCCCCTAGTAACGGTGATAGTATAAGTTTGCTCTTTAGTTCCGATGTATTTTGCATTTAATGCAGGATTAATAAACCATGCAGTAATTCCAGAAAAATCATTCACTGGAGAAGTATCCAAAAGATTTATCTTTAATCCTCTGGTACCAATTTTATAACCGGCTCCCCCATTATCAGCACCATTATTAATAGTGACACTTCCATCGTCTATTCCATTTGGTGTAGTCCAAGTTAATACTAAATTACTAGAGGTAATGAAATCAGCATTAGTCACTCTAATGGTATATAGCACAGGAGTTAGAAATCGGTATTCTCCTACAGAATCTACCATGGGAACAGAAACAGCTGTAGCTGTTAATTTAATTTTATCTACATTAGTTCCTACTAGTCCAACAGATGGGAAAACTGCAGTTATACCGCTAAGCCCTAAATCGTATTCAACTACACCCTCTATAGTGCTAAGAACTGATATAATCGCCCCCAAAGAATCTTTTACCAATACTATGGCAGTTCCTAGGGCCCCAGAAACAAGAGTTTCTAATGAATAAGTATCTCCTGTAACTTGAGTTCTATAGTTACCCCCAATTGCTGGCATAACCCCATCATATTTAAAAAGAGTAGCTGTAGCAGTAGAGGGATCAGTCCAAGCAGAAACACTTGATATAGTGACTAAAACGGAATTATCTGTAATACTACTCCCATTGTGTAATGAAAATTCAACACCATCTGTAGGAGTACCTGCAGTTAACACAGTCCAAGCTGCCCCATCATCACTAGATTCCCAAGTAGCTGTATCAAACCTTAAGTAATAAGTTGCACTGGCTGGTAATAAGTCATTAAGAACTCTAAAAGTAGTATTACTGGAACTAGCTCCACCACCAAATACTAACGTAGGTATAGTCTCTTTGGATTCTACTAAAGGTATCCAATTAAGCTCATCCGCATAAGCTTCCAATTCTACCAACTCTGGGGTGTCCTCTACACTGTCATGTCTAGCAATTCTTACTATCTCCCCAGACCCATTTTCGCCCCAATGTAACATTGTATGAGTAGCACCTGGCTCGGAACTAGCGATATCTAAAATCACATCAAATCCTAGAGCTAATGAATAAGTAAGTATTAATGGGTCAGTAGGTCTTAAATCTTCTTCAGTTTCTAACAGAAATTTTCTAGCAGATGTATCCGAGCTATACACTCTTATTTTAAACCACTGATCTTCAATAGTAGTTGCTACAAGATCTACTGAAGCTATATCCCAAAGATCTCCATCTACTACTCCAGCTAAATTAGTAAATTTAACAAAAACCCCAGCATCTATTTCTACGTACACTCCTTCTGCTGGTGGGTTATCTAGTACACCCCAACCACCGATATTTAACTGCATCTCCCAAGTAGCAGCAAGCCATCTGATTTCAAACTGATCTGTATCTACTACGGTTCCAGTTTTCATATAAGCTACAACTACAGTAGTCCCAGTAACTCCAGTATCATCTACAGTTTGCTTAGTAGAGTGGTGTTCGACTTGGATCTGCCCTTCCACATCTCCTGCATATCCAAGGGCTGGAGAAAGGTCCACTGTCTGTGATGTAGTACCAGCTATTACGGGCTCTGCATGACTGCCTGCATAAGCGTCAGTATACCATGTATCGCCTTGTATTAATTTTCTTCCGTCATCTGGAAAAATAAATCTAAGAGTTAATCCTCTAGATCCAAAAGTAAAAGCTTCATTCTCAACTACTGTATGTGGTCCACTATCATCAACCGATGCTGGAGTAGATACGAAAACTTGTGCCGCCCCAGATGGGCCACTAGTTATAACTTCAAACGTATACCTTAAATCAGTTACTCCTGAGTATTCACCCTCTACTATGAAACTACCGTCAGAAGTTAAAAGTCCACTCACTACCACATCAGCAACATCACCCACTACATAAGTTGCATCAGCTGGATCTATTATTAAAAAGACCCCATAAGTACCAAGAGCATAATGTTCTATTCCCGATACCACTTCTACAATTTGAGTGCTAGGAACATCGCCCACATCATTAGTCACTGTAAAACTTATAGGAGTACCTACATTTCCAAAAACAGAACCTCCGCTAGTCTCCAAAACAGTAACCGTATATTTTCCAGTCCCCACTAAAGTCTTTTCAAAAAATACCCTACCATTAAAATCTATTGGGGCTGTAGCAAACCCTGACACGATTGCCTTAGCTCCCATATTGGTAGTATTCCATCCAAATGGGTCTGGTACATCTTCATGATTCAACACCCCGGTAGGGACAGCCGGATTCGTAAACGCCGGATCATCCGTATCGTGATCAAAACCTATAACCTTAACAGTCTCAGATTCTATTCCGTCTGAAACAATAACTTGATCTCCAATTTTTACTCCCCTATTGTGTAGAAGAGAAGAAACTGGATAAGAAGTTCCATCTTTATCCACATAATCCGCAAAATAGATTTTAGAAGAACTAACTAATGTACCTGGTTCAAATTCATCTATTTCTCCGTCACTTCCAGTAAAGTATTTAGCCCAAAGATCGTCAAGAAATACCTGAACTGTGTCTTGATCTACTACTGAACCAGCTTCTCTAGAAGGGTATGGAAATGGAGTATTTCCAGAAGTTTGATATGTTCCTGCAAATGCTTTCTGCTTATCGTCACTATTATTAAAATCAAGGAAATTATAATTAGGACCAATAATGACAACAGGTAGATCTGGAGTTATCGTTGTTGGCGAAACAGCTAAGTCCTGAAATACCCTTACAGTAGGTTTAACGTATGCCATATTAAATTTTCTCCCGTAGGAATTTATTCACAATCACCATAATTGGCTAAGCCATCTTTTTGTTTAATATCGTCGAAAGTTAATTCGTTTTCAATTTTATCTTCAGGATATCGGTCTCGAGGTCCTGCTTCTCCTCCAGGAAATACATCTATTCCTATATGGTTAGGGTCACTAATGTTTAGTATATCCTCTACTGCCTTCTCATCTCGAAGAATATTTTGTATTCTATACACAATTTTCTTTAACTTTACTGATTCTTGCCACACTCCCCAAACTTTTATTGCGGCGAATGTGAGAGTTATCGGAGTTACGTACATTTCTTTGTGTTCTTCCAATATCCCTAAATCTCCAATTGCATCTACATTAAGCGTAAGAAAGTCAAACTCTCTAGAAATAATAATACACATACCTTGCAAAAACTCAGCAACTTCAGTACCTATCATTTCAGCTTCTAGGGGCTTCGTCGACAAACACATAATAGTAATATACCCCTGTTCCTGAGCTATATTTCTTGTAGTGCCGTCTGGCTGAAAGTCTGCAAAATGACCCCTAACTATCTTAGCAAACTGTATTGCGCCCCTTTTAACATAAATCGCTGGTCTTTTACCTATTTCATCAGATTTAAAGCTATATCCGGATTCTATTAAGAGTTTATTTTCTTTAGAATCTTTACTATACGTATACCTTGTAGAGTTAAACTTAAAATAATTTCTCAGCATATCTACAAAAAGGGCTACTAAAGCAATAGGAGTTTTGTTGAATGTGGGATTTTCTCTCCTAGCTGCTTCGCCCATCCCTCAAATCTTTCTTAGTTTGTTTTAATATTTCTTGAAGAGTATCTTTTCTCAATTCTTCTTTAGTCTCTTCAGGAGCCCAAGCCTCTTCCTTCATGGAATAAATTGGGAACATTCTATAGTTCTTTTTCTGGTCTTTTGACTTCAAGCTCATATACCACATCCGATCTTTCTATTAAAGATACTCGAGCATTTTGTCTTACAGGAAATCTTTTCATTTCAGTTAACTGTATAACTTTAATATACCATCTATTATTACTATGCAACTCAACTATTATATCCCCTTTTCTCAACAAAGGATAATTCAACATAGTCATACTAGTCTCTGAAAGATCCGTATTTCCTGTATTCACTCCTTCTCTTTCTACCACTGGCAAGGGGTCAATATGCCCATAAGTATAAACAGGAGTATGAAAGCCCCCTACAAAACTAGTGCCAAAACAAACAGTACATTTAGAATCTATGGTTCCGCCTAAAATAGGATTATGACACTTGGTACATTCTGTTCCCCAAGTTTTTCTTTTTATAGCTGCTATCTCTACACCATTCATTTTCGTATGGAGAATATTTCCTCTACGTATAATTTCTTTAGCTATTAAGAAAGTTCTTTTTTCTGGATTATTAAAAACAATAACTGGTTCGGATACTGTAATTTCCCCCAAGGGACTTTCAACTTCAACTCTGTAATACAATTGAACATGTCTAATAGATGCTGGAACTTCACTATCTAAAACATGTAACTCATCAACAACATTAGCAACATCTTCCCAATCTTGGGCATTGGCAGAACGTTGAACTAAAAACTTATATCTACCTCTAGCCCCTGCACCTCTTAATTCCCAAACAATCTCATAAGCTTGATCATATACCGGATAAACTCTAACCCAATCAAACGTTAGCACGTTTATTTCTCCTATATAAATCTATCAAAGAATTGAGAATAATCAGATCCAATTCCTCCATATGCTTGTTCTAAATTAATCCAATGTTTCCATCTTGCTGATCTTTGCTCAAAATCAGCTTGAAACTGTTGTGAAACCGTAAGATAAAATTGAGCCCTATCAGAAATATTAACATTAATACCCCCATCTGAATAAGCTAATCTATTACGTTCCTGCTCTAAAGCTTTACCTCTATAAATTTTAGATAAAACTCCTACCAGTATAACGTCTCTTAAAATCTCCGGTAAATTACCTTCATTAAATCCAGTTAAAATAGGAGGAGCCTCATTAAATGCCTGAAAAGTTAAATCTATGGCTAACTTGATTTGTTTCTCCGAAAACTCTTCTTCTCCTATGAGAAAGTTGGTATCCGGATCATCTCTAAGATGAGTGCGTACATCTTGGATAGTTAGCCCAATTGTCATTACTCAGTTTCTTCTTTCTTTTCAGCTTTCTTTTTGCGTCTCTTCTTAACTTTAGGCTTTTCTTCTAGTGGAGCTTCTTCTTCTCCCTCTACAACGCCTCTTTTCTCAAGTCCCTCTTCAAGCTTCTCTTCAAGCTTCTCTTCAAGCTTCTCTTCAGGTTTCTCTTCAAGCTTCTCTTCAGGTTTCTCTTCAAGCTTCTCTTCAGGCTCTACTGGAAGTGGTTTACCTAGTTCTACTTTAAATTCTTTACCATTTTGAAAAAGAACCAAATTAGCATGTTTACCTAAGATTAGTTGCTCTCGAATCCTTCTAGGAAGATTTCTAAATTCTGTATCTTGAAAAACTTCACCATTTTTATTTCTTATTTCAAATTCCATTATACCTTACTCCTTACTATGCAATTTCTACTACTTGAGAATCCATTAACAATACAGGGTCTGTAGCGTGGGATAACTCAACCGTTAAAACATAATTACCAAGACCAGCGGCAGCTATACTTGGAACAGCAATTAATATATCAGATGTAGTAGCACTGTTTGCTGCTACTAACGAATCCACTATACTTATTGGTGTAGCTGGTGGATTGCCCGGATATGGTGCTAAGTTCAATACATGAATAGCTGACGTGGCATTAGCTAATAATACATTTTCAGTACCATTATTAGTAAAACTTAACGCTGCTTGATCTGGTTCTACAAAATTAAGTGTTACATTTGTTACATTCTCTAAAACAAAAACATCTATCGAACTAATCACAATTTTAGCATCTATGGTATAGGCTGCAATACTAGCCGCAACTACAGCTCCAGCTGCAGGAATTGAAAATAAAAAACTATCATCATTAGATAAAGTAGTACTAAAGTCAGATCCCGATGGGTAAGCTGGTCCCGTTAAAGTGTATATAAGAACTTGTGCAGCCTCAACTTTTTTATAAGCATTCCTATCAAACACTTCAGAAGACACATTCCAAGCAAGAGTATCAACCCCAAGATCTTTACTAGTAATATACTCTGTCAAAAGTAAACTAGCGTCTGTAGTTAGTTTTACCCTATCACGCCTTTGAATTCTTCGAAAATTTCTAATAATAATAGAATCTGCGGCCCTAATTCTCAAAGTAGGATTAATTTGACTCCTATCGTCATACTGTAATCTAATTTTTTCAGCAACAGCTTTTGTATTAATTATGGTTCTTTGTGTTCCCATATTCCTAATAACTCCTAAAAATAAAGAAAGAGACTACCTATGTGCAGATAGTCTCCTTCAATAGGTTAACTCGTATGTAGCCAATTAAGGGCTACTCACAGATGTTAAGGGTTAATTAACCCAGAATCTGCAGCGAATGATGCCTTTAAGATTTCCAAAGCCGATACCAAGAACTTCATAGGTATCGAAACTAATGATATCTCGCTCATGCTTTATGTACACAGTCGCATCTTGCAAGAAGAAAAACTTACCGAGAAAATCTTCTGCAGTGAAATGCCAAACTTCTCCATCAGGAACAATATCATTCTTAATAGTAAAGAGAGCTTTACCACCAAATAAAGTTGACTGTACTAAGCCCTTTTCATATTGTACTGTGGCTGCGCCATCGCCAATTATATTTGCATCCCATTTGATTATTTCTTCTGCCGTTGCTTGGCTCATTAGAGAAACACCAAGAGGCAAACGCAATCTACGAAGAGCTTTACGTGACTCAAGATAATTCCACTTATTTAAACCAGGTTCCACATAAGAAGGAAGATTAACAAGACTTGGATTATTGTCTGCCGTGAAATCTAACTTCTGAGCTTTTGCGAATAAAAGTGCCTCTCCTGCATCTGGAGCAGTGCCTGCTCCGGAACGATCTAGATACTTAAGTACTCTTACCCAACCAATAAGATCTGCATCAGTACCAGTACCACCATCAAGGAAGTAATCAGCATCATCAAGAGCAGCAACTTCAGCAGCTGTTATAGCACTATCGGTTGCAGTAGTAGATGTATTCATGAAAGAAACATCTTCTTGCTCTTGAATATCCTTAATTGAGTTATCACTTAGAATCTGACGAATATCATTATCATAAGTTTTTAACTCGTGGATTGATTTAGTAAAGGTATCACTTGTAATCTTTGCGAAATAAATCTCATAACGAGGACCCGTAAAATATGTACTTTGAGGCATACCCCTAAACGATACGAATGTAGCGCGGGATTCTGGTTCCTTGTCAATAATCTTTTTAGGCTTATCGGTCGCTACATCTCTATCCAATTGGTCCGAAGTGACCATTTGTGGAGTCAAGATCTGACGGCTAAAAGCGTCTTCACGAAGTTTTGAACGAATAAACGAAGTAATATTAACTTCTGCTTCCTTTAAAAGCTCTCCACCCTTTTCTATCTTATCAATAAATCTCGAATTTATATAGTGTGCATCTTCTGTCATTATTTTATTTCTCCCTTATGCCGCTACGGTCATGTATTTTGGAGTGAAAAATCGACAGCGAGCCACAGCTAAGCCATCCTGATTTGCATACCTAGCAAGACATACCGCCAAAATCGGTACATCAGAAGCTGCTGGTGCTATTCGTAACTTACCGTCAATAGTATCGTGGACGGTAACAAACTGACCAACTGCTGGTAACGTCGGGCATAAAACGTCATCAAATTCCGCGATAAAATCACCGCTAAGTACTGGAAGCTTTCCTGCGAAAGCAACATCAAATGCCGGTTCTCCAAGTCCGTTGACTAGTAACTTATCTAGAGCATACACAACGGTATATACATTTTGTTTGTCCGCTGCAGGGCCTGTTGATTGCTTGGCTAGAGTTATATCAGTCCAGTCAGCAAGTGCCCAAGCTCCATTTTCGACTGCTAGGGCTGCACCTTCAAACGTGACAGTAGCTAACACAGCAGAGGTAGGCTCGATATTTTCATCCGTAGCCCCACCTAAACCTGTTGGCCACCCTTTAACTACATTAAACATATTATCATATCTCCTTAATCAGCCTAAAATCCAATTTAGTAATTGTTCACTTGGGTCATTTGAGACCTGTAAATCTTCTGTTGGCTCTGCAAGAGAGTCAGGGCCTATTCTACTTGCTAGTTTTACAAGCACGTCTAGTACTTCATTAGGGTCAGACAACTTTTTAATATAGTGTGCCCTCTTAGATAGAGGAATATACCCCTGCTCTACCAATCTATCAGTAACTTCTTCTGCTCTTTTACCTAATGCTGCCTGTTTTTCAAGAATAGGCCCTACTGTTTTAACTAAAGATACAGAATCTTTTAAAATTTCTCTTATCTGTTCGTCCATTAGGCCTGTTCCTTACTTCTTTTTACCTAAAGCGTACGCTCCTGCCCCGGTTACTCCCAGTGCGGCTGCTCCTCTAGCTTGTCTAACTTTTTTTAACTCTTTTAAAGTTATGCTCTTCTTAGTTCTCTCACCGCCTGCTAAAAGTTGAGCTCCTCTTTTACCTTTGCCGTATAAATATTTGCCAGCTTTTTTTGCAACGTCCATTCCATACTTAGCTTCTTTTTCAAATTCAGCCACTAATGCATCATAAGCAGCAGCTTTTTCTACAACTTCATCAAATTCATCATCAGAAGCTTCTACAGTTAATTCGTCATAAGCAGCAGCTTTCTCAATTATTTCATCTGCTAATTGATCTAACACCCACTCATCATAAGCAGCAGCCTTTTCAAGAACTTCTTGAGCTTCTAAGTCAACGCTATCATCAGAAGCTTCTTTTTCTAATTCTTCAACTAACTCATCATAAGCAGCAGCTTTTTCTAAAACTTCATCAGCAGCAACATCTAAATCCTCACCGTCAGAAGCTTCTTCATTTAGCCCCTTAACCAAGTTATCAAATGCAGCTGCTTTTTCTAAAATCTCATCAGCCGCAGTATCTAAGTCTTCATCTTTTGTAATTTCAGATGCTAACTCATCAAAAGCCGCAGCCTTTTTAAGAATTTCATTAACGTCCATTATTGATTTTCTCCCTGATCTCCAAATATTAAATCCATGAACTTCGCTTTAGCCATAACTAGAGCCGCCCCATCATTAGCTGCTGAAGCCTTTTCTAGTTCGTCTATAACAGAAGCTTTTTTCACCAAAATTTCATATTCTACAGCAGCAGATTTTCTCATTGGAGAATTACCTGTAGCTGCCTTATCTACTGTAGCTCCAGTAACTTCTTCCATTTTATCCATATTTTGGATTTCTTTAGCATCTACTGGTTCAGCTTTTTCAAAAGTAGGCTGCATTGGAACTATTTCCGCAGACTTATTTTCACTCTGTAAGTGAGGGAACATTTGATCAATTAACTTAGCGGATACTACGTCATTTTTAACAATCTGTCTAATATCCTCAGGAGTCGTATCAACTTTAGCAGCTAACTCATTAACAATACGATCTCTTTCGTCTCCTGTCAATTTTCCTTCCTTAACACACTCAGCTAAAATTCTATGAGCTAACTGAAGGGTATCATCAGCTTGCTTAAGTAAAATATCAACATAAGCTTCTGCAGCTTTTTGTCCCTTTACATAAGCAGCGCTTTTCGTAATATGGGGCACTTTAGGATTCTCTATGTAATTTTCTATTTTAGCTAAAAGAGCATCAGCTGCAGCAGACGCTTCCTTAATTTGTTCTTCCTCTTCCTTATCTTCCATTTTCTTTTTTTCTAGAATTTCGGAAGTAGGCTTAGTTGCACCTTCCATCCCAGAATGCTCTGCAGTATCCTGGTATTTAGTGCTTTTATTCTTGTTCATCATGTACTCTTCAGTCATATCAGAGTCATGAAGAGAAACTCCGGGAGCTGGATCGCTGGCAGAAGAACTATCTCCAATTTCGGCATCTGCTTGCTTATCCAAAGCATCATTAAGTTCTTTTAATATAGCGTCAAAATCACTCATACTCATATCTTTTCTTACCCTCCATTAAAGGATAGTGTAACAGTTCATAAGATAAAGTCTTAAACTTTACAGATAATTCTCAATTATACCCATGACTGTAGAAAAATTATTCAAATCTACTGTCCTATCGCCGGATATCTTCTGCAAAGCCGCAGCCTTATAAATTGCATAAACTTCCGCTAAACGACGTTCATAGTTACTTGCCTCTTTAGATAGTGTATCTTCTTGAGGTTGTTTAGTCAAAACTTCTAGATCAATTGGAGGTTTCTTTTTTATAACCATAATTGTTATGCTACGTCTAACAGCAGGCTCATGTTCAAGTGTTCTATTTCCACAGTACTTACATAATAAACCTTTCATCAGTGCGTGATGTGGCACAGAGTCAAAGTTAACATCTTCTGGTACTCTACTAGCAAATTCATCAATAGACATTCGTGCTAATTTATCAAAAATACCAGGTAAAAGAGATCTAACTTTATCTACTAAATCATCTGATTGGCTAGGTCCCACGGCTATTCTTACGAATTCTTTAGGCCTCAAAACCATTCCCATATCAGTCATAGAGGCTAAAGTATTACTTAAAGAGTTTAAACGCAATTTTTCAGAATCTTCTTCAGAAATATTTTCATCTTTGTCTATACCAGCAAACTTAGATTTTATTTTTATATAATCTTCTGGAGTTCTTCCTGATATTTTTTTAGCTACTATTCCTTTTATTCGTTTTTCTAACTCTGCAAGCTTTCTCACAAAAGCCTGCTTTTCTATAACTTTAGGATCTATATAAGTAGCTTTCTTTTCCACGTAACCTAATTCTTCAGCCATTTCAGTTGATGATATTATTTCTGATGTTGTAGAAGCAACTTTCCTTAAAACGTAAGCTGTCCTATCAGCCGGGCGCCAAACAAACGATAAATCAAAAAATTTAGGTTCTAAATTCAACGCATAACATTGAGAACCATCTTCATATATCGTATTAAGTTCATGCCTTACATGTTTACAGGTATCTTCTGGTTTAGGGGTTGTCCTTCTATTATTGCACACACTACATAAATCGTAAGGTAATTTAGCCGCCATAGAGACAGCTATATCTTCTCCATTATCTAATTTACTCAAAATTTCAGGAGAGTTTCTATTAGATAGAGACACAACAAGCTCTACACGCTTCATCTTGTCATTCCAAAAAGACTTCTCTACATGTCCGTATTTAGGACTGTGCTTTTTATTATTATGGTGTTTATGCAACTCCCCAAATTGTTCAAACGTTACGTGATATTTCTTTAGAGCTTCTTCTGAAAAATAGTCGCCATTTCGATTACAGCCCCAGTATTCTCCAGCCCCCAAAGCCAATACTAATAATTTAGTCTTACCCTCTTCTGGTTTTATACTCTTAATATACTCTTCTATATCAGAGGCTCTTTTACCAAGTCCTTGACGTCCAGAAGGAAACTGATTAAATAATAAGGAAACTACAGGTTCTCCCTTAAACCAATCAGAAGTAGATTCAATTACTTTAGTTAACATGATTTATTTAAACTGGATCGACTAAAGAACTAACAGTGGAAAATTCATCATCAAACGCTATAGCTTTAGAATCTAACAAAGTAATTCCTTCTGTTATTTGAGATGCTACATAACTAACCCACTCGTCAGCCTGAGAATCAGCTAAAGACTCTCCAAACGAATTAGCATCAAATTCTTTACTAGCAGTGAAATCTTCTTCCATAAATACAGTAGCATCTGGATAAATTGCACCACCTGGGATAGTTCCTCCCAGATTAATACTCTCTTCTGGGTAAGCTGTTAGTGCAGATCTTAAATCAGCAGATTCTTGTATCATAAATACAGTTCCTATTACAATACCATCTTTTATTTCTGATTTTTGAAAAACCAATGCACTAATGTCCGCCACTAGAACCACCTATTAGATGTAATATTCTGATTAACTTTACCTTCTAATTCAGCTAATTGGCGGAGCATGGAAGTATCTATTCCCTCATGCTGAGTAGAATACCTAAGAAAAGCTGAAACTGCATTTTGATCTAAAGAAATTGAAGGAGCCATTCTAACTAAAGTTTCGTAATGACTAATTATTATCTCTGGTTTTCTACTCTTTAAAATCTGATCTGATTTAATTAAATTTTCTATAAAAGTTTTATGTCTGGCACTTAATTTCATCTCTGGAGTAGTTCTCACAGCAGACTCTATACCCTTAAAGGTACCTTTAACAGCTTCACTTCCTAATGTACCACCTATGCCAGTAATGATACTTTTAAAAAAATCTCCGAACTCAATAGCAGCATTTTTAGACATGAATCCATTGTAAAATTCTATACAATCTTTCTTAGTTTCACATCCAGCTGCTTTCATTAATTCAATAAATTGTTTAGGACTTACCATGAAATTTCTTTCCCCACTCGTTATAAACTTCTTTCATTTTATCTAATTCTTGGTAAAGTTCTGGTAATTCTACTTTAGCTTCTTTAATAATATTTAAATCTATCAGAACTTCTCCAACTTTATCGGCTAAGTCATCATCTAGATAAGTAGCCTTTTTTTCTATAAGTCTTTCCCTATTACCGTAAGAAAATTTAGCTAACGTAATAATCACCGGTTCAGCTAATTCTCCATACTTGTGCAAACAAATATTTTCAAACTCATCAAAATCTAGATCTCCACGTCTTAAAGCAGAAGCCACTTTGCATAAAATATTAGGTATTCTATGATTAGCGTCTTCAATCTTAACTTGTATTTCTTCTATTAATCTTCCTAATTTTTCTATTGCTGAATTAGCTCTTTTTTCCAAACCCTCTACTGATAAAGATGAAATATATATATTTTGAGTTAACTCTCTAGATTCAGCTTTTTTCTCTACATACTTCTTCTCTTCCACCTTATTATAGTTTGTTTCCGGCCTATCATAATAATTGAGAGTTTCAGGTAAAGCATCCCTATTAAGTTTACGATTAACGCCCTCTCTAGTAGCTATCTCAAATTCTACTGTCTTATCTCCCTTTGCTTTATAAAGGTATAACATAGCTCCAGTATTGGAAGCTTCTATAAGGCGGTCTATCTCATTTTTATTAAGATTTTGCTCTCTAGCTTTATCAGCTATAATCTCAGAAAGATCCTTATCCTTTGCTTTCCATTCGTCTAAGATCCTTTGAGAGTACTCGGCTAATTTTAGAGCAGTTTTACTCATTTTTTCTTATCCTCCGAGATTTTATCTCTATTATTTATTTCCATTTTATCTCTACTATCCTCTACATTTATTTGTCTTATGAGTTTTTTAACATCTCTAGCTAAATCTGTATCTTCTTCTTTTATTGAATCACTAGATTTATTAAGAATTACTCTAAGTAAACCATCATTTGAATATATAGGTGATGAAATGGGAGATATTTCCTGTTCTGCAAGTTTTTGTTGGGCTAAGCTTAATGCTTGCTTTTTTAAATTATCCTCAGTTATAATGTTAGAATACTCTTCAGACAATATTTTACCATCTTTTCCACAAGTTCTAATAAACATTTCCCATCCATGAGTTAAAGAATACAACAAAACTTGTTTTTCTCTTGGAGAAGTGGTATGTTCAATAGCTTTTTCTTTTTTAAACAAAGGATCATCTGAATTTATATCAAAACAAATCTTTCTATAAAGTTCTATAACTTCAGGAATCGTTCCTACACATAAAGCTATAGTCTCATTTGCAGCCCCTCCAACTATCATAGCTGAAATATTTAAACGATAATTTTCATAAAGCTTCATAACTGCGTGCATTTCTGGGTCTGATGTCCATTTAGCATTGTAATAACAATCAAGCAATCTAGCAATGAAAGGGTCTGAATGTTTATCGTTAGGATGGACTTGTGCAATTGTATACCTCCAATCCGGCCTTTTCATATTGCCGGAAAGTAATGGATTTACAAAATCATTTGGTGGGCCCGTCCGTTGGTTCATTTACTCTACATTTTCTATAGAGGCAGCAGCAGTACCTTTTCTCTTAAATTTAATTATTATGTCTCCGAATGCCTTGAAAAGATTTCGCAACTTATCCTCAGTTTCATACATATCATTTACTCCATACTGATCAGAAAAATCATCATATTTCCACCAGAATAAAAAGATCATTCTTCCTATTCTATCTAATGCTTTTTCTAATTCTGGAATAAAACTCATAACAAGTCTATTCGCTTCATGCACGCCAGACATAGTGCCTAAAACCCCAGCATCAAATACTTCTGGAGCTCCGGCTTGCATAGCCTGCATAGCTAATTCACGTTCTAATTCTATGGGAGATTTCCCTTGGGGTACTCCAGGCATACCTAATCCCATTTCACTGCCCCCTTGTTCCCCAGGAAATGGAACTGCTTGAGGGTCTGATAGATTAGCTTGAAGATTATCTCCAACTTCAGCTGTATCTTTGAAATATCCTTTTTGTCCTGCCCCATATCCGGCTACTCTAGTTTGAGGTAACTCATCATAATTAGCAGTTTGTACATCTGCTTCCAAAGTAGGCTCAAAAAATGCTCTAGGATCATCCGCATAAGGCATTCCAGCATACTCTCTAGGAATTAATTTTGGGATTATTTGATAGGCAACTTTCACAAAGAAATCTGATTTCCCCTTATCAAATGCTTCCATTGTAAGTTCAATAGCCTGTTCTCCTGAAATACCTAAATCTTCAGCTATGAATTGGGCACAAGCTTTTTTACTTAAGTTATTAACTTGTTTAAATGCAGTTCTAACAGTAGCTTCAACTCCATCTGAACTTACATTTACTGCATTAAGATTCTCATCTAAAAGAGCTGCTGTTAAATTAGCTTTGTTACCAACAACCAAAGGATCGCTATGCATAGCCTCTATAGATACTGGGAAAAACTTAATGTCGTCCGTGAGAGTCATCATATTCTCTAATATGGAAATAGATGGACCTATTCTAGTACTCATATTCAAAGTGTAATCTGGGCCATACTCAAAAATACCTTTTACCCCAAATCTTATAATTCCACCGTCATCTAACATTTTCCTCTCAACTTTAAATGGGGAAGAACAAATTAATTCTGCACCTCGCTTAAAGCAGAAAACATAATGTTTTCCTGACTCTACTTGGGTATAATGTTTTGCAGCAGATAACATTTTCGCTATCTTACTAGGAGCATCTTTATGTGGCTCTCCTACCAAATGAGTATTAAGAACCTTAAATACTCCACCAGAACTTAAATCTATCACTAAAGTATCACTGGGGTCTATTAAAACATTAATTTTATCATAAATAAGCATAGGAGCATGCTTTTCTTCTTTCTTAAATTTAATGAAAGCATTAGTAGCATACACAACTCTAACTTTACCCATAGAATCTATTACTTTGTAAACTCCTGGATTACTAACTGTCTCATACTGCTTAGGTTTCTGTGCTCTATGAACTTCAGAAGTAACAACTCTATGATCTATTGAAGCCAATCCATCTCTCGTCAAAGCTTTCTTAACTGAATCATCTAATCGTCCTTGACGTTCTGAAGAAGCTAAAGCTTGTTTATCTAAAATGTAGACTCGTTTTATTTTCTCTCTAAATTTATCTGAAGCTTCTTTTTCAAGATCTAATACTTTAGTTGTATCAAAAGCTTCTTTAATGTCTTCCCAAGGAGTATATTGGCAGGCTTTTTTCAATAACTCTGGAGTTTCTTGAAACATTTTTTTCAAAGCCAATTTCATGTCCTTAGAAGCTTGTTTAATTATAAGATCTAACTTTCCTCTCCTGGCCGGAACTGGAAGTACAGTCATCTTTTTAATATCGTACCAATCTAGTCCAGACTTGGAAGACGCGTATACTAATCTTCCAGTTGTTGGAGGTTCTTTAAATGGAGTCAAATCAGGATTGCTAAATTTGAATTGGGGTCTTTTCATTACTTGACCCAATTCTCTCATAGCATCTTTACCTAAATAATCCACCCACTGAGTAGTGAGAGGCATAAATTTATCCTCCGACTTTGAATACAGTAGTTCCAAAGGCTTTAATTTGCCTCCTATGAAAAATACTGGAACATAGTAATGCGATTCGCCAACCTTTAATGCAAAAAACCCTAAAGCTCTAGTCCCCTCATCATTATGTTCTATTAGTTGGAACCCTATAACATAATCTACAAGAGAAGAGTCTTTTTCATTTAAAGCAGAGTATGCTAGATTGGCAAATGATTCTTCAAATTTATTGTTGGTTGTCATTTATATCTCGTATTTATAATTATTTTTGTCTAGAAAGCTGAGCTCTCTTAACCCTATTTTTTCCTCTTTCAGAAAGAAATTTAAGAGTTCCATACCCGGTTAGTCCAGCTAATCCAGTTATGCCCGCCAGAGCTGCTAATTTTTTCGGAGACTTTAACACACTCTTAATCCGCCCAAAAGCAGTTCTAGACTTCTCATAATCTAAAATTCCCTTAACCCTCTTAACTCTTTTTTGATGGCTTTCTATCCATTTGTCCAACTCGTCTGCTTTATATACTTTAGGCTTTGCTATTTTAGGCTTTACTACTTTAGGTTTCGACTTTCCCATCGCTTCTTCAAACTGCTTGCGAGACATACGGGGATCAGCCTCATTAGCAGCTAATTTAAGTAATTTCTCTTTAATTTTTTCTTTGAGCTTATTCATTAATATTGTCCTCTTTCCCCTATCCCACCTATCTCAGTTCCTACTGCTATCGCTGGTATTGGGTGGAATCCATGCGGATATGACCTTTCTCCCTTAGTAATAGATTTAAGTAAAGACTTCTTTAAACCTTCTCCAGCTAAACGTGCCATCCAATCTGGATTACTAGCAGCTACCTCAGATATTCTTTGCATTACTGGAGTAATTGGAGGTCTCTCAAAATAAGTTCGTATATCTTTAATTTTAGCAATTTTTAAAGATTGAATCGCACTTTTATCTACTAAATCGCCCTTCATATAGTGTAACGTGGATCCACCAAAATATCTTCCTCTAGATTTATCAATTGGAGTTATTTCAGTTTTTATGTTATCAAGAACTCTAGAAGAGATATAATTTAGGTCAACTATATCACCCGGCAATATATTATTTTCCTCATCTATGTCTTCAGCTATGGCATGATTTATTAGTGCCCTTCCAAATAGCTCATAATGTCTAGAATCTGAATTGGTACCATAAGCGGCGTTATTAATTTTTTCATAAGTATCAGCAAAATATTTTCTACCAGCTCCGGCTCCTTTAAGTCTCACTATTTCTGCTGGGTTAGCCCACCCATCAGTAAGATGATCTCCAGCATCAACAAAATCCTTCTGTTTTATTATAATATTTCTATCTTCTGGAGCATAATGTTTAATATTAGATACGTAAATAAAATTCCCTCCTTGGGGAGCTTTTTCTATTCTATCAACTGTACCAGAAACTTCACTTAATCTAGCTCCTCTTGGGAAATTTTTAGGTACTTCAGTAAAACTTTTTATTGTTCTAAAATCTACTGGTAATTCTTTTTTTGAAGCTACACCACCAGAATGCTTTTCAGATAATGCGGATTGTGCAATTGGCTCTGCTATAGTTTGCGCTGCCTGTAATCCAACTGCATGGCCTATGGGAGGTAATCTACCTCCAAAAGTTAAACCGTAACACCTTTGACATACACCTTTCATAGCTTCACAAGTTAAAGTAGATCTTACTTTTATATAAGATATTCTTTTTTGTTGCAATTTAGCTAACATAGTATGAGTAACTATATCATTATGTTTATATATCAATACATCATCCGCTAAAAATCTATCTATTAAATGTGGAGAATTAACTGGTTTAATAATTCCATTTCTAGTTTTACAATCAGTTTCTGTTACTATCATATCTAAAAGAGGAGTAGTTAATCTTTTACCTAAATATCCACCTTCAGCAGTAGCAATTTTGGTAGCTAACACTCCTTTACGAGTCCCGTAAGAATCCGCCCAATATTCATGAGAATCTAATCCCTCAGAAAAAGAATGATTAATAGGTATTAGTATAGGATTACCTTGAGCATCTCTAATAATAGTTTTTGCCCCCACAATAAGATTTAATTGATTCTTATTTCCTCTAGATTTAGCGGTAATCATTTCATGAAGACCAAATCCTTTTTTAACTCCAGCGTTTAATGTAGCATCTTCCAATTTAGAACGCATAGAATCATAAACATTAACTATGGCATTAGCTCTTTTTTTAGGGTCTTTTATGCCAGAAGCAGCATTATTAGCCTTTAATTCAATCTCTCTTAAAATTTTATCTCTAGACACATCCGGTTTAAAATCATTAAGAGTTACACTATGCGCAGATTCATACGCAGCTAAATCTCCTACTTTCTTTATCTTCTGCACCGCAGAGGCATATGCTCTAGGATGTTTAGAAGCTAAATCAGTCAATAAATCTCCCACATTATGCCCGGAAATTGTCCGTTTATAATCTCTCAAAGATTTAGGCAAAGCCTCGTTAACTAAGATTTCTCCAATAGTGGTTTTCATTTAAAAATAATATTTTGCTGCTTCACTTGGCCTTACTGCTTGTCCAGTACCTCTTCTTACTATTTGCCCTCTAGCTGTAATCCTGTAGGGGGCATTAGCTCCTACATCTCCTCCTACTGCTCTATAAAGTTCATCTTGAGCATGCAAGGGATGTGCTGCTCTACGTTCTTTAGCTAATCCTCCACCGGCTAAATATCCAGCTCCAGCTCCTCCAATACCTAACAAACCTAAACCTTTAAGGAGAGGTCTAGTTATCGCGGAACTCTTTTCCAACTTTTTTTCTACTATCTCTTTTAGTGACGCTTGAGGCATTAAACCTGATTGCGGAGGATACTGCATCGCTCCTGCTGGTGGTTGCATCGTTCCTGCTGGTGGTTGCATCGCTCCTGCTGGTGGTTGCATCGCTCCTGCTGGCGGTTGCATCGCTCCTGCTGGTGGCATTGCTTCTGCGGGAGCTTGTTGTTGTTGCGCTGCTGACTCCTGAGGTATATCATCTGGATTACCTCCCATACTCTGGATCTCTTGTCTAAGTCTAGCATTCTCCTGCTGTAACATTATGAGTCTCTCATACAGTTCATCCTTAGATGTAGAAAACTTTTCTGGGCCTGAAGGTGCTTGTCCCGGTTGAGGGGGCATTCCCGGCTGAGGCTGCATTCCCGGCTGAGACATTCCTCCTTCTGGCGACATCATACCTGGAACCGATTGTCCCTGAGCTGCCATAGGGTCCATAGGCGATGCCTGCCCTGCCCCTGGAGCCCCAGTTCCGGGTACTGGCACAAATGACAACTTTTCTAAAATTGTTTCTGATCTTTTTTCTAGACTCATCTTATTACCTTAAGTTAATAGCCCGTAAGCTCCTAAACCTGCTGCTCCTACACCGATACCGGCAGCCACCTCCGGCTTCGCTTTAATCCAATCAGCCATTGCTCTTGTACGTTCTTGTACACCCTGTCTAAATGCTCCTGGAGCCGCTGTCGTAGCTGCCGGTGCTGCTCGTTGTCGTGCAAGTTGCTGACCCATAACATTCTCTTTAGCTAATGTCGCTTCTGGTCTAGGTCTAACTACTCCCTGAGCTGATGGAGCTACACTTCTTAATTTAGTTCCCTGCGGAGCCATACGGCCCATTCCTACCATTTTAATTGCCTGGGCTCTTTGACCAGGAGGCATAGCTCTTAATTGTGCTAAAGCTTGACTTTGTGGAGGAACTGATTTAGTTGGTCTACTTACTGTCGGTACACGTTGCCTTACTCCTCCAGGCCTTGCTCCAACATAAGCAGATCCTGGAAGTCTAGCTCTGCCTCTTCTCATAGGCCTACCTCCTTTAACTACCACTCCTCCACCAGTTCTCAATCCCCCAACAGTTCCTTTAAGGCTTCTAGCCATCATCGGACTTCTAGCCATTTTAAAAGATTTAGCTACAGGAGCTAGTGAAATAGCCATTTTCTCCAACTTATTTGAAACAGCTTCTTTTAATTCTTCATAACTAAAACTCATTTTAATCTTCTCACTTCAATAGGGTCTGTAATTTTTATCTTACCTTTATCATAAGCTTCCATAGCTTCTTTTATTGTATTAAATGTAGTTATTGGTTTACCTAGTATAGACTTAGTCGTTCTGTATAGTCCCAACACAGATTCTTGAGATGGAGTCCAATAGGCTTTTTTACTTCTACCCATGAATAAATTTTTACTAGGCAACATTTTTTGATTTGCTTCTTCCACAGCTTCGTCTGTCGCTAATACATGAATATTCATAGCATCACCGTCATGATCAGCATTAAACCCTTTTTCAATAAGTGGAGGTAAAGATATAGTCCTGTTATTAGAAAGTCTGCCCCTTAAAGCCATAATATTAAATCTATGCAAAGAAGGATCTCTATTAATCAATAAAGTTTGTTTCTTCATAACATCTATTAGTGATTGTTTAGCTCGAAAAGTTTTATCCTGATATTCCACATCAGCTTCATCAGGCTTAAGACCCTGCTTTACTAAATCCCTAATTAAAAAAGGCTCGTATACATTCCACGCGATTTCTTCAGGTATTCCTGCCTCATCTATTCCTAGAGTAGGGTCTGGTATAATAACAGCCCTACCTGAAAAATCTTGTTTTCTATCAATAACTTTACTTTGGAAGAGTCCATATTTTGGGCTTGTTCCCACTATTTGTTTAATAAACCCTTTGAGTACCTTAGATTCTCCTCTAAGAGTGCCTCCATCTTCCATTCCATATAACCTACTCATGGAAGATCCCAAATTCTTTTTAAGATCTATTAAATCAGGATCAGTTTTAGGCAATACCTTAGAAGCTTGTTTATACTCTTCATTAGTTAGTGCAAAGTCTTGATACAAATTATTAGCATCTGCTATTATAGTAGCTCCACCATCTAAAGGTATAACTGGTCTAAATCTTGGTGGTATAACAGGTACTTTAGTAACCATAAAATCTTTAGGATGAACTCCATGTTCTTTAGAACCTAATAGAATTCTCAATTTCTTTATAGCTTTATTTCTAGAATTCCCTCTAAGTCTGGTAATATCACTTTTTAATGCTTTTATTTCTTTATCTATATTAATTTTAACTAATCTAGCCCGAATAGCCGCTCCTCCAGAAGATCCATCAGATAGTATAGATTCATCATTTAGAACAGAACCAAAATCTTTAACTGTCATATCTAACAAAACAGCAATATTATTTTTAGCTACAGGATTAGGCATGGGCTCAGGTAAGGTATAGTGAGTCCACCTTTCTCCTTCAAGCCCTCCAGTCATAGCCTCATCAAATAAACCGCCCTTTTCTGGTCTAAAATCTTGAGCTCTAACTATCTTTGCATTTTTTAATTCACCAGATGACATGTCAATAACGTCTCTGTCCGTCAAAGGGAAAATTCTTATATAATCCCCAATTCTTTCAGTATTAACTCCAGCAGCTTTTAGCGAATTAAAAAACTTTTCATTTGTAAAAGTAGGTTTTGGAGGAGGAGGTGGAGTGTTAGTTCTTATAGCTCTCCAAAAATCATTATTTTGTTCTGATTTATGAGCTACTACATCTCTAATTACTTTTCTAGCTCCGTGAGCTAACAATCCCTTCATAGTCAGATTGCCTATGGTTTTTCCTCTAGCCGGTCTTAATTCGCTTGTATAATGTCCTCCTCCTTGAGCAGAAATACCTTTTTCAGCAGTAGAGGAAAGTTTCATCATGTATTGATAGCCAGTTAAAATACTACCAAGCTTTTTATTAGTATCTGGATCATATATATCCTCTGTACCATCATCTTTAATTTTGGCTTTTCTTAATTCATTCTGTACGAAATTTACTGTATTGCCCGTACCAAATACCGGAATCAAAAAATCTTTGCCTGTCTTTTTAGTAACTTTACCTAATAAAGTTTCGTGTACTTGAGAAGGGTTAATGCGAGTTATAATGCCCTGAGGATTAAGTAGCACCTCCATAGGTTGACCAAGTTTATTCCTAGGCATCTTGTCGTCAGATACAATTTTAGAAATAACTCCTTTATTTCCGTGACGACCACTTAACTTATCCCCCACTATCATTTTTTCGTAAACTCTAACTACCACTTTGAGAAATCTAGAAGTTTTAATAACATCTACCACTTCTCCATCTCCGTGATGTTCCCATTCTTCAGAAATATTTCTGTATGTGTTCTTTAAAGATTTATGTAATCTTCCTAACATAATATCAGAAGCATTAGGAGTCCTTTTTTGAGCAGCTAATATTAAAGGTTGTCCGTACTTTACTTTAGACCCCTTCTTTACTACTCCACTGTCATCTATATTTTGTAACTCAAGAGCCTGATACTGAACCGGAAACAAAGATATAAAAGCTTTTCTTCCTACTATTATGTCATCAGCAATATCTACCTCATGAGAGTACACATGTTCACTAGTTAATTTTTCAGCTGCTCCCTCTGATATAACTATACCATCTTCAAAGTTATAACCTTTATAAGCTAAATAACCCACTTTAAGATTTTTACCGTAAGCAAATCTTCCTTCATCATCTGTGAAATTGGATTTAGCCAACATTCCACCACTCTTAACATTGTCTCCAATTTTAACTACAGGAGTCTGGTGAATCCCAGTTTTTCGGTTGTAGGGATAATTGTTATAAATATCTATTTCATGCTTGTTACCTGACTTATCTTTTATGGTTATATCATCATCTGAGATTTTTACAATAGTCCCACTAACTGGAGAAATAGCAGCTGCTATTTGTCGTCCAAATTCTAAATCGAAGGATTTTCCAGTTTTAGGATTAACAGCTCTAACGAAAGCTCTCTCAGGATTTCTTAAAGGTAAAGCTTGCGGTATCATTTTTGCGGCCATCAATACTCTATTACCTTGAGCTGCGTGTAAAAGTGGCACCATGTTTGTAGTGACAGTGAACATATTTGTTCCGTCTGGCATGAAATAATCTACAGCAGTATGATTGACTTCAATCACCTTCTTATTTTTCATGACTCTAATTTTGCCTCTTTTTCCAAATTGACCAGGAAAGGCAATTACAAATTTTACTGCTTCTTCAGAACTTAAATATTTTTTCTTACCATTCTTATCCAACACTGGAGTATATATTAAACCGTCTCTTCCCTTCATGGTTCCGTGTGCTGCTTTAAGATCTAATCCAGCTTTTCCGGATTCTGGTGTTCTCACGGGATCAAGAAACCCCAGATGAGAAGGCTGAACATTCCTCACGGAATCCGGTATAGCATCTTCAGACATTCCGCCCTCCCCCAAGGGAGTAGTTTTATAAACAGTCTCATAAATCTCCATAGGATTTAACTGCTCTAAAGCAGCGGTTCTACTATCTTTAGTTACAAAATCCTTAAAAAGACGAGTAAATGCTCCTGACTGTAACTTATCTAAATTCTTTTCTCTATCCGCTCTCCAAGCAGTTTTCCTTAAATGTCCACCAGCATCCATATTTATTTGTTCAGTAAAATAATCTTCTGGACCCAATAATTTTCTAAATTCTAAAGAATCTCTATCATCTGGATCTATTTCTCGTTTACTTACCTTAATTAATTTTTTTGTAACAGCTAAAATAAGAGACACACTAACCCCATTAACAGCCATTCCCACGGTAGCTTTGTTAACTCTTGCATCCATAGAATCTTTAGAGTATCTCTCTAAAATGAATTTAGCCATTTCATTAGCATTCATTTCTTGACGCATCTGGGCAAAATCTTTAGAACTAAACAATCTTTGAAAAATTTTGTGGATAACTTGTGGCTGTGTAAACTCTCTGTTTATATCGAATATTTCTTTACCCCAAGCCTGTTGAATCAAAGAGTCAGAAACCCTAGCATGGTGCAAAAATGCATAAACTGGCATATCTTTAGATTGCCCAATTACAAACGTAAACACTCCAGTCTCTGGTATAAGCATAATCCTAAAAGATCTGCCTGTACCGGGACGTAAATTAAACTGAGCTTCTGATTCTCCAGAAGTTTTAATTCTGGTATATACCCCAGGTTTTAACCTAAATTGATTAAATACTCCATACTCATTGCCCCGAAGAATATAAGTTCCCCTAGGGGTATAGTAAGGAAGTTGTCCTAAAGTCATGTCCTTTTTATCTATTATTTTTCCGGAAGCTTTATCTCTTAATGTAACTCTTCCCTTTATCGGTATAGTTAAATCTTTATTATTAAGAACAGCTCTTTTTTGATCTTTAAGCTTATATTTTTTATCAGAAATTTTTATATTAGAAAATTCCATAATGGAATTGTGAGCTTCGATCTTTTTTGCTTCGAAGGCTCTTTTAATATTATCATAGGTGAAACGACGAACCGCTTCATCATCACTAAAGTCTCGTAACTCTACTCTTGGCATTTATTAATAACCTAATGGTTGAGATTGTTGTACTTGTGTCATACGAGGATCAGCAAATTGACTTGCATACTGTTGTTGTAGAATTAGTCTCTTAAGGGCATTGTGTCTCTCTATGTCTCGCGTCGGCCTACCTATTCCAGTTGCTCCCTGGGCTACGTTTAATCCTGCGGCTACTCCGCCTACTCCCAACAAAGCTTGAGGCATAAATGTTGTCTGGATCGCTGCCCCAATTAAGGATTTTTGTCCTCTTGCAGCTGCTCCCCTAGCAGCCTTAGTTCCTGGTATAAAAGGTAAGTATCTACGTTTTATACCTTTGCCGGCAGGGGTCCAGGCTCTCTTCATTACGTTAACCGGTTCCAAAGCCCATGCTTTAGTAGCTTTTCCAAGTTTTGCAGCTGCTAATCCAGGATCACTTCCAGCCAATGTAGAAAACCTTTTCAAAGATTCAGAAGATTTTCCGTACCCAGCTGCTCTATCTGCTAATTTTGTACCTTTTTTAATTCTTCCAGCTGCTATAGCTTTTTCCGAGGCTTCTCCTAATTTTCTAGATATACCTCCAGAAACTTTAGAAGCTGGTTTAGCGAAAAGTCCAGTTACTTTACCTATACCTCTAGCTAAAAAATCCCATATACCTGCAGTTTTTTCTAGGCCATCTGGAAACTCAAATAAATCATAAAGCTCTCTAGCAGCCATTTGCTGCTCCTCAGCAGATTTAGTTAACATGTGTTTAGCAAATCCCTTCCAAAAAATATCTTTATCTTTTGAAACTTTTGCTTTTTTTACTAAAATTAATTTGTTAGCTATTAAAATAATTCTACCCATCTTACCGCCACTAAATATACTCCAGTTTTATCCCAATAAGGATCTTCTCCCATCAAGACATAGCTTGATTCTTTAGACAAAATCTTTGTCATTATGTCTTGGTATATACCAACTTCTATAATGTTATCTAACCTAAATACTCTAAAACAAAAATTTATTTTAAATTCTTCTTCACTATCACCCTTGGTTCCAACAACTCCCTCATAGTTTTCTTCACGAGCTTTAGCGTAGCGATTTAATACCTCACTATATCCTACAGACCCCTCTTGATTATATTTACTCATTTACCTATTCTCTTAAATTTTTCACTCTAGTTTTAAGTCTCTCATACAATGGACTAATTTTAAATTCTTCTTTAGCTATTAGCCTTTTAAGTGCCTCGTCTTTAGACTCTAAAGCAAATTTAGTAGCTAACCTAGCTAGTCCGTAAATACCTGTCTGCCCTAAAATCTGCGCAGCTATTGGAGTTCTCCATAAAATTATATTACCCAATAGAGAAGCTCCAATGCCTCCTAAAGAAGAAGCTTTTTCACTAGGAAGTTCTGCTGAAACAGCCTGTCCTCCATGTAAAGCCACTGGAATACCTACTCTGGCTACTACATCTAATATATTTGCCCCGCTTGGGTTAATTATTTGCTTAAGATTCTCTTTCAAATACTCTTTTATAACTTCGTACTTAGACATAGTTATTTTTCTAAATGTAATCGTTTAAATGACGGCTCTCTTAAAGCGCCAGAAGGCAATTTCTCATGAGCCTCTAATACAGCCACTCTACCTACCCACTTATGGGAACTATTTTTCATATCCTTACGTTGATAATCTGTAAATCCAGTTCCAACTTTTCCTACTAATCTTCCTGACGAAGTCCAAGAGTACCAAAATCCACCAGCAGATTTTTCGTATTTAGAACCCTCGACACCTTTAAATATTTTTCTTATATATACATCATAATCTGGTCTTAGCTTTATTTTAATGGGTCTTCCATGCCCCTTAGGCCACGCAACAATACCTTCCTTTGTTTCTGGATGTTTACCAGAAATAACCATATCTACTAATTTTCTTTTAGCTATCTCAGTATTAGAATTAGACATAATACTTATAGTAGGCATCTTATCCCTTATTTTATTTAATAGCTGCAATCTAGCTTCATAAGATAAGTTTCTTACTGATCTTCCATTATATTTATCTATATCGAAAGCTTTAAAAGTTAATTTTATCTTATCTCTACCTAAAGAATCTAAAGCTTTTTCATTACTAGAATTGAGATACCCTCCAAGTTTAGAAGGCTCTATAATTTTTCCCTTTTTTGTTTTTCCGAAAACTTCAGCCCTTAAAATAGTATTTTTAATACTTTTTGGAACTTTAATACTAGTTAAACTGGAAAATTTATGAGTATGATTTATAAAATCACCAGTCTTTTTAGATATACGATAAGAAATTATATTGGGATATTTACCAGCATCTAATACAACTAAATTATGGGCACCGTCAATTTTAGGCTGAAGTATATAATCTCCTTTTATATATCTCTTTACTTTTTCTTCTAAGAGTTTAACTTCTTTGTATTTTTCTCTAACTGGCTTTATAGTGGCCCCAACGCCTCCCTTGTTAGATAGAGTTATATTCATTAACAGCCAGTTAGTCTTACTGGTTCCCCTTAAAGTATAATTACCCTTAAATCTTCCAGAAAGTATAGAGAACTTTACAGTATTGGGTTTACTGCTAATAATTTTTACATTACCGAATAATTCTAATTTAACTGTTCCCTTTCCTCTACCTTCTGGTATAGTCCCAGAAAATCTCATATATTCTTTAGAATGTTCCGGTTGTCTAATCGCTAATCTTTTCTCTCCAGAGGTTAAAGGCCAATATCTACATGCCCAGGAAGAAGCTGTCCTACCATTCAAAACTAATCTTAAATCGTAATGCTTTCCAGCTCTTTCAGCTTGGTGCTCTTGAATAGAAATATTGGCCATCCTCTCCCCTCTGGTAGGGATAGTGGCAAAATCCTTCATACTTGGTATACCTGGTTCGTCGTATACTGTCACAATAAACTACTTTTAGCTAACGCTTGTATTCCTTTTTCCAAGTTCCAAGGTATTTCTATATCTAGTATAGTGGGCTTTTTTATAACTTTTTTTATAGCTTCTTTAATTTCCGCTTTCTTTTGAAGCATTACAGCTCTAGTTCTATCTTCAATATTCTTTTTATCATAATGCTCCATATGACCTTTTAATTGATTAGCAGTAAACATTCCAGTAGCTATACCTAATGCCGCTAAAGGCAATCCTACATAAGAAAACCCTTTACCTGTTCGTTTAAATAACTTTCTAGCAATAAGATTCTTAACGGAGTGAGGTACCATGCTGGGTATTACTGCCCCACCAGAAGCTGATAAAGCTACGTTAAGTGATTTATTTTCACCTGAAAGTCTAGAACCTGCGAGAGCTCCACCGCCTAATCCAGCTGCTGTTAATCCTATAAATTCTTTTATTGGTACACTTGGCATTACATATTAACCTTTAAGCTGGAGACCAAAGACTCGTTAATCCTGACATAGGTAAACTAGCTGAAGGATTGTATTGTTCTGGATTTATTTGCCCTAACATCATAGCTTCCTGTTCTCCAGGTAATCCCATCTGCACATTTCTAAATTTTCTAGATTGGGTAAGTAGTCCCCCAGCTGCTCCTACAGCTCCAGCAGAAGTCATACCCGGCATAAACCCTCCCAAGAGAGCACCTGTGAGAGGATCTCCTCCTGTAAGGGCTGCTGCCCCTCCTCCTATAGCTACCTTTCCTAAAAAGCCAGTACCTTTCCTAGCCAAAAATCCCCCTACTGCCCCTAAAAATGCTCTTTTCTCTAAAGCGCCTTTTAAAGGATCTGAAGCAGCTTTCTGTATACCTGCAGCCCCTGGAGCTCCTTCTATATGAGAAGTAGGTTTACCAAATCCGGTATTAACTGGAGATCCAGGCACAGCATTTTGAGCCATAGTCATCTTTACTTGCGCTCCTAAAGCCGGAGAAGAAGCTACCGTTTGTCTAGTATTAGCTACTAAAGAAGATAAAGTAGAGGCTGAAGAAGGTGCTGTAGGACCGGTAAATCCTCTTTTTTGCAACTCACCTTTGATTCGTTCCTTCAAAGAACCAATCTTCATCAACCTTCTCCTAGCTACTACCCGAGGGTCATTAAAATAGCCCCTCTGCTTCAAATATTGAGCAGAAGTCATACTGGGAGACCCTGGAAGATTAAGAGTACCAGCTTTCTTAGCTGCTCCTACTACACCTGCTGTACCTAAAACAGCAGCTCCACCTAATCCTAGTAATGCTAGCTTTCTTTTAATGCCCACTTTATCTAGTTCCTTCTTTAGCCTCTTCCGATTCGTATTCTTCAGGTTGTTTTTCCGTATTTCTTTCTACTGGAAGTTGCTGAGGCACTTCTGGAGCTCCTTGTCCCATTTGCTGCTCATACATAGTCTTAACTTGAGCTTCAGCATTCAATTCTTCCGCTATTTCCATCATTAATCTAAGAGCTTCCATAAACTTATCAGTAATGGTAGCTACCTCTTCTTGACCAAGACCTCCTTGGGGCACTTGACCCTCTTGAGGCATTTGACCCTCTTGAGGGGCTGGTTCAGCTAACTGTCTATGGGCTAATTCTTCCTCTGCGGTCACTGGCATCTCTCCCTCAGCTTTTTTCAAGAGATGTCTCTTTACCAATTCTCTCATATCTGTCATTTGTTATTAACTTTCCTTTGTAAACGCTTTTTAAGTAATCCAACAATCATTGGGGTAGCTGCTGTAGCCGCATAACCTCCCAGTCCTAATATACCAGAAGCTATAGCTCCTAATTTTCCCCCTTTGGGAGTAACTTTAATAGCTCTACCTGTAGCCCTAGCTTCATCTAACAGAGTTGGTATAAATGGCAACGCTGTTAACGCTAACACCGCATCGGGAGTATCTTTACTTGCTAAAGCTGCAACAGCTATAGAACTACCAACTAAATAGGCTTTTCCAAGCTTACCTTGCATCAAACTCAAGTGTTTAAATAGCCCTTTCCCCAAATTAGTTTTAGCTAAAGTCTGATAGTTCTTAACATGTCCTACCTCATGCCTTAAGTTATGTATATTATCAGCCGTTATAGCTATTTTCTTTTTACCCTTAGTCGTAAAGGGAGTTACATCCACTTTTCCAGCAATTGCAGAAGAAGGTTCTGGTAAAATTGCTGTACTGGGATCTATTTTCATAACTCTTTTAAGACGATCTACTTCTCTAAATACTTTTTCCGCTTTTTTTCTAGAAACAGCTTCCCAACCCGGAAATCCATGTTTAAATTTCTTTTTAGCGGAAATTTCTGGTAAATATTGATCTTTAGAAGTAGCATCTACCAGTTTTTTTAAAAAATTAGAGGAAGTAGCTAAACCTTGACCTAACAAAAGTCCTCCCGCAGTGACTCCTGCAGTATCTGTTATCATTCTTTTTATTTCGTCTTTTAATCTAGCCACTACTGGCCTCCAGGAATCAATCCTTGTTGTTGAGCTCCATAATAAGCATCAGATTTCATGCCTGAACGCAGTTTTTCCATAGTAGTCTTAGCTAAAGCGTATAGAGTTGGATTAGCTTTACTCATTCTATCCATTTCAGATCTGCGCTGTCCCTCTGGCATCTGTAACCAAGTAGTTGCAACTTGTTCAGCTTGGGTTTCCATTCCTGTGAGAGAAGTAGGATTATTCATATCTTCTTCTCCCATAGATTCAGCTTCTCTCTTCTCCTGATACTCCTTCTGGGCCTGCTCTGTAATCCTTTGCTCGTCAAATTGCTTGTCTATTTCCTTCTTAACATCCGTACCTATAGATTGTAACAACGTATCTCTAGCAATAATCTGACTTCCAGCAAGTTGCATTAACATTCCCTTACGTTCAGCATCGTCTACCAAAGTAATTGGTGCAAATCTAGGCTTAACTTCATCCCAATCAAAATAAGAACCAACTTTCTTAGTGATCCATCTTAAATATTGATTTATAGCTGATATATAAAAAGAAAACGTGTTTTCAAAAACCCTCAAAGCCATAGGAGCGGCCTGCACAGACATAGTACCATAAAATAATTCTCTAGGAAATCCCATGGAAGCCATTATCTCTTCATTAGCAGCAGTTATCTCATCAGTAACACCTAAAGCTTTAGCTTCCCCACCTAATGCTTGGTACCCTACAGGAATAGGGGAAAAATAAGCATCAGCCGGATCTTGGCGATGCTTTACAACCATGTCTTGCAAAAATTTCTTATATCTTCCAAGATTAAGTTGCATGCCTGGGTCATTAGCAGCAGGACCACCTTGAGGAAAGAAAATTCTAATAGGAATTAAATAATCTTGAGCAATAGCCTCATTAGCCCTTCTAAGAATAGCTACATAATAATGTAGTTTAAAAGTACGCAATACAGGAGGAATTCCCCACTCTATTGACAAGCCTGAGAGAGACGGTTGTTTCATATGATATATAGAATTAGGGCTAAATTTAATCATCTGATTTTTCTTAACTGCCTCTAAAAATGTCCACGGCAGTCCGTTTATTAGATGTAAATCTCCCTGTTGCACTCTTCTCTTTAAGTCCTGAGGAATCTTATAATAGTATTGATACTTACCAGTGATAGGATTATAGCTAATCTCCATATTATGAGGATCCCACCTCACAAAATTGGTATCTTCTTCACGGAGTGATCTCCTATCAAAAGACTCCATCTTTCCTTTAGCTCCGCATCTACACCTAGCGTGATAAGTGAACGATTTAAATTCTACTTTAAGCCCTTTATCTACTGTAGTTTCTAACTTACATTTAGAACACTTTAAAATTCTTATAAAAGGTAAGAACACAGATGTAAAAGAATTCCCATACGTAAATAAGTCTATTCCACAAGAGATAATATGTTCTATTACATTAGCTTTATCCTCAAAAAACTCATCATATTTTTTCTGTACTTCTGTAGATTCTTCTTCATATAAAATATCAGTTATTGGATACTTGACAATTCTCTCTATGCACTGGGAAACTATCCCATTATACAAATAAATATGCTCTGCCCATTTAAACATTTCTTTAATATTGTTAGGCATTGAATGCGAAGCAATATCAAGAAAAGGATTTGGGAAAGTTTGTTGCTTCTTATTTGGAACGGGTATTCTCCAAATAGAAGTTAAATTCTGACCTAACTGACTAGACATTCGTTACCTTTAAACAGGTTATTTACCACAGAATATCTTCTAGTTTTCATGATCAAATCTCCTAACAAAAGCCATTATTGTATAGTCGGGATTTATCTTATCTTTGTACATTCCTCCTAAATACTGGACAGCTATTCTGTGACCTTCCCAATCTGCTACATATACGCTTCTATCTATATTGGGTATGAAAGCAGGAGTAATGTTTTTATGGAAATACATTAAAAAAACATGACTTTCTACCTGTACAGCCTGTGGAGTGTACAGTAAATGACCAATTGGTGTTTCCAATCTCACTAATTCTTTATTATCACTATCTATTTCTGACTCCACTCTCTCAGATTTAACTTCTCTTAATGTTATTAAATCTGCAGATAAAGCCTCTATGTACTCCGCCGCTTCTTCTAATTTTTTAGCTAACTCATTATTATTTTCAATTAGTTCTTTAGTATCAGTCTTATACGGGGACTTATTCAAAAGTCCCTCAATATCAGTAGTATCAATTACTCTACCTTTAGGACCTAATAATCTAATACTTATGGAATTTTTGGCATTAGCCCAAGGATCTTTTATTTTCTTTTTAGCAATCTTTTTAGCGATCTCTTTAAAAAAATCTTCTGGATCGAGTTCCTCTTTACCGTTTTTATTGGAAAGTTTAAATTTAGGATGTCCAGCTATAGGTTTTCCAAAATTATCTACCGGACCTATAGTTTTTCCTTCATTATTAACTTCTTCATAACCGTCAGTAGTAATTTGTAGAGTTATAGGGCTATCCATAAATTCAGTAGCATCTTTTGGTTCTATAAAATTATTAAAAGAAGGACTATCATATTCACTTATAAGCTCCATTAAATCCATAAAATCAGTACCTGATTTATCGTCCCAAGTGTCTTCTTCTACGGAATCTAAAAGATTTGTGATTGTTGCGGCTCTGGAATCATCAGTATTCCCCCTAATACGTAGTTCTAAATCGTTTATTTTCTCTTCATCTAAATTTTTATCTCCAGTGGAACTTTCCATTACTTTATACAAAGAATAACTCATTACTTCACCTCACTTCTCTCTGGTAGAGCCCTAAACTTAACATCTCCACAATCGAATTTCCTAGCTATCGAAAGTAAGATCTCTCTAGTTCTTTGCCTAACATCTGTAACTATCACATCATTAAGAACATCTTGCAAAAGCTTTTTAATAGCGGCAAGTTGTTTTTTATCAGTTAACACAGCCTCAAATAAATTTAATGTCTTACCTTTAAGACGTCTCATTATTTGATCTATATGCTCTTCCGCCAAAAGATCTGCTTCTCTTAACGCTAACTTTACCACATTACAATTATCATCTGACATTACAATACACCTTATTAAAATTTATCTCATCTAAATTGTTACTATTTTACTTAACATTTATTTTCTTTAAAGGCATAGCTAATCTAGCTCTACGGCTTAACTTATCACCATTTTTAGAAGCTGCTTTCTCAATCTTTTCTTTTACAGCATATACTGCTTTCTCTGTGGCACCCTTCATGTCTGTAGACCCAACAGCAGACATCTTTCTTGCCAAAGAAGCAGCAGCTGCGTTGCTGAGCAAGCTATTTGGCTTAGCCTCATCTCCTGTACGGTTCTTTTGTTCTAAATCCGGCATAGTACCTTTCATAATGGAATTATAAATCTCGTCTAATTTTTTAGCTACGACTCCCTTTTTATAAGGCATCATGCTATAACCACGACCTACATCCCCTTTAGTATAGCTGTCTTTGTGGGCAGCCGCTAATTTTTCCATCACTCTCTGTTTTAGATCTATCATTTTACTTTCTTTTTCTTTAATTCAAATTTACATTCTCTATAACTTAAGACTTCAATTTTATCTGCTTGAAATTAAGTATTACTCTTCTTCTTTTTCTTAGGAACTACAAAAAAGGGAACCGTTGCAGCAGCTGCTCCTCCTCGCCAAATCCATTTAAGTTTCTTAGCTATTCCTTGTTTTATTCTAGCTTCTGTGGCTAAACTCTCAAATCTGTGTTGTTGACCTCTAATACGCCGTATTGTAGCTCTACCTTCTTGTCTAAGAGGATGGTTAGAGGGGTAATTCTTATATTCCTTAGCTATCAACTCTTTAGCTTTAGGCATTCTATCTTTTATTGCTTTAGCTTTAGCTGCGTGTTCTCCAGCTACTCTACCTAAAAATTTATTGCTCTTACCAGAAAAAATCTCCCAACTTCCTTTAATATCTCTCCCTAATTGTTTTAAAAATTGTTTTACTTTAGTTTTTACCAATCCTTTTGTCGATTCTTTAAGTATTAATTTTTTAACCACAATTAACCCCTTAAACTCCCCATCGCCGCTTCTCTAGCTTTTCTATAACCTTCACTTATTGCTACTGCATCAACTCCATGACTAAGTTTATAACTACCAAATTTTTTATTAAAAATATCTAAGGCTTTAGAAGATCTACTTTTAAGTATGCCCCTAGTCTCACTTATTCTTTTCTGAAGAGCAGTTATTAGAGGCTTGCCAATCCCAGCAAGTTTTTCAATTATTTTCTGTTTTAGTTCCGCTTTTTTAAGCATAGCTTTGGGAGGCTTCTCGCCCCTTTCAACTTTACTGTAAGCAATTGCTTGAATTTGGGGATCTTTTGGATCCTTTCCTTCATGAGCCATGGTTTTTATCCAAGCAGATACGTGCTTCTGCTCTCCCTTACTTACTTTAGTTTTTTTACTCATGTTAATTTATGTTCTCTAAAAAGATTATCAATGAATGTTATTTTATGTTAATCATGATACAATGATTATATCTCTAATTGAAAAAGATAATAGTTTAAATGCCAGACAAAACAGTACCTAATACTACTTATAATCAGAGACGAGTTTACAACCATTCAGACGCTGGATTTTATCGACAAAATTTTCCTAGAACTATTCCAGTTCCTGGACTGGTAGCAGAATTCATAAATGAAATCTTTGAAAATGGAAAACAAGATTACCAAAAGATAATAGATAGCTCCAATAGAACTTTACTAGGAGAAATTGTTCCAAATTCAAAAGATGTGCGTAATGAACAACAAACATTAACAGACTACAAATACGAGAAACTATTCGAATCATTACAACAAAATGATAAACTAGCCAAACTTTGGGATTATTATAAAACTGCTTTAACTCTAGACAAACAAAACCAAATAAGAAATTCTATATTTGGCAATAACACACCAAAACAAATAGTACAAGATCTTTTAGTAGCTCATATGGCTTTTGACAAAAAGCTAAGAGACGAATATGAAACAGAATTTGGTGAAATAGTTCTTCCGCAAGAAGCACCAATCACTGTTTCATCTGGGGGAGGGGCTGCTGCAGTTTACACCCTAGAATCCTCTCTTAGCGGAGCTGGAGATCCTACTGAATACGAAGAGCGAGTATTAACTGTCACCGCTAAATTAGATGGTAATCCAACTTTATACACTGGACCTTTTAAATTAACTCTGCCTACTCCAGAAACTGGTTTACTTGTGGTAGATGATGTATTTGTTACTGAACATCCAGATGTTATGACTAACGGAACACAAGACGTGAATATAAGGTTATCTAAATCTGGGAGTAACACAGTAAAAGCATTAGCTCAAGGTCTTGGTGTTGAATTAAATATTGCTATTACAGTAATAGACAAAGCAACACCCCAAATGGAATTTGATTGGGAACTCAGTGCAACTTGCACAAGTAATATTGATATTGGTGGAGTTGGTATAGACTTTGCCTCATGTGGAACAGGAATATAATGGATAAACTTAAAGAAAAAATTATAGAGAAATTAGCTGCTAAAGAAGATCGAATAAGGCACGCAGTTTTTGGTACTCTTGGAGCAGCGCTAGGTGGCGCATTATTTGGTAAGGGTAAAACTAAAATATTGTCCTCTTTACTTGGTGGAGGGGCTGGGTTAGCTGGCTCTTTAGCTTTAAACCCTCTGGCCTTAGAGAGTAGGGCTATATATCCCAAACTAGTTGCCTATGCAAATAAAAACCCAAACGCTACCGAAGATCAACTGATTAAAAAAGAAGAAGAACTAATAGCAAAGTATAGAGCAAAGAAATAAAGTTTAAATAGTATGGGAACACCTTCAGCAGTCACCGGACATCCTAGCAATCTAGATCCTGGTAGTACATATAGTGTAGTTATTACTGCTACTCTATCTGTAGCTTTTACATTTCCCGAAGCCGTAGAAAGTATGTCTGCTATTTCTCTTATTACTAATATAGCATCTGTTGCTGCTTATGCAGGTAATCCAGTTGTAGTAGATCCCGGAGAAAGTCAGCTATTCAGTTTTCTATTCACTGTAACTAACAATCCCACGTACGCGAGCATGCCCTCGTTCACAGATCCTGTAGAGTTTCTATTACAAATACTAACTAATACTGGAACTCCATTAGACTCTTTCCCTGTCGAAGGATATCTAACTTGGCCGATACCAGATGGTTTATCTGTAAGTTCACAACCAAGTGATTCCTATGATCAAAGTGCAGATGGTGGACCAGAGGCAAGTGTTGTGTTACAAGCTAGTGGAAGCGATTTAGATAATTTAGATCTAAATGCTGCACAATCCTGGGCCTTAACCGAATTACTAGACGATTCTAATTCTATTCTAGACACTAAGTATCTTGGAGTTGTTAGTGGTTTAATAGCAGTAACATCTGATGCGTTTGCTGCAACTGTTCTACCTTCAGCAGTAGATCAAGGAAAGATTCGTGTAAGTTATAAGCCGCCGAATTATTCTGATATTTCTGCTTTAGATCCCCCGCCTAGTGTTCTTACTAGTAATTTTACATTCGTTGTATGATAGCGAAAATAAAATAAATTAATATTGAGTAGTACTTATTAGTTTTTAACAGCTTTGTTAAACTTTTTAATAAAATTATCCATTTCACTATCAGTAACAGCTGGAGCATTAAGTTTTTCATCTTCTGGCAAATCTACTTCATCCTCATCTTCATCTGAAAATTTAAGACCATCTACAAGAGGCTTAATGGGAGTTTTTGGATCTAGATCCGTATCCCAGGTAGGGTCTTTTTCTTCCTTTCGTTCCTTAAGAACTGTTTCTGCCTCTATAAAATTATCCTCGTTAGTATCGAAAGTTCCTATTAATGTCCCATCCTCCTGAAAATGATATTCTGAATTAGCGTCAATTCCCGTAAGTATTACTTTAGACCCATCATATCCAGCAGTTTTAACTTTGCCAGTTGTAGGCAATACGTCCTCCCTATAAGCATACCTTATTCCTGCCTCTTCAAACAATTTAGTCATATCATCCCAGTGAGACATTTATTTCCTTTTCACTAGTTTCACCTCTACTACTGCCTTCCTCTAATATACAATCAATAATCTTATCTTCTAATATCTCTTCTAAGGAACATCCTTCCTCGTATGCTAGTTGTTTCAAAGCCTCATATATTTCTTTACTTATCTCAATTGAATGAGTCTTTTGTACTTTCATGTTTTCTCCACAAAATGGTGTGTTATCGACCCCGGTTTCTCAAACTCTAAAACCTCAATTTCTCCAAGAAACAATTCTCCTAAAGCATCAAAGGCTTCTTTTCCAACTCCCTCAAAAACTAGTATGCAATGCTTACCCTCAGAATTTTGTTCTACTATGGGTGCATACGATTTTATAATTCCACTTATATTTTTCCATCCATGCCCGTAAGGTTCTATTTCTGCCTTAACTAAGTAACCCCAATCAACATCTAACCAACCTCTGGGGTTATCTAATAAAATCAGCCAATCCTTATTTAAGAACTTAACACGCAATTTCTCTGCAACATCACCAAACTCTCCACTAGAGTGAATCTTATAAGAAGTGGGGAAAATATTATTAACATCTACTTTAATTTCCTTCTTTATTATTTGAGAAAATCTCCTTCGTTCAGTTCTACGTTCTGAACTTCTATCCCAGGCACGTAATAACATCTCATCTACAAGTTCCTCTACAGTGCATCTTCTCTCCACCGCCCACGTATACAATCTGGAGTATAATTCCAAACTTACTTCTATAAAGGTATTCATCACTTTGCTCCAAATAAGACTCCTCTATTAAATTTCATTTATACAATAATGAGAAATAAGCGCAAATTAATCAGAAAGTCCCACTTCTCCTTCGCCCCTTATAGCACGTAAAGGGAAAGCCTTTAAAGGGTCATCCCTAAACTCAGATTCTTCTTCAAGCTCAGGTTCTTCTTCAATTTCTTCTTCCTTAGGTAATAAACCTAAAAGCTCCCACACAGTAAGAGTTGTTACTTCATCCCTTATCAGAGTTAAAAAAATAGCCGAAGAAGTTTTGACATGCTCTTTAAGAGCCAGATTATAATCTAACAGTCCCAACTCAAGCATCATCACCCCAAGACATATATCATCTACAGCATCAAGTCCGCAAATATCTCTACCCAATTCTTTAATTTTCTTATCTACCATAGCTTCACAAAACTGTTGTCTAGTCAACATAGCTTTTTCCTTTACTTAATAGTTAAAGACGAGAGAATCATAAGATTCTCCCGCCACATGGCGAGTACTTTACTCTTCGTCCTTCAACTTGGGAAAGAGTTCAGCGCACGTTTCTTTCTCTCGGGAGCCCATCATCTTCTGGACCGTGTTGTAGTTCGTTGCCCAAGCTACCTCGAAGTAACCTGCAACGAGATTCTCCTTTCCTGGGTCACCGATGATCTTCTTCGCTTCTGCGAAGTAGTAACTGATGAGAGCTTCGGGAGAGATCTTCCTTTCTCCACTCTCTTCGGTCTTCTTGGAGTCTGGATCCTTTTCATCCTTGAACAGCTGCTCCACCTGGTCCCAACTGATTTCATGAGCCTTGGAGGCCATCCCTTGAAGACGTCGAAGAAACGTGTCTCGCTCCCTGATCGAGTCAAAGAGTTTCGCCACTTTGACTTTGCTTTCGGTGGACTCCCCATCGTCTTCCTCCAACTTGAAGAAGAGGATAGGGTAGGACTGTTTGTTCGCCTTGATGTCAGCCTTGTTGTAGGTTGACATTTCTTTTACGAGCACGCCGAGACTAAACACAGCCTTCGTGACACCGTTCCCTTCATCATCGCTCTCACGCACCTTTTGCAACGTGAAGACCATGTAACCAGAGTCATAAGAGATCTCCGTATCTCCCTCTGCGATGGCGTTGGCTATGGTCTGATTTCCCTTCACCCCGACCTTTTTGAGGTAATTACCAGCGTCCTTGAGCAGCTTGAGATTCATGATTGCGCCTGCGATGAGAAACGCCACGCACGACATGATGACACCGATGAGCACACCCAGAACGATGGTCGAGAGACTTGCGGCACCTGCGACCTTAGCATCATTGATCGAGAGCCTCGCAATCTTTCGACATTGCTTCTTCGTCGTAGGTTCTCCGAACTCCTGAACCCTCCGATCGATGTAGGGCCGGAGGATTTTGAACTGGCGGGAGTCCTGGAGCTCTTCCTCCGTCATGTTCGCCATCACGAACACGTCATCATCGAAAAGAATCGTTCTCTTTTCTGTCCTCATGTTTTTCAAAGTTGACTGCATAACTCAATTCCTTTCTTTTTAGACCTAGAGGTCTAATACCTAAACTAACCTCTCCATTCGGAGAGATTAACGAGATCGAAAAGGATCTCTTTACATAATACATATAACATAATATGTACGATTTTTTAGGCCATAAAAAGATTGCGAATAGGCGAGGTGGGACTCGAACCCACGCTCTCGTCATTAAAAGTGACTTGCTTTACCAACTAAGCTACCCGCCTAAATAGGAGGAGGGGGGCACTCGAAGGAAAAGTATTCCTTCCGTCGTCACGACATCATATTCCCCACTGAGACGTCTATGTAGGGATAGAGAATGCGAGCACCGCCTCCGTAGATTTAAGATTTGAAAATAGACTTTTTAGCCCAATCTGTTTCCTCTATTTCCTGTAATACTGCAGTTAATTCAAACCACTTTTTATCTATATGTGCGGGCATATCCTCCAACTTTGCATAATGCTCTTCCCATTCATGAAGTTTTATAGATATGTAATCTGCCGCATCTACAGATTCTTTTTTTAACTACTATTTGTTTAAAATTCAATTCTTCGATCAATCTAGATAGTATAAAACCTATTATGCTTTCTGATTCCATGAGAAACTCCTCGAATAAGAACTACAACAATAAGCTGGTGACAAGATTCGAACTCGCAACAATTCGCTTACAAAACGAAAGCTCTACCATTGAGCTACACCAGCTGTTGACACGCGTCGGACACCCTCGCCTCAACACATGCCTACTTTACCGTGGTATTCGGGGTGGAGCATGTATCAACCTTCCGGGATTTTGCAAGAACTGACAAGGCTGCAGTGGTGGATATCAAGACCCCGCTCGCCCGACACGTGAAATTTAATATCGGTCTCTCCCGATTGTCACGCCTAACTCTTTAGTAATCACCCGGCCCATCTTACCCCGGCGTTCGGATCAGAATATAGTATCGGTCTCTCCCGATTGTCACGCCTGGATCTTAGGTGAATCACCATGTGCACTACCCACCCCGGCGTTCGGATCAGTAAGAAGCTGCAACAACTACTGAATTATGTTACGAGAAAAGGCCTTTACTTAACTTCCCTAGTGGACATGATTCCATTACGATCAGATAAATGGATATCTGTCGAAAATGTTGTAGTTGTTGCAGCGATAATAACTCTCCGAGCAAGATTCGAACTCGCGTCAGACGGTTAACAGCCGCCTACTCTACCATTGAGCTACCGGAGATAAGAGATACCACAATTTATTAAGAGAAATCTTCCAGATTCCTGACGTCTTCTTGAGTCGTGTTATTCAGTCACTTAGCTCCGCCTCTTGGCCAAGAGGTTTCAACGCTAAAGCAGGAATTTACCTGCAATGGGTCGCCTTCTGGATTAGTAATTTAACTACCAACCCATCCGATGGTCCACGAATAAGGAACCGCAATCACATCGTGGCGTATCGACCTTACACTTCCCAAGCTTCTGTGCCTACCCGATTCCTGTTGGCAGCACCTTGTACCCGAAGAACGGTACACACTCAGTCACTTAACAAATTGTGGTATCATAAAATCCAGATGGGTGGTTTCGAGCCACCTCCCCGCTTAACACCCAAGTTGCCATCTTGAAACTACACACCCCATCGCATGCAAGAGTGCGTTTGTCTTTTTTTCCATATCCCCACTCAGAGGTGGTTCAGTCTAGGCGACAGACAGTTATGCTATCGGGACCAGCTTCGATGGTAGATGATCAAACTACCTCCACCGGGCTTCATCTATCAGCCTGCATCTGGTAATTGGTCCAGCTGGATGGATTCGAACCACCGACCTCCGCATCCACAGTGCGGCGCTCTAACCTACTGAGCTACAGCATGGAATGAAAAAACAATAGACACCCTCAGCCCACCCAAAATCTATGGG
>SDBV01000423.1_pt1 | contig 60897 bp, 50 predicted proteins | sample 2277081 | NCBI WGS metagenome assembly SDBV01 (sample SAMN10402039, study PRJNA504765) | marine sediment metagenome | isolation source: marine sediment core GS10_PC15, 223 cmbsf | place: Arctic Ocean: Southern Knipovich Ridge | collected 2010
GGTATCGTACACGTACTCCGTGTCGTGGCTCAGCGGGTCTGTAATTCTTTCCAGTTGCCCATACTGGTCGAAAAAGCTCTTCCATTCATTGCCGTTGGCGTCCGTCCGATACGAGCGATTCTGTCCTGCCTCGTTGAAGTAGTATTCGTAATCTGTCGCGTTGCCTTCCTCGTCGACGTATCGGGTCAGGTGGTGGCTGTCATCATATTCAAAATAAGCGGTCAACCCCCCCTGGGTCACATAACTATAGTTTCCGTTGGAGTCCCGGCCCCAACTGATCGTATCGTTATTGGGAGTCGTCATCGATTGGAGGCCGCCACCGCCATCCCAGCGTTCGTAGGACCAAACGGCGTCGGGACTCTGAGGATCACCAAATGTGATCTCCGTCACATCGAAATTCCAGTTCCCCTTGTAGTGAACCTCGTATCCATTGGCATCGGTCGCTGTGGCGTACCTCCAGGAACCATCGTAGTCGGTCTCCAATGTCATGAGGGTAGTGGCGCCTGACTTCACATAGAGGATATCCTCGGCCGGCCAATCATAGGTGAGGCTGTAACCCCGCTTGTCCGTTACTTGGGTGATATTGCCATTGCTAGCGTAATGGTATTCGATGTAGTTATTGGCCCCATCTACGACCTTCGTGAGCTGTCCGATGACGTCATATTCATAGGTGACAGTAAGCTCCTCATTAGGGGAAGAAACCTTGGTCATCAAGTCGTTGTAATTCCACTCGTACTGGAGGTACATGCCGGCATCATCGGTTACGCTGATGAGCCGGTCGCTGCCGTCATAGTCATATTCGAGCGTATTGCCGAAATCGTCTGTGGCGGTGAGGATTTTGCAGTAATTGTCGACGGGCGCGTCAAAATGAAGGGTCGTTCTCGATACGAAGTCGTACAAGTAGAAGCTATCATCCGTCTCGTCTTGTTCGATATACTCACTGTCGCTGTACGCCGCATAAGTGAAGCGACCCGCCCCGTCCGGCGTGTAATAGCGCACACTGCCGCTGCCATCGATCATCACAACGGCGATGATGATCGATCCCATTATTTTCTTGGTGACGAGATGGATGTTGTTGTTGTGCGTCCATCCCTTCCCATGGCCGGATTGAAAAGGGGTCGCCTCCGTGAAATAGGAGTTCTCCGTGCTGGTTCGAGCCCGGGAGTGATGAAGGGCGAGGATCTGCCCCCGGGTTGGAATACTCAGGTCCGTCTCGATGAAGTTAGCCTGACGGCCGAAAAGTTGAAACAGCCCCATGAGCAGCCCATTCGGATTCCAGACCCCTCCCGAAGGTCCCGAGGAGATCTTTCCAGACCGCAGCCCCCCGACCGATGGCAGACCGAAATAGCCGCCATGGGCGGAATTGCACGACCCCGCCACTGCATTGCCCCCCAGGAAATCGGGTCTGATTCCTCCCATGCTTCCATAGTACAGAATGTCTCCCAGGCTGCCGGAGCCTCCCCCTGACGGATCAGCGCCTGGCATAAAGCCGCTTGCGCTGTTCCCGAGCATTCTTGACATCGGGCCCGATCCGTTCTTCTTGCACCCCTTGGGGTCATTGTTGCAGCAGCCGGGATTATCGGGGGCGTCGAGAGCTCCCCAAATCTTGGCCATCTGGTCTCCGGAGAGAATTGCCTCGAAGCTCTCCGTATTCAGTGCAACGATCAGGATTGTCCCCGCCGAACTCTCCATGAACTCACTAATTTCAACTTCGGATTTCTTCTCTCCGTCGTGAACGTCCACCCGATTCCGGGTGACTGCGGTCACGACAACATAGTGATCACCGTTGAGGTGAGCAATGAACGGCGTGGGAAGGGCTTCAATTGTGTCTGTGTCAACTTTGAGGCCAACCGCCTTGAGGCCCTTGGCCTCCGCAGCCTCCTTCAGTCCCAGCATGCTCGTGCCTTTGCCATTGGTCCCCGCCAACCGCGCCAACTCCAAAACCGTCGTCTTTATGTCGTGAGACTCCAGGACTTGGTTCAAGGCAATGGGCCCGCACAAGTTCTCTCCGGCCCCCGTGACAGAATCGAGCGATTTTGCAAGCTGGATTTCCTGCGACTTCCTTCCTTTTTCCTTCCACCTTGCAAGCAGTGTCCTCCCTTCCGCAACACGCTCTTTTCGCTTTTCGACCTGAGCGAGCTTCCACTCAGGCAGGTCTTCTTTCAGCTTGGCGAGGGATCCGGTCGCATGCGGATAGATTCGCAATATCATCCGGGCCGTGCTTTCCGCCACAATCGCCGGGCGGGTGCCGGGATGCTCGTCCGCCACACTTAAGTATTGCAGCACCGCTGTGCGGTAGTCTTGTGCCGTCGCGTAAAGATCACCGATCCGCCTTTTGATTTCCGGTATATATGGATGGTCCGGATACAGATCGACGAAGGTGAAGCTGATATCCAGACCGTCGGTGATTGCCGGGTCATCATGCCAAAGGTCCGCGCGGATCATGTAGTAATACTGCATATGGTGCATCGCCTCGGCCAGATTCTCATCCCCCGGGTTCTCCAGATAGAAAACCCGTTCCGCGTACTCATACACCTTCTCCAGCTTCCCCACCATATGGGCCCCGGCGGCGATGGCATTCAACAGACGGCCTTTATGCGCATCCGGGATGGAAGGGTCGTTGAGGAACTTCTCAACGAATGGGAATGTCTCCGCCATTTCCACGGGGGCGTTGTACAGGAAAGCATTGACCCGATCGCCCTTTCGCGGCCATTCCTTCCGCTGCAAATCCCACACGATATAGCTTGCCCAGGTGTTGGCTTCGAGCATGGCAAACGATTCGGGGTAGACCTCCATGACCGCATCCATTTCGGCCCTCGCTGTTGCCATGTCGTCAGCCAGCTCATTGAATTTGAACAGTGCACGGGCGGCGAGGGCACTTACGTAAGCCAACGGGTTGGCCGCGATGGTGTCCAGTGCCAACTCTTTTCCGGACTGGATGTAGTCTCCGGCGTCAACGCCCCGCCCTTCACTAAGGGCGACCTCCGCCTGTCGTAAATAAAGGAGCACCTGCAACTCTCGAAGGTGAGCCCCGAGATAGCTTGCTGGATCATAACTGTTTGCCAATGCCGGCAAATCCCGTTCGCTGATTTCTCCTTCGAGAATCATGTCTGCCACGCTATCTATTGCTGTGGTTTTCATCGGGACATCGTGGATGGTGTGATTCCCGAGGACCGCCGCGTAGTATTTCACCGCCTCTTCGGCCCGACCCCCTATTCGTTCTGCGTCGCCCCGGCTCGATAGCTGATCGTCGGGTACTCCTTCAAACGAGACCGGCCCCTGAGTTCCCACAATGAGTTCCATCTGTTTGGTAGTCAGCAACCGGGCGGATCTCTTCTGTGCCGAGAAACCGATCTTGATAATCTCGGGCAGCCTATAGGCCTCTGTGGCGTAGGGCATGAATGAAAGAAGGTTCAAGAGGACAAGAACAGTCCGAACCGCTGGGTGGGAAGTCAGGTAAGTTGTCATGCTTGTTCCCCTTTCTAGAAGAGAAGGTCTTTTTGATCAATCGAGGTGGTCGAAAGGCCGCAGATAGGACTAAATGGGGGAAGGAGTGTGACACGATGTCGTTGCGACGCGGGTTGCCCACTATCCTTCTCGCTGTTGGCGTAGGAGCTTTCGTTCATCGCACCGAACCGCAGTATGTGATTGATTCTCAGAAACCGATCAATATGTTACCTTGCCGTTACGCAATATTCAATACAAAAAGATAGAATTTATATGTGAAAAAGTTCACACCTCGAAGCCTATTCAATGCAAAACACGCAATCGGTTTATGTAGTTTATGCAAAATATAGGGCCAGAACCCTTCTATGAAACTCCAAATTCTCGCGATCAATTGGCGGGATATTACGAAACCGGAGGCGGGGGGAGTTTAGAGATTTCGAATGCCTGACGAATCGCGGTCGGGATCTTCCCGCGGGTCTAACCTCGCGCTTTTACCCGACCGATTCCGACCACACGCCACGGTAGTTCAGGTCCTGCCGTGGCGTGTTTTTTTTAACCTTAGTTGAACAGGAACCAAACGCTGCGGTATCCGGCGATGAGCAGAAGGATTAGGACGCATCCCGCAATTATAGAAAAGATGATCCTGAGACAGAAACTCGTGAAACGGTCGTTCCGATCGAATACAGAGCCGAAAATTCCAAAAACGATTGCGGTGACGGTAAGTATCATCATTAGGTAGGTAGCTGCAAGCGCGACTGTTCTTTGTGCCAGGGCCACCCCGACCAAAACCAACACAAGCACAAGCACAAGCACTAACACAAGAATCCTAATGTCTATTTTGAAATCTATCTTGTCCACCTCCTTCTGGTTCAGTACTTCGCTTCCACCCACACGACGGCAGCCGTGGCGTGGTCTTTGTCTATGATAGCACCTAAACGCCCAAGGTTGGCCTTTCCCTACAAAAGGAGTACAATGTTAAATGATAAAGGAGGATGACCGCTCCAAGATGGGCGCAATCGCGCCGCTCATCCGTGGAGCGTTAGCCTAAAGAGTACTAGGAGAAATTGATGGATCTAACCGCAATTCAAGCAGCAATAGCCAGTCTAAAGACTGCTATCTCTATTTCTAAGAACATTCATGAGATTAGGTCGACAGCAGAGATACAAAGCAAAGTAATCGCGTTACAAAGTGCACTATTGGAGGCACAGAATAGTGCGCTCTCTGCAACCACAGCGCAGTTTGAATTGCAGGAGAAAGTTACAGAGCTCGAAGCAAAACTTAAGGCTGTAGGTGATTGGGAAGAACAAAAAAAGCGGTATGCACTTGTCAATCCCTGGAAAGGACCTGCACAGACTTATGCATTAAAGCGTTCGTGTGCTGAGGGCGAAGAACCACATTTCTTGTGCGCAAACTGCTTCCATAATGCCAAACGGGTTATTCTCAACCCATCAAAGAGAGATGCCTGGATTTTGATGGCCTGTCCATCCTGCAAGGCAACGTTGGACACTGGTTACCGCGGAATTGGGTCACCCAAATTTGCTGAAAGTTATGTTAAAGAGGGCTAACCAGCGCATACAGCCGCCTCCCTAACGGTCGCGGCAGATGAGCAATCCGTTAGCAACAAGGCGCATAAGCGACCAAGGACGAGAAGATGTATGCGGTGGTGAGTGGGAATTGAAAGAGGGGAAGGGACCGTTTTTCGATGACCTCCAGCAGGAATAAGGATTTTGTAGCTATAGATGTCGAGACGGCAAATGCTGATAGGTCATCGATCTGCCAGATCGGAGTTGCGCTTTATGAAGACGGAATGTTGTCAGATGAGTGGGAATCATACATCGATCCACAGGATCTTTTTGATCCGATCAACATCTCAATTCACGGAATTGATGAGTCAATGGTGCGAGGTTCTCCAAAGCTTGATGAGGTCGCCGAAGATATTTACAGATCCTTGGACGACAAAGTCACTGTCTGCCATACACATTTTGACCGAGTCGCCATTCGCAAAGGATTCGATAAGTACCGTATTCGTCAGCCGACATGTGCCTGGCTAGATACGGCGATGGTGGCTCGCCTAACATGGGAAGAATTCGCACGGAGTGGATATGGTTTATCCGACGTTTGCAGAGCACTAGGATACAACTTCAAGCACCATGATGCTTTAGAGGATGCAAAGGCAGCCGGACACATTCTTCTCGCAGCGATGGATTGCAGCGGTCTGGATGTTGAGGAATGGATAATAAGAGTCGGACAGCCGATCGATCGCCAGCCCGTTTCGACCGAAGAGATCAAGAGAGAGAAAGGCAAGCAACAACAAAAGCTTCGCGCCGAATTGAACAAGCCCTATAGACCTACAAAACCAGTGGAGTTTTCTGTAGATGCAAAGTCATATTCGCCTAAAGTCGGTGAGAGACTGCAATTGGCGGAGATACCTTCAATTGATGAGTGCGTTGCTGACATCTACGGCACGATCTTGGTCTTTGCCAGTCTAGACGGCAAGAAGACTATCGAAAAGCGGGATGAACCGGCCATCAAGAAAAAGATCGTGCGATTGGTTCATACTTTCGATGGTCTAGATATTCGGGTAATTTCCAAAGCGAATGACAAGCACTGGTATGAATCCGAATACAAACTACGGGTCATACCGGTGACCTAGCCCCTTTTTGCCACTTCGACCGGACCCCCGATCCAATAATCCGGATCCGCTTCTTGTACACAGATTCCTCACACTAGCGGTTAAGACTGTGCCATACACCCCTGCACCATACCGCAAGACGGCCTTTTACTACTTAAAAACTCTCGAAGTGGAACCAGGCGACTTCCGGGCGAGGGTTTTGCATGTGCTTTGCCCCTCGCCTATTCTTTTTGTTCCATCTTCCACGCATAGCGCCTTGGCCTAAATGGAAAGAACTCCACGTTTCCAGTTTTCACCAGGTCGCGTAACAACTGGCGAGCATGCGATCCACTTATCCCTATGGCGCCCGCCACCTCTTCCGCTGTGGGGAGCAGCTCGTTATCGTGTGCCGCAAATGCCTCCCGCGTCCTCTCCACCAGGAAGTCCATGATTTGAGTCTGGCGGGGGGCGTAAATCTTGCGCATCCGCTCTCCCCACAATGCCGCTACGTCAGGATTAGGAACGGGATCTGGCCGCTTCTTTTTCAATTTGGGCATGGGCCTTCACCTTCTTTGTTGAGGCTCCGGGTTGTCCAAACAGGGTCGGCACAAATCTATCCATAGTCTTTATGATACTCCTAAGGGGGAGAACGTCAATCCTGAGCGAAGCCGAAAGGGCTTAGAATGACATTGGAGGAACTGGAACAGAATTTTCAAAACTTATGTCGGGTAGCTCAGGCAGAGTGCTCGGGGGCTTGTTCAGATGATTCGGCGACGAGGATCCTGTTGCCCCCGTCCCGTTTGGCGATATACATGGCCTGGTCCGCTTTATGAATCAAATCCTTGACGGACATCTCCGGTTCCCACTGAACCAGCCCGACGCTGAGTGATACTTGACCAGACGCTGTTCCCTCAAATCCCGATCGCATTCGCTCGGCCATCTGGAGGGCCTGCTTTTTCCCGGCTTCGGAAACAATCACTGTGAATTCATCGCCGCCATACCGGTAGCCGGAATCGACACCGTCACGAATGCTTTTCCTCACGAGAGCGCCTACCTCCTGGAGCACGACATCCCCTTCCAGGTGCCCTCGTGTATCGTTGTAGTTCTTGAAGTTGTCGACATCAAAGAGGATCAAACACAGTGGGTGTTTCTGGCGGCGCGCCCGTTCCATTTCCTTTGTCAATCTCTCATAGAAATGTCTCTGGTTGTAAAGGCCGGTCAGGTTATCCTGAATGGACAGCTCCCTCAAGTTTTCCTCTAGCTGTTTCTGCTCGGTTACATCCTTGCAGATGCAGACCATACCCATTTTGCCGCCATCCGATCCGTACAGCAGGGATGCCGACAAACTGACTGCAAAGGTTTCCCCATCCTTACGAATGAACTCCGTGTCATAATTCTGAATGCTCTTTTTCTCGCTGAGGGTTTGCGAAAGTCGACGCGCTTCTAAAGGTCCCCCTACAAAAAGATTCGCAACCGGCTTGCCCACGAGCTGACCTCGATCAAATCCGGTCATGGCCCCGGCGCTGCGCGACCCATACGTGATCGTACCATTCTCGTCGGAAATAATTATCGCGTCGGGAGAATGCTCCAGGATATTTTCGAGAAATTCCTTTGTTTCCGTCAATTTCCTGTTCGTTTTCTCCAGCTTCTGGTTCGCTTGTTCCATGTTTTGAGTCGCTTCGCAAACGCGTTGCTGGAGAAATTCCTCGAAGTGCTTTCCTCGGAGATACAACCGTCGCTCTTCCAGGCGATGATCGACACTCTCCAGGACCTCTTTGAGCTTAAACGGCTTGGCGAAGTAGTCGTGCGCGCCCGCGCGAAGCGATTGGATGGGATAATCAATATCCGCCTTACCCGACATCACAATGATGCGGATATCATCGGATTGGGCTTTGATCCTGCGGATCAGCTCGAGACCATTCATATTCGGGAGATGAACGTCTGCAATGACCAGGGAGAAGGAGTCATCGGCGAGCATCTGAAAAGCTGCCTCACCAGTCGGGGCAGTGTGGACATTGAACCCGCGTCCGGAGAGCGCCTCTTCCAATAGGTCGCAGAGAACCTTATCGTCCTCTACGACAAGGACACGCTCATCCTCCGGCTGGATCTGATCACCCTGTGGCACTTCCATTAATTTAATCCTTTGTGGCCTGAGCCAGCTTGCCGGCCAGGTCGCAGCAGACGCTATTTCAGTGGCGTCGTTGCTGAATTCTAGCCGCCCACGTACTGGAAATGCAACTTTGAAACCGATGTTTGAACGCCTTTGGGATGGGAATAGTGAGGTTTCGGAATATGCAGGAAGAAAAGGATTCCATAAACTCTGACAAATAAGAATACTGCAGCCTTGATAGGTGCGGGCGTCTGCTTAACGAAAGTCGTTAGCAGTGGGGGTGGGACCCTGAGGTGAAGAGAACAAGGAATGCAGAGCTAAGCGGTCCTACCTAAGTTTCTCAATGTTGAGGATCCTATAAACTGTCATCCTGAGCCGGAGGCGAAGGATCCCTTCGAGTAGAAAGAACCTCAGGCAAGGGATTCCTCGTTTTACTCGGAATGACATACTTAAATTGGGTGCTCACTTCTCAAAACTTATGTCGGATGGCGTAGTACCTTGTCAACATTGAATCTGTCGGTCATGTTGGTGGCGATTATTTCGTGCTCGTGCTCGTCATTCGTGCTCGTACTCGAAACCGGCAACGAATTGTCGATTACGATTACGAGCACGCGCAGGAGCACGAACGGGAGGCCGGATTGTCTACCCACTAAAACAAGATTGACAGAGTACTAGGGATACGGGAGTGGGGGGATCACTTACTGACGCGTTAGCCTTTCTATTGGCTCTCCCCGAAAACTTTGCGCACCTCGTCTTGAAACTGTTCGATTAGCTGGGGGCAGGGGCATTCGGCCGCCCGGGCTGTAAATGCCTCCGCCAAGGATCGGTAATACCAGGATTGGCTTTCTTTCGGCCGCGCGAACCGTGTCCACACAGATTCGCCCAGCTTGGCATAGTCTTCGGCGATCGCACGGATGTTGTCCAGTTTGTCCGCGCATTCCACAACCAGCGCGTCTACCGACGCCTCCTTGAGATGGTCGATGGTCTGTTGCTTTCGGTTTTCCCACATATCAGACTTATCGGGCTCGGAAGCCGCAGCGACGAGCCGGGCGATTTCTTCGCCGAAGTGCTTTCGAATATCCGCATAGGTCACGTCCGTGTCCTCCAAGGTATCGTGCAGAAGACCCGCGACCACAATTCTGTCCTCACACTGGTTTTCTATGAGGATTTTCGCCACATTGAGAGGATGGATGATGTACGGAATCTGGGTGCCCTTGCGGCACTGTCCTGAGTGGGCCTTGGCGGCGAACTCAATCGCGCGAAAGACTAATGACCTGGTTCTCATGTCCGGTTCGGCCGATCTGCTCGTTCGTTGTTCCCAGAATTGCGACATTATCGCACAGGGTGTCATCAAACGCGCAAGAATTTATATTCTGATTGAGTGGAATGGTCGAAATCGACCCTCGAGGTCACGTATAAGTTAAATGCACCTGGAGGGGGCCTCTCACAGGGGAAGGGCCAGATCTATGCCGTGTCCAGGTTCCCAAATAGAGAAAGCGCCACGGAGTAACCGGATTCGAAGGGGAATTCCCACTCGTCCATCATCGGCGCCAGCTCGTCAAGCCAGCACGCGGTCGGATCATATCGGGCGAAGAACACCTGGCCGACCAGTGACGGGTCGCGCGCTTGGATAAACTTCAGGACGAACACCTTCTCTCCATTCACCTCCGTCACGCCGTCCAACCCCACGAATTGGGGCCACCGGAAACAGTAAGCGCAATAGGCGTGACATGTCTGACCCTGGCTGGGAAAGAACAGGATCGTTTCCTGATACTTATGTTGCATACCGGGAATCTCTTGCCCATTCATCTCCGGTACATTCAATTCCATTTGAGCGCCGGGATGGGGATTCAGCCCCAGCTGGATTTCCCTCGCGGCGTCGTCGATTTCCGTTTGAGGTGCGCCTCGGCAGATGAGATCCCGAATCCGATCAAATCCCTCGGGATCCAGCATGTCTCTGTGAGGGAAAGTCAACCGGAAGATTGGGTCGTCCGGCAGGTCGGACCAATCAATGAGTTCTTCAACTACATAGTTGTTTGTTCGAAAAGGGAAAACAGCGGAGACTGTTCGAATGGCAAGCCGGTCGTCGGGGGAGAGGAGTTGGACTTGAGGTAGACTTTCGAAACTATTTCGGTCGTACGCCTCGTAGGCGTGTGGCGCGAAATCCTTTCGAGTCATAAATCACCTCCGAAGGGTTGGTTATTTTTGTGTTCTTAATGTTTTTATCTCACATAGGCAATTGCTTAATTCTGCGGAGAACAATCCTCCGGCACCGGGTCTCCTTTTCCTCTCCCGGACAGCACCTGATTGTTGAGTTCTATGAAATGTCGTATGATTATGTTAACTGAATCGGCCTTGACCCGCAAGGGTTGTTTTCCGCGTTATTCGAGTCTATGTAATATGACTCTTTCACACTTCACGAAAAATCGGTATGATATAAACTCCATTTCCGTAAAATTACTTTGATTATGTTCGTTAGATCGCTATTAATAGTCCTGTCGCCGATATTTTCGCGACAAAGATCTTCAGCAGTTAAGGGGAACAGTAATGCAGAGCAAATACTCCATCGGACTTGATTTCGGGACGAATTCAGTCAGAGCGTTAATCGTTGATGTGAATACCGGCGAAGAGGTGGCAACAAGTGTCTGGAATTTTCCGCACGGCGAAGCAGGAATCGTCCTGGATGCGAAAGATCCCAACCTGGCTCGCCAGCATCCGCAGGATTACCTGGACGGCGCCATCGAGTGCGTGAAGGACGCCCTTTACGCCGCGTCCTCCAACGATTCTTTCTCCCCGGACAAGGTTATAGGAATTGGTGTAGACACTACCGGCAGCACACCCATTCCGGTCGACGAGAACGGCATGCCTCTGGCCTTTGATGAAAGGTTCAAGGATAACCCCGCAGCCCTGGCCTGGCTGTGGAAGGACCACACCGGTTTCGCCGAGGCAGGGGAGATCACCGAAAAAGCGGCTGAGCTCCGGCCCCAGTATCTGGCCAAGTGCGGCGGGACCTATTCTTCCGAATGGTTCTGGGCCAAGATCCTCCATTGCCTTCGAACTTCTCCGGATGTTTATGAGGCGGCGTATACCTGGGTGGAGCACGCCGACTTGATGCCGGCCCTGCTGACGGGAACGGATCTTCCGGGTAATCTGAAGCGTTGTGTTTGTGCGGCAGGTCACAAGGCGATGTTCAATCCGAACTGGGGTGGCTATCCCGACGAAGAATTCATCGGAGCGGTGGATGAGGGTCTCGTCCGAGTTCGCCGCACACTTCCGGACAAAGCCTATGCAGTTGCCGATGCCGCCGGACAACTCACGGAAGAGTGGGCCGGAAAACTCGGCCTGCCCACCGGAATCCCCGTTGCCGTGGCCGCGTTTGACGCCCATCTGGGAGGGGTCGGCTGCGGGATTACTCCCGGGACCTACGTGAAGATCATTGGGACCTCAACCTGCGACTTGATGGTCTCCCCGCTGGAGCACGACCTTCCGGACATCCCCGGCCTATGCGGAATCGTACCGGAATCCATTCTGCCCGGGGCTTATGGACTCGAGGCCGGCCAATCCGCCGTGGGCGACATCTTCAATTGGTTTGTGAACTATATCCAGCCCGGTGGGAGCGAAGCCGGTTCCCATGAGGCCCTCACCGAGGCCGCCGCCAAGCAGAAACCGGGTGAGAGCGGCCTGCTGGGTTTGGACTGGCACAACGGAAATCGCACCATCCTGGTCGATCAGCGACTGACGGGCCTGATGCTCGGCATGACTCTCCACACGACGCCGGACGAGATTTACAGGACCCTGATCGAGTCGACCGCGTTCGGCGCGCGCGTCATTATGGAACGATTCGAAGAATACGGGGTCAGTGTCGACCGAGTGATAAATTGCGGCGGCATCGCCGTTAAGAATCCGCTCGTGATGCAGATCTACGCCGACGTCACCGGTCGAACCATGGAGGTTTCCCGAAGCGAACAGACCTGCGCGCTCGGCGCCGCCATGTGCGGGGCGGTTGTTGCCGGGAGCGCAAACGGTGGTCACGACAATTTTGCGGACGCGGCGGCGAATATGACCGGTGTCCTCGACCAGAAATATGTGCCCAATTCCGGGAATTCCAGAATCTATGACCGGCTGTACAAACTCTACAGGCGGCTGCATGATATTTACGGAACCAGAGACTACTCCGACAATCTCAGCGACGTGATGAAGGAACTTTTGGCCATCCGAGACGAGGTACGCGGCTGATGGGATTTGATCAACTGAAAAAACAAGTCTGCAAGGTTAACAAGGCGCTTGTCGACGCCGGGCTGGTGGTTCTTACCTGGGGGAATGCGAGCGGCGTGGATCGCGAAGCAGGGGTCATGGCCATCAAGCCAAGTGGAGTGAACTACGAGTTGCTCAAGGCGTCCGACATTGTCGTCCTGTCTTTGGAATCCGGAAAAGTGGTCGAGGGGGACTTAAATCCCTCTTCCGACACGCCTACGCATTTGCTCTTGTACCAGAAGTTCGAGTCCATCGGCGGTATCGTTCACACCCATTCCCGATACGCCACGAGTTGGGCGCAGGCGTGTCGTGAAATCCCCTGCTTCGGAACAACCCATGCCGACCATTTCTACGGAGTAATCCCCGTCGCCCGTGGGTTGACTCCTGAAGAGATCGAGACAAGTTATGAATACAACACCGGCGTAGCGATCATCGATCGGTTTGTGGAGTTGGGGATTGATCCGGCGCATGTGCCGGGCGTCCTGATGCCTTCCCACGCGCCTTTCGCCTGGGGGAAAGATCCTCAGGCTGCCCTGGAGAACGCGATTGTCCTCGAAGAGGTCGCACGGATGGGGATGTATGCCTTGATGCTCAACCCTTCAATGGATGCAATACCCCAGGCTCTTCTCGACAAACACTTCTTCCGCAAACATGGCCCCGGAGCTTCTTACGGACAGAAGTGAGGGATAAGCCTCGCCCTTGTTTCAGGGGACAGGTCACACCACGTTTCATTCGTTTGTCTATGCAATCATCATTAGATTTCGGCGATCGACGCGCCTTCGGAGGGTTCCACGGCGAAGATATCCGGGGATCGGCCGTATTTCTCGGTGTAGGGGCCGGTTGCCGCGTCCCGGAGGGCATCCACCTTGTCCTTCTCCACAAGGGCAATAGCGCTGCCTCCGAACCCTGCGCCCGTCATCCGGGCGCCCAGCACTCCATCTGTCGCGGCGGCAATTTCGACAAGGGTATCCAGCTCGGGACAGCTGACCGCGTAGTCGGTCTTGAGACTTTCATGAGATTTGTAGAGGAGGGTCCCGAGTTTTTCCAGCTCTCCCTTCCTCAACGCATCCAGACTTTCCAGAACTCTCTCATTCTCCGTTAACACATGTCGGCATCGCCTTCCGACGCGCGTGTTCCAGAAAACAGGAATATCCTGGACCAGGTTTGTCGGGACCTCCCGAAGCGACCGAAAGGACTGATGGGCGAATGCCTCGACCTCCCTCATGCCCGTCCGGCACTCTTCTACCCGTTCATTGTATTTGGATTCGATCAACGCCCTCGGCTTTCGGGTATCCAGGACAGCGAATGTGTAATCGCCAAGGCTCAGCGGGATCTGTTCATCACAGAGATCCCGGCAATCCAGAAAAATCGCGTGCCCTTTCTTTCCCCGGACCGAAATCCATTGATCCATGATCCCGGACTTGATCCCGAGCATCTGGTTATCCGTTTTGAAGCACAGCTTCACCACTTCCTCTGACGACCACGATTCACCCGCCGCATGGAGGAAGGCAAGCGCTATGGCAACCTCAAAAGCCGCTGACGAAGACAAGCCGGCGGCCGTAGGAATATTGCTCGTCACAAGAAGATCCAGACCTGGAATGGGGAAGCCGTATTCCCAGAGCATTTTCCCGACTCCGCCCGCATAGCTGCCCCATTTCAATGAATGGGGGTCTTCCAGGGTGGGAGGCTGGAAACTGACTGAATCTGAGAAGAAATCGGAATAGATTTGGATAGTGTCACTGTCATTGAAGGCGCCGATTACTGTAACGCGCCGGTCTATGGCCGCGGGTAGAACATACCCCTCATTGTAGTCCGTATGTTCTCCGATCAAATTGATCCGGCCCGGGGCGCTCGATATGAATTTAGGATTTGTGCCGAAGCGGGCCTTGAAGTTTTCAATAATGCTGGAATCTATGGATGCCATTTAATGTGGAAGGGCCCTTTTTCGGGAGTCTCTTGTCCAGAATCCTGTGAGTGCCCCATTATGAAGCTTTTGTCCCTATGTGTAAAGGAGACGAGATAAGCAACTTTCCCCTGGATTTCGCCCCTGATACCTGATAGGAGTACAAGTGGAGAAGATACGGGGCCGACATAATGTCCCAAATCTGCCAATTTGTCATGGATTTCCGATCAATTCCTGACGGAGCTGAGGGGCTTTGTATTGAAAAGGCCCTCGAATTCACAGTTCTAGCTAATTATCCTCCGGTTGGCGAGAAGGCAGATGAATGGCATGCTTTATGCCCATGCAACACAATGGTGAGGTAGCGAGACGCAGGGCTTCGTATCCTTCCCTCAGCCAAGACTACGTATCAAACTGTTCGACATGAGCGCGCCTTGCGTCTGCAAAATTTTCGCGTCCTTTCTCCATAAGGAGTATTGCTACTCTGCCGACTCTAGGAGATGTCCGGCATGATGCGAGTCAAAGACGATTGGAGTCTTGAGGACGATCTTCTCGGAGACTCTAAGAAAAGACCGTCCGGGCTTCAACTGGACGACGGTTCCCAAATCGCGGTTATTGGGGGCGGGCCGGCGGGATCGTTCGTCAGCTACTTCCTGCTGGATATGGCGGAACGGGTGGGCATGGAGATTTCGGTAGACATCTACGAGCCCCGCGACTTCTCCCGTTCCGGACCTGCAGGCTGCAACCACTGCGGTGGCATCATCTCCGAGTCCCTTGTGCAGATTCTGGCCGCAGACGGCATCAATCTGCCTCCGACTGTCGTGCAAAGGGGCATTGATTCCTATGTCCTGCATACGGATGTCGGCAGCCTCCGCATTGACACGCCCCTTCAAGAAAAGAGAATCGCAGGGATTCACCGCGGCGCGGGGCCTCGCGGTGTGGAGGAGGTCATGTGGGAAAGTTTCGATGGGTATCTTCAAGATCTCGCCGTCGAAAAGGGCGCCCGCCTCGTGCCGGAACGGGTCGAAGCGATCGAGTGGTCGGACGGACGGCCCGAGATCAAGGCTCGAAACAGAGAACCCCGTGTTTATGACTTTGTCGTCGGCGCCGTCGGAGTTAATTCCAGCGGCATAAAACTCTTTGAAGGACTCGATTTCGGCTTCAAACCGCCCCGAACAACCAAGACATACATTTGCGAACTCCCTCTCGGCCTGGAGACCATCCAGAAGTATGTCGGCAACTCCATGCATGTTTTCCTGCTCAATATTCCCCGCTTGGAATTCGCCGCGCTCATTCCCAAAGGCCATCATGTGACGGTTGTCCTATTGGGAGAGGAGATTGACAAGACGCTCGTTGATGAATTTCTATCGACTCCCGCCGTGAAGAAGTGCTTGCCTCCCGGTTTCAAGATTCCCGAAGGACACTGCCATTGTTCCCCCCGGATAAACATTCGCGGCGCAGTCCAGCCATTCGCCGATCGGTTGGTGCTGATCGGAGATTGCGGGATCACCAAGCTGTACAAGGATGGTATCGGAGCCGCTTATCGCACGGCAAAGGCCACTGCGACCACTGCTATATTCGAGGGAATTTCCGCCGAAGACTTCAGGCGGCATTATTGGCCCGTTTATCGGGCCGCTGCCAATGACAATCGAATCGGAAAGTTAATCTTCTTGTTCACGCGCCAGATTCAAAAAAGACGTTTCGGGCGCCGGGGAGTCCTGCGGATGGCCGCCCGAGAGCAGGAAAAGGAAGGAAGCCGCCTTCGCATGAGCACGGTTCTTTGGGATACCTTCACGGGAAGCGCTCCCTATCGGGAGATATTCCTGCACTCGCTCCATCCCGCCTTCATCCTCCAACTGCTTTGGCATCTCGTCGCCGGAGCCGTGACGCGTTTCAAGCCGGAATCGCACTTGCTGCTGGCCAAGCAATCGCAAACGAGTCAGGTCCTTCAATCGGGGATTTTCACGAAACAGAAAAAGTAAGAGGGGGATACATTGAAAACAGGGTTCTTGGGAAAGGTTTATAAGGATGGGGAGGATATTGTCCGGCAGGGAGATTCGGGAAACTGCATGTTCGTCATCCAGACCGGGGAGGCGGAAGTCGTCCGGGAAGAGCACGGGCAGGAAGTGCGGCTGAATGTGCTGGGAGAGAAAGACTTCTTCGGCGAGGTCCCGCTCTTCGAACGGATCAACAAGCCGGGGATCGTGCGTTCAACTGTGCGTGCTTTGGGAGAAGTTCGGGTTCTCACCATCGATAAGAAGACTATTGTCCGCAGAATCCACGAGGACCCTTCGCTCGCCTATCGCATTCTACAAACCATGTCCCGCCGGGTCCGGGATTTGGAATCGGAAGTCATCCGGCTGATCATTGGAGAGTAAGTCTTCCCTTGGTCATTTGAGGCGAGTCGTGGGTTCCGGTTCTTGACTTTCCCGGTCAAAAACTTCCACCCATCCAAGAGCTGATTATGGATCTGTCGATACATTTTCCAAAACGAAAGATCAAACGAGCCCATCGCCGCGTCAAGATTCCGGTCCTGATCGAATTTTCGGGAGAAACGGCGCGAAGATTCTGGTCCGATGATCTGAGCGAAGGTGGAATGCGGATCGACATCCCATCCGGTTTCTCGGTCTCAGATCTGACCGGAGGCAATGAACGGACTGACCTTCGAATTGTCATCGACGAGGATGAGGAGCCTGTTCATGTGGCAGCGGAGCCGGCTTGGTCTCACCCGACCGAGGACGGGAGACTGAGCACCGGTTGGAGGTTTATTCAATATTACGAAGGCGCTCATGAGCAACTGACTTACTTCGTCCGAACCCATCGGCGGATGCAGAGAATTCGCGTCAAAGACACAGCCATGCTGGACTGTCCGAAGAGCGAAATCTATCGGGCGATCATTGACCCCAGCTCATACGCCCACTGGTGGCCGGTTTTCATTCGATTCCGTAAACTGGATCCCGAACCGAAACATCCGGGTTTGCGGATTGAAATCCGGCCCTTTGCCGTCAGCAGCTTCCGGTGTGAGATCGAAGGGATAAAAGAAAACGAGAAAATCGCGGTCAAGTATTACAAAGGAGCGTGCAGAGGGATAGGGCTGTGGAGGATGACCGGGAATGGGAACAAGACCCGAATTACCTATGAAATCGATCTGGCGATTCAGAGCTGGTTGGTGAAGATCGCTACGACGTTTATCGATATCTCGTGGCTGCATTCAAAGATTATTGGAGGCGCTTTCAGAGGGCTCAGGCATTATCTGCACAGTCAAGCTCATTGACCCGTGTCTCGCATTTCTCTTACCGCACCCGGCTCTTCTCGCTTCCTTCCCACCAATCGGCATTCCCGCCCATATGTTCTTTTATCGGCTCGGTGATTTCTCTTACTTGGTTCACCGTGTCTTCGCTCAGAGTCAGCTGAATTGCTTCAATGTTTTGCTTAAGTTGATCGGGATTACGTGCGCCGATAATTATCGAGGTGATCCCGGGCTGGGCCTGCAGCCAGGCTATCGCGATGTTCGCCATCGATTCCCCCAATTCATTGGCCAGGGAGGTCAACCGTTTCAGCGCTTCTATGATGAGGCCCTCGCAACCACTCTCCCCGTGGCGGGTCCCTTCGCGCGTTCCCGCGAAGTGGCGGGACCGGCGGCGCGAGAGAGGGATCTCCTCGATCGTTTTCCATCGACCGGACAAAATCCCTTGAAACAGCGGAGAATAGATGAAGACGCCCAAATTGTACTTCCGGGATTCCGGCAGGATCTTGAATTCGATCATCCGTGAAAAGAGATTGTATCCGAGCTGATTGGAGACACAGTTTCCCGCAGCGAACCAGTCTTCCAGATCCAACAGCCCGAAGTTGGAAACTCCGATTTCCCGGATCTTTCCCTCTTCCTTGAGCCGTTGCAGTTCATTGAAGACATCTGCAAAGGCCACGTGGCGAGGCGGCCAATGAACCTGGTAGAGGTCGATATAGTCTGTTCCGAGTCGGGTCAGGCTCGCCTCACAGGATTTTCGCAATTCCTTCGGTTCGCAGTGGTCGGGCCACACTTTTGAGGCGATCAGAACCTCCTTTCGCCTCGATCTGAGAATCCGGCCGAGGACTTTTTCCGACTCGCCCTCCCCATAGAATTCCGCTGTGTCGAACAGGTTTATCCCTTCGTCGATAGCCGTGAGGACCGTTTCTGTCTCGTCCACCGGGGTATCGGTACTCCAATAATCGGTATCCCCAATTTGCCAGGCGCCGAAAGAGATCCTCGAAACCTCGAGGTTGCTGTTTCCAAGTCGGTAATATTCCATCTGCCCGGCTTCTCGAATTATCCGTGTTGCCTATTCTTCCGGTTCCTCGGTGCCGATTGTCAGAGTTCCTACCAGGTCGTGGATGGATCGGAGCTGATGCTTTACGAGATACTCCCGGATTCCGTCAGCAACATCCGGGCACGCACGCGGGTCGATGAAAATCGCTGTGCCGACCTGAACGGCCTGGGCCCCCGCGATGATGAACTCGAGCGCGTCGCGGGCATTCATAATCCCTCCGATCCCAATGATTGGCAAGGAACAGCACTGCGCAACCTCCCAAACCATCCTGACCGCTATCGGGCGGATAGCCGGGCCGCTCAACCCGCCAACAACATTCCACAGCCGGGATCGCCTTCTTTCCACGTCGATAACCATCGCCGGCATCGTATTGATCAACGAAATCGCATCCGCTCCACCCTTTGCCACCGCATCCGCCATCTCGCCGATATCCGTCACTTCGGGGGAAAGCTTTACAATAAGAGTCGCATCGGTCTCGTTCCGCAGAATGCGTGTCAGGTCATACGTTTGCTGCGGATCCTGCCCGATGACTCGCGGAGGGCGTTGCCCAGGTCGCCGGTAACGGTCGTCGAGGTTTGGACACGATATGTTGATCTCGAGTGCCGCGATTCCTTCAACACTTCCCAGCCGCCGCGACAGCTCGGCAAACTCGTCAAAAGTCGATCCCGAAACATTCGCAACGACCTCTATATCGTGCTGTCGCAGGAAAGGCATCTTCTCTTCAATGAATCCGTCCACGCCTACGTTTTGAAGGCCGATCGCATTGATCATTCCGGCGGGAGTCTCGCAGATCCGGGGCGGAGGGTTTCCTTCTCGCGGCTTGAGCGTCAGTCCCTTCACGCAAATAGCGCCAAGCTTCGAAAGATCAAAGAACTCCGACATCTCCTCGCCGTATCCGGATGTCCCCGACGCGGCCATAACCGGATTCTTCATCCGCAACTTGCCGATGGTCACTTCGAGTTGCGGTTCAGCCCCCTTTTCGGATTCCTGAACGACCTGGCTCACGCTGGAATCTCCCAAAGCAACTTCTCGCCGTCGAAGATCGGCCCCTCTCGACACACTCGCTTCAATGCGAAACCATTTTGGCTCTTGACCGGCTTCACGCAGGAGAGGCACACCCCGTAACCGCACGCCATTCTCGCCTCAAGAGAAATCTGGGAAGGAATTACCTTCTCCTTGCTTATCGTGCATACCGCTTCGAGCATTTTTTCCGGGCCGCAGGCGTAAACGCCCGCATTTCCGAGGTTCTCCTCCGCATTCAAAAGCACGGTCACCGGACCTTCTACCCCTTCGGACCCATCCATCGTGGCTTTCACGACCTCCACCCCGTACGGCTCATATTTCTCCAGGGAAGCGAAGGTTTCCTTGGTTGCGGCCCCGTACAGTAATCGGATTCTTGCCTCCTGTCCCTGCTCCTGGCGGATCTCCCGGGCAAGGAGAGGAAACGGCGCGCTTCCGACTCCTCCCGCGACCATGAGGTGAATGCCCTTCTGCATGGGTTCAAATCCGTGCCCCAAAGGGCCGAGGAGATCCAGGACGTTCCCTGCTCCCATCGACGCCATCCGCCTGCTGAACTGGCCCATAACCTCATAGAGAAAGTCGAGATGGGTCGGCGACTCCCCATTTCCTTCCGACCATACGGAATGAAAAGCGAACGCCCTTGCCAAAAGAGGATCCCACGTATCCGGCTCTTTGATCATGGCAAATTGTCCCGACCGGATCTTCACGGCCATTTCAGGACACTCAAAGGCCATGACATAGAGATTCGGCCCAATCTCTCGATTGGACTCGACGGTGAGTCGAAAGGTCTGGTTCAAGTTCAACCCCTTGGAGAAAGACGTGGAGAATCAAGTCCTACGCAGCCCGGCAATGATACCACTTCGGGCCGGAAGGACTCAACGTTGGGTCTCGAAGACTTGGCTTTGCAGGAGGGTAAGCCCGGCTCGCAGCCGTTCGGCCAAGATATCTCCAACCCCCTTGACCGAAACCAGTTCCTCGTGGGACGCCCGAACGATGTTCTGCAGGTTTCCGAATCTCCTCACGAGGTTGTCGATCACTTGGTTGGAGAGCCGGTGGGTCTGGCTGAGGATTCTGTATCCCCTTGGCATGGGGAAGTCCGCGGTGCGGATGTTCGCCCCATACCCCAGGGCCGTAGAAATGTCACTGGTATTCAGCAACTGGTCGTCGGAAAGCTGGGCGAGCTCCGACATCACATGCTCCGGGGCGCGGGAATTCGTATCGACATAGTAATCGTTGATCACAAGGTCACCAACCCGCGCCTCGTTGAGCTGTTGTTCAAGCTGGAGGCGGATGGTCCTGCCTTCGATTCCCAGCTCGTTCAAGTAATTGGCGATGTCCTTTGCCATCCGGCGAATCATTTCCGTGCATTGAATCACACGGGCCACGTCGATCATGGTCACCAGGCTCTGAAATTCCCGCAGGTCGAGATCCTCGAGGTTGTCGCGGAGCACACTAAGATACTTCTCCAGGGCCTGAAGCGATTGGTTGGCCTTGTTGAGGACCGCCGGAATCGAGGTCATCACCTTCTTCTCTGTTCCGCAGAACACAGACAGAGTTCCCAGTTGCTCCGAGATGGCGACTACCGTTGCCCCGGTCTGGATTGCCATCCGCTCCGCCGCCTGGTGTCGGGTCCCGGTTTCGTTGGAAGGGATCTTATGGTCGGGAACCAGCAGCTTGTTCGCCGCAATGATTCGCTTTCCATTCTCCGAGATGATGATCGCGCCGTCCATCTTGCACAATTCACTCAGTCGCGCCGGCAAGAAAGGGACATCGATGTCAAATCCCCCCTGGGTCAGGTTCAAAATCTTCTTCGAGTCCCCGAGCACAATCAATGCTCCGTGACCCATCTGCAGGACAAGCGATATTCCAGCACGCAGGGGCGTTCCGGGCGCAATCATCCGGACGGTGGTCAGCAATTTTTTCTTGAATTTGTTTTTCCGAGCTTCTTTCGGCATCGTCCTACCGGTTTAGACGGTCAGTCCGCCAGGCGGATTCAAACCTATTCATCATGAAAGCATGAGGGCGATAAGTTGCGTCAATGAATACGGCGTTTTCGCTTCCCGCGAATCCCCTGTCAACGACCCGGTGCAATCTGGGATATCGTGCCTGCAATTCTTTCCCGGAAATCTTCTCGGGGAGTAACTCTCCTCCCTTGGTCTTTACCGTGTATCTTCGCCCGGCCTTCCCGGTAAGAATCGTTATCATCTCCCCACGTGTTTTCAGGTGCCCAATGACAATGAAATCAGAATTTGCGTCCGAAAGTCGGTCGCTCCCTGCTTGGTCCGTCTTTAATTCCTGTCCAGCTTCTTCCTTCGTCATCGTCTTCGGAATAGCTCCGCTGTCCGACTTGAAGGCGCACCCAATCGAAAGCGCGAACAGCATCCCGAATGACGCAAGGCGCATCAGCAAGGCGAGACACCTCCTCACCGCTCCCGCAAACTACGCAAAAAGCGGCCTTGAATTCCTTTTGTCCCACGGAGCGTGGCTTGTAACCTGTTGTCTGTAAAGATTATAGCACCCATCCGTCGGTTGCGTCAACAATCGTAGGCTGAGGCTCCTTTTTGGCCGGATATCGACAACTCGGAATCCGTCGCCAGAGCAGCATTCATCTGTGCCAGGGGGGAGAATCCCCTATTTTCATCGGCATTTTATAGCGGAAATCTGAGCCCATATTACGAATTTTTTGGAGTTTCCCCCTGCTCCTCCAGGGAAATCAATATCGGTGCGGGTCTTCCTTGACCCTTATGTCGACCTGAGCTATCATTTTCAAACTCTCAACCAGAAGTAGTTGGGGATCCCCCGTCAAGAGGGGAAATTTCGATTGTTCAAGAAACGCAAGGCAGGCCACGGCTCGGATGGGTCTCAATCGCTCGCGAAACCGTCCCGGGGTCTCCTGCTATAGAACATTGAGGAGGGACGAACACCATGGCTCATGAACTAACGTCACTACCCTATGACCACAATGCCCTGGAACCCAGCATTGACGCCAGGACAATGGAGATCCACCACGGGAAGCATCACAATGCTTACGTGACAAATCTCAACAAGGCACTCGACGCACATGCGGACCTCCAGGCGAAAAGCATCGAGGATCTCCTGCGCGGTATCAGCAGTGTTCCCGAGTCGATCCAGGCCGCGGTCCGGAACAACGGGGGCGGTCACGCCAACCACTCACTATTCTGGACGATCATGAAAGGCGGGGGGGGCGGCGAACCCTCGGGCGACCTGGCCAACGCCATTAACAGCGCCTTCAGCGGCTTTGACGCCTTCAAGAAGAAGTTCTCGACGGGCGGGGCCACCCGGTTCGGCAGTGGCTGGTCCTGGTTGGTCGTCAACGGATCGGGCGATCTGGAAGCCTACTCGACTCCGAACCAGGACAGCCCCTATATGGAGGGCCATATCCCTATCCTGGGGTTGGACGTCTGGGAGCACGCCTACTACCTCAACTACCAGAACCGGCGCCCTGACTACATCGCCGCCTGGTGGAGCGTAGTGAACTGGGACGAAGTCGCCAATCGGTTCAGCCAGGCCAAAGGCTGATCAGAGACTGAATTGGAATAGTCCCTTCCGGATGGAAGAGGCGAAGATGAGATGAGGAAGACCTTCCCAATTTCGGGAAGGTCTTTTTCTTATTCAGTGGTCGCCGGAGCCTGCCACATGCTCATGGGAAAGAAGTTGGGTTCCCTTGTATCACATTCTTCTATCTGGTCCGGAGGAGCGGCGCGCCATACTTTCGATAGTATTTTGGCCCCATCACATACGACAGACACCCAATCGATCCAAGCACCAAAATCCTCGCCATCAACAAGGCAAGCCCATTGGGGGACACGCGTAAACCCTGCACCGATCCGATTGGCGAAAAGCGTAGATGCCAGTAAAGAGACGATTCATCGATTCTGCCATGGGCAAGTGAGGATCCGATGATGGTTGAAAAAGAAGTCACATCGGACGCTCCAATAAGCATGGTTATTTGCGGGAGGGGTAGGCCGAATGGCGACAATACCACTACCGTGCAGAAAACTAACCAAGCGATGAGACCGTACACGATTACACGAGTCCTCCGGGGTGCCATGTCGAGCCACCAAAGCCATACGACAGGCCAAAGCAAGGTTAACGAGATGGCGAGAGGGGTCATCAGCCATTGAAAGAGGCTGGGCCTCGCCCAAGTCCCAAGAACTCCTGCTGCCATCCGGACGTCCGGCACAAGCCGGATAAGGACCAAAAGCCCTACTATGGTCACGGTCACTGAAAAGAAGTGCCATTTCAAGAACCAAGGCTTCCGACCTGCTTGAAGATGGCGTTGCCAATGGCGCAGAACCAGCCAGAGAAGAACCACTCTGCACGCAGCGTAAATGAACTCAGCGCAGTAATGCCGCAAGCCAAGAAGATTGTTCTCTGAAACCGACTGGGACGTCCACAACACAAGTAACATGTCGAGAAGACAAATAAGCAAGCCTGCCACGACGAGGACTCCCAAGTTAGCTGCAACAATTGCAGCCACCCTTCGAACAAAATTCACGTGAACCTCTTTCACATGAACATCTTGGAGGAGTCCTTTGAGAACGGCCGGATCGCCGAAATGTTCCCTGACAAGAATCAAGGCGTCGTCTTCCGTTACAGTCTCCTCGCCGCTCAAATAGGCTAGAAACTTGTCCTCCATATGTCCGAACAGTTCCTCTTGAATGACAGTATCGAGGTCGTGCGCTACCGAGATCTTGCGGCAGAGGTCTCGCATCTGTTTCTTTGTATCTGAGCTCAGCGACTTATCCATCGGGAACCTCCGCAAGCCTCATGACCATCTGATGAAACTCATTCCATTGACGGGTGCGATCCTTCTGGGCATCCCTCCCCTTCTCCGTAATGTAGTAGTACTTTCGCCGCCTCCCGGTGTCCGCTTCTTGCCACTGCGTCCGGAGGAGGCCCTCTTTCTCGAGCTTGTGGAGCACGGGATAAACGGTCCCTTCCTGCCAGACAAAGATCCCTTCACCCATCTTGTTGATATGCTTGATGATCTGATAGCCGTAGCCAGCTTCCTTCGCGAGTACCGAGAGGACCAGGATCCCCGTACTCGCCCCCATAAGCTCTTTGGTGAACTTCATAAGACTCCCTTCTTATCCTTCTCTGAACAAGTATACTAAGAAGTTCAAGGTATGTCAAGCCCAAAATGCAAGAACTGTCTCCAGGCACGCGGCCAGGCTTCGGAGATCCTTTTCGGCTGTGTGGGAAGTGGACATTTTGGGGTGAAACGGAGAGAATAAGATCGACTTCCAGGACAGAATTCTGAGAAGACTGCCCATGATCTTTCAAGGTAGACGCTCATATTCAAGGTCAGTAGAAAGATGAAACGCTACATCGGCATTGTGGGCCGGGGTCATAACCGGTCCAGAGACATGACTCGGGAAGAGGCCCGGGAAGCAATGGGTCTGATTCTGAGCGGGAAGTCTTCCTGGGCCCAGACCGGCGCGTTTCTCCTGGCCATGCGGATGAAGGGGGAGACACCCGAAGAGCTTGCCGGCTTCACAGACGCTCTGCGAGAACACATCCGTCCTGTGAAGGTAGACACAACTCATCTGCTCGATATCGCCAATTCCTATGACGGAAAAACAAAGGGTCTCCATATCAGCCCCATCGCGGGATTCGTTGCTGCCGGCGCGGGTGCGCGGTTGGTGTTTCACGGTGAAAGGGGCACACCGCCGAAATGCGGAACCTCTGTCGAAGAGGTCTTCGAAGGGATGGGAGTTCCCGTCGGGTACGAAGCCGACGAGGCGGCGGAATTCCTATCGCGGACAGGACTTTGCTATATCGCCTCCTCGAAATACTGCCCCAGGCTGCACGAATTTCGGCAATTCCGAGAGGACATCGGTCTGCGTGTTTCCTTCAGCGTGATCGAAAAACTGGTCAACCCGGCCGGCGCAAAGTCCAGCCTGGTCGGTGTTTTCCACGGCCCTTATCTGGAATCCAATGCCGGGGCGATGCGTCTGCTGGGCTGCGAGAGGGGCGGAGTTGTTCAGGGGCAGGGAGGATCTGTGGATGTGCCTAACGACCGGGCCGTCAGACTTGCTGAACTGAAAGACGGACAAGTGGTCATTCGCAAGCTTGATCCGGCTGAACTGGATCTGGGGGGCACACCCGATCTCTCTGAGGGGGCGGGAGACCCCAAGCTGAATCGAGATATTGCCGTCGATATCCTAATCCGCCGCCGAAAAGACATGGATGATGTCGTCATCTACAACGCGAGTTTGATGATATACCTCGCCGGTGTTTCCCCCACATTAGAGGAGGCGGTTGATAAAGCGAGACATTCTCTCGAATCAGGCGTGGCCCAAAACGCGCTTGAGTCCGCTCGATCCGCTTCTGCCGCCTGATTCCGAATTCTCTGCCTCGGTCGCCTCAAGCGGGAGGCTTCACCGCGAACACCTCGATCTTCTGGCCGATATCCACGAATTGAGACAACCAGTACAGCGGGTACCGCCGCACTAGAAGATCGAGCCACTGGACGATCCTCTTCTCCACATGCTTTGAACGGGGAGGACGAAGATATGCGCCCATCCAGTTGTCCTCATACGCCCGAAAGCTGATGATCCGGAATCCGTAATCTTCAAGTAGTCGGCGCAAAAGCCGGTTCGTGAAACCAAACGTGTGTTCCGTGGCAGTAGGGGGAGGGGGAACTCGCCTCCTCAGAAAACAACCCAGCCGGTCGAGCCGATTGTGGAGGTTGAGATTGTTCTCCGTCCCCATGACCAGGAGCCCGCCCGGTTTCAAGATCCGTGTAATCTCCTTCATGAATGAATGCAGATCCAGAACATGCTCAATGATATGCCAGGCGAACAGGCAATCCGCCATCTCCGAATCGAAATTCGCCTCTTCGATGTTTCCTGCGCGAAAATGATCCTCCGGAAGACCCCATCGCTTCACCGCGTGATCGACAGTCTCGGGAGAAAGATCATTGCCCCATACTTCATAGCCGGCCCGCACAGCCGCGGCGACCATGAAACCTGCCCCAAATCCCGTGTCCACAAGCACCCCGGAGGGCACGCGCTGAGCAATCCGCGAGATCATCTTCCCGGCCTCATTGAGTGCCACCGCTTCGAGCTCCTTATCGTCGAGATAGGATTCGAAAGGGCCTTTCTCATAATAATTCGCGTAATATTCCCGAATCTCGTCGCACTCCGCTCTCGGATTGGCATATAACAGTCCACAGCCCAGGCACTCCACCCAGGTGGGATGGAGTCCCTTCCCACTCCTTTCTATGCCATAGGTGCGGCTTTGTTCAGAGCCGCAATATCCGCAGTCCACTTTTTGCATACTTCTCCCTTCAAGGTTTCGTCGAAGTCGATTCCTTCATAGCTGAAACCGACAATTCCGTCCGGACCTCCGCCCGGAATAAAGATAATATCTCTTGAACCACGCCAAAACTACTGTAAAATGGCATCCACTTTTCCCGAGGACAATTTGGGGGTCGGCGGGGATTCGGCGATCGGATTCAAGACCTGGGAAACAATATCCGGCCCAGGAATCCGGAACAACCCTCTTTCCTTCGAAATCCGCAAAAAGGAGTTTCGAGCGTGCCGTTTCAAGCCTTCATGGACATTCTCAAGCCGAAGGACAGGCGGACCGGCGTGGATCGCCGCGCGGGCCAACGCCCCGAGGACCATCCGGAGCGCCGGGATTCAGACCGGCGGTCGGGGGCAAACCGCCGAGGAAAGGACCGTATGTCGGTCGAGTTGGTGACGGATTCCGGCAATCTCGTGACTGGATCCGTGGTCGACATAAGCACCAATGGCATTTGCGTGATCTTGGACCGACCGGTCAAAAAGAAGGAACAGCTCTCCTTGATGAGTGGAAAGCCAGGCCAGTCTCCGCAGAAACGCCGCTGTCAGGTGGCCTGGGTCAAGGCAGAGGATAACGGAGTCTATCGGGCTGGACTGTACGTTTTGGGTTGATGCACGCCCTGGAAGTGGGCTCAAGAGGTGGACGGAGCCCGGACGGTGATCACCGGGCATGGGGCGGCCCGGACGACATGGTGAGAGACGCTGCCCATGGGGGTTTGTGAAATGTCGGTTTCCCCACGGGTGGCCAGAACGATAAGATCCGCGCCGATTTCCTTGGCTGTTCCAGAAATGACCCCGCCTGTTTTTCCGTCCCGGATAAGAATCTCCACCCCATGCGGGCCGCATTCTTCTCCTGTCATGAATTCTTCTGCCTTCGCCTGGGCCGCTTCCTTCCGTTCTACAAGTTCTTCGGGGGTCAAGGGTTGAGGAAAAACCTCACCCTCTTTGAAGGCAGGATTCTCAATGACATTCAGGAGGTAGACCCGCGCTCGTGTTTTCTTGGCAAACAGGAGCACATACGCCCAGGCGCTCTTTGACAAGACCGAGAAATCCGTCGGCCACAGGATCTTGCTGAAGCGGATAGGGGCTTTTTCCTGGTCCAGCTTCGTCGCGACCGCCATGTTCACGCTCAGCACCGGGCAACGGGCCTCGGACACAACGCGGCCCCAGTGGGTGCCGAGGAAGATGGTGTCCAACTCCGTCTCTCCGCGCGCGGCAACGACGCAGAGGTCGATTCTGTGATGGTGGATGTATTGTTGGATCTCTTCAAACGGCTCTCCTGCCACCCATCGCTTGCGGTAATCCACGCCGCCGAGATCGATACGGGACGACCACCGGTCTACTTCCTCCCGGATCGAATCCTCCTCCTCTTTCAAGCGCGCAGCACCGCCCTTAACAACGTGGAAGACATGGACTTCCGCGTCGAAGACTCTGGCCAGTTCCGCGGCATATTCTCCTGAGTATGCGGCATGGAATGTAAGATCCGTAGGCAGGAGAATATTGTCTAACCTGACAGTCGAGACCGTATTGGTGGAAGTATCCATGACGGCGGAACCCACTGACGGTGTCCCAAAAATATGCCTGTGTAACGGGATTCTCAAATCCTATTATAACTCACGCCATGAAATCTGTCAATTATTTGATTATGCTATATCATAAATTGGATTCGAGTCAATTGGACTTTTGTTCGGTTGTCCCAAGCCGAATTCCCCTTGACGTTCCGTAGGGTCCAGCACCCGCAGGCATCGCAGGCTTGGCCCTGTCTCTGCGTGCCGACTCCATGGTGGTCCCCCTCCCATCAGACTTCGACCGAACTATTTCATCGGGCCGGGGTCCAAATCAACAGAACATACGAGAGATACGAGAACCCAGAACCGTTTTGAACCCGAATGGGAGGGATTGATCATGAAGTCGCTCATCTATCGCCTCAGTTTGGTGATCCTGGCAACTATTCTTTTTGAACCTGCGGCGTGGGCCCAGGGAATGCTTCAACTCCATCCGGTGGGGCCGCAGACGGACGTTGCGCCTCCTATTACGCCTCGGGTGCTTGGTTTTACGAAAGCCACGCTCCTCAAGCACCGGCTGAAGGTGGAGATCGATGGAACCGTTGCGCGGACCTTCGTCGATCAGACCTTCTTCAATCCGACGTCAAGGCGATCCGAGGGGACCTATCTTTTTGCGTTTCCGAAAGATGCGGCCATCTCCGATTTCGCGATGTATATCGATGGAAAGAAGATGAAGGCGGAACTGCTGGAAAAGGATAAGGCGCATAAAATCTACACAGACATCGTACGGAAGCTTCTGGACCCCGCCCTCCTGGAATACGTCGGCCGGAACCTGGTGAAAGTCCGGATCTTTCCTATCGAACCGCGATCCGAAAAGCGGATTGAGTTGGAATATACTCAGCTTCTGCCGATGGATGGAAATATGTTCGCTTACGAATACCCTTTGGTGGAGGGGATGCCGATAGGGGAGATGGTCATTGACGGCCATATTAAGTCCGCCATCCCGATAAACACTGTTTACAGCCCCACGTTTCCACTCGACATCAGCCGATCCGGGGAAGGGGAGTTCCGCTTCAGCTTCGAGGAAAACAACTTCCAACCCGGTTCGGACCTGTCCCTCTACTACTCGGTGACGCAGGACGATGTTGGGATCAGTCTGCTGGCTTTTCGCGAAGGGAGCGATGAAGGCTACTTCATGCTCCTTGCCGCGCCGAGCCCTCAGATGGATGAGGACGAGATCCTCCCCAAGGACGTGACTTTCGTCGTTGACACCTCCGGAAGCATGAGCGGGGAGAAGATCCAGCAGGTCAGAAACGCCCTTCGATTTTGCGTCCAGAGTCTTCGGGACGAAGACCGGTTCAATCTGCTCCCGTTCAGCACGGAAGTCCGACCGCTATTCGACGGTCCTGTCCCCGTCAATGCCGATAACCGCCGGGCAGGCCTCGAGTTCATAGACAACCTGGAAGCCCGCGGCGGGACCAACATTTCCGATGCGCTGAGCGCTGCCCTGAAGGGAATCGACGACGGGGACCGCCCGCATCTGATTATTTTCCTGACCGATGGGCTGCCGACAATCGGCGTGACGGACATTAAGCAAATCCTGAAAGGCGTGCGGACAGCCAACGCCCGGAGTATCCGGATTTTCGCGTTTGGCGTGGGGCATGATGTGAATACGCACCTGCTTGACCAGCTCGCCGACACGACCCGGGCCGTCTCCACTTACGTTCACCCCGGAGAGGATATTGAGGTCAAGGTGTCCAGCCTGTACGGCAAGGTCAGCCGGCCCGTTCTGGCCAACTTGAATCTTTCGATTGACGGGGTGCGAACTTCAGACATCTACCCGAAAAAGCTGCCGGACCTGTTCGAGGGAAGCCGTCTTGTTCTTCTGGGACGGTACAAAGGTTCCGGAGACGCCCATATCCGGCTGGATGGACACGTGCGCGGCGATGACCGTCAATTCGAATACGACATCACCTTCCCGGACGACAGCGAGGACCCCCAGTTCCTGCCTCATCTCTGGGCCACCCGAAAGGTCGGGTATTTGATGGATGAGATCCGGCTGCACGGAGAGAACAAAGAGCTCAAGGAGGAAATCATCCGGCTCGGCCGCCAGTTCGGCATTGTGACACCCTACACCTCCTTCCTCGTGCTTGAGGATGATGCCCTACCCCGGCCGGTTCCCATGGAGGGAGCGGCCGGGCGCGGTCTCACGCGCCTCGGAGGGCTCGGCGGCGGCGGTTTCAGCGCTGACTTTCTCGGTGCCGGTGGTCAGAGCGGTGACAGCGATCGTATGCTTGAGCTGTTCGAGGTTCCCTCGACCGAGGAATTGTCTGCGTTAGGTGTTGCCCTGCCTTTGGCATCCCCATCGAGCCTGGCCGCAGGTATTCGAAATGCGCCTGTCGCTGTTTCCGGGTTTGAGGCAGTTACCTTCAGTAGGAAACTGGCTGCCATGAAGGATCTGGACGAGGCGCAGAGGGTTAAACTCCCGGGCGGAATCAAGCGAATTGGTTCCAGAACCTTCCAGCTCGCGGGAGGCAAGTGGGTCGAAACGACGTTCAAGCCCGGCACAAAGACCACTGAGCTTCAGTACGGCAGCGAGAAGTACTTCGAACTTCTGACCAAACACACGGACCTGGGCAAAGTCTTCGCCCTCGGCAAGAAGGTCATCTTCAAGTTGGACCGGAAGTGGTATGAGATAACCGAGAATTGACTTCCCGTACGGGAGGGCGAGTCTCCCGACGAGCTGCAAAGACTCAAGTTCCATGACACCCCCCAGGGGCGCACGAAAGTGCGCCCCTTCAGCTTTTTCCTCCACTCTGCGAGTAGCGCAGCCGTCCCCGGCTGCAACGTAGGAAATCGCAGGCGGGGACGCCTGCGCTACAGCCATGTAGGATGGGCCTTGGCCCATCCTACAATCTTCTACCTCACCACAGAGCCCCCCCGGTGGCTTGTCCGCCGGTGTGCCGGCCTGAAACGTTAATAGCTGGGGCGATTTCCCTACTTAACAGGCTCTGAGTTGCGATAGAATAGGAATCGCGCTTGCTGAAATCGACGTGGCTGTTATCATCGACAGGAGAACCCGCCATGAGAATCCTCGTCACCGGCTCCACGGGACTTATCGGCTCAGCCCTGGTCGCCCATCTCAGAGACAACGGCCACGACGTGACCCGCCTTGTACGGTTCACCCCGTCTCCTGACAGCCCTGATGTGCGCTGGGATCCCATCGTCGGCACTGTCAATACGGACAGGCTTCAAGGGACAGAAGCAGTCGTTCACCTGGCGGGTGAGAACATCGCCAAAGGACGGTGGAGCGCCGAGAAGAAGGTCTGGATCCGTGACAGCCGCGTGCTTGGGACGCGACTCCTATGTGAAGCGATTGTTGGATTGGTCGACCAGCCGAGGATTCTCGTTTCCGCGTCCGCCATTGGCTATTACGGAGATCGAGGCGACGAGATCGTCAACGAAGAGAGTCCCCCCGGCTCCGGATTCTTGCCCGATGTGTGCCGGCAGTGGGAGAAAGCGACCGAACCGGCCTCGCAAAAGGGGCTGCGGGTTGTCCATCTGCGAATCGGCGTTGTCCTCAGTCCTCGGGGTGGTGCGCTGTCGAGGATGCTGACCCCGTTCAAGATGGGAATCGGCGGCAAATTGGGGAGTGGGAATCAGTATTTCAGTTGGATCACCCTCGACGACGTCGTCGGCGCAATTTCCCATTGTCTCTCGACTGATTCTCTTGAAGGTCCCGTGAACGCCGTCGCCCCCAATCCCGTTACCAATTCCGAGTACACCAAGACATTGGGGCGGGTCCTTACCCGCCCGACGATATTCCCGATGCCCGCCTTCGCGGCCCGGCTCGCCTTTGGGGAAATGGCCGACGCCTTGCTCCTGGCCAGCACTCGCGTTGAACCGGCCCGGCTCAAGACCTCCGGATACCAGTTCCTCCACCCCGACCTCGAGGGCGCCCTGCGGCATCTGCTCGGGAAGGAGTGAGCCGGACGGCCCAAGACGCCACTCCCTTGGGGGGATAACAATGGCGGATCCGAGACCCGATCGCAAACGACCCCTCCCTCTCTTCCTCATAGCGTTCCTCTGCCTGGTTGTTTTTGGCGTTTTGGCGTTCATTATCATCCCCTTCATCCCGGTCAAACCGTACTTCCCTCCTGAAAGCCCGGAGATGATCGCCAAACGGCAGAGCCCGGAGAACGGGTTCTTCGCACTTGAGCGCGCAGCAAACTCGGCTCAGGTAGTCGACCGTGGAGAATCGTTCGACGTTTCCTGGACGTATATGGAAGAAGTTCTCGATTCCGGTTGGCCGGATGATCCGGACAAGGAAAGGGAGCTTCTCGGCTATTTCGACCGGATGGCACCCGCAATTGCGGAGGCGCGAGAAGGGGTAGAGGCATCTTATTACTTGATTCCCGATCTCGATAGATTGACGTGGGAAGATTGGCCGGCCCTTTTCGGCCTGCAGTACATTGGCCGTGTCTTGACGGCGGAAGGAATCCGGTATCAGAAAAACGGTTCCTGTGACAACGCGCTCAGAAACTATCTCGATACAATTCGCATCAATGCAACAGTGGTTTCGGAGGGAGACTTCTGGGTTCACTATTCTCCGAACATCGCAGACGCTGCACTCCGGAGAATTAATCAATCTTTGGAGCAGTTCACTTATCCAGACTCTCTCCGATATGGGCTGAGTGCCCTGGATGAAGCTGTTCAGAAACTCCCACCTTTGCGAAACGTGTACGTAATGCAATTACTACGGTGGGACAATATGCTGGTCGCCGGGTATGATGAGTGGGAAATCCCGTTCTTTCCGCGCTGGACTCGGGGATGGGGCAACGAATGGTTGTTTCGATATGTTTCCCGTTGGTTCGCAGTTAAGAGGGGGCGATATTATGAGGAGATTCTTGAATACGCGGAAAGGCCAGTTCACGATATCCTAGTCGCCCCTCCAGCCTTTCCGGAGGGCTATTTTGAGGGGAACGTGCTCCAGGGATTCGACTACGAGGCAGCCCGTTGGGGGGTCTGGGGAGGATACTTGAAAGGAACACAGATTGCGGTAGCGCTCCGCCTGTACCGTGTCGAACACGGATCATACCCCGACAGCCTAGATGTCTTGGTGCCTGAATACTTGGAGAGCCTTCCGCTTGACTCTTTTTCAGGTCGGCCGTTCATCTATGTCAAGGTCGGGGATGACTTCCGGTTGTACGGTGTTGGTCGAGATATGGACGACGACGGCGGAGTTCCCGAATGGAGCAACGGGGATCAAGTCATCCACCTCCCCCGGGGGGAGTTGGAGGTGTTGAGCGAGGCGGAGTGAGGCACGGTGATGGAAAACCGAAACCACGCTAAGGGGAAGATACTCCGGCCCCTTCCCCTCTTCCTCATAGGGTTCCTTTGCCTCATTATTCTTGTCGTCTTGGCGGTTATTAGATGAGGCAATGACGACTCCGGCCATTTTGATTGACAGTGCGAGACGAGATCTCTATACTCCCCGAGTTTGACAGATTCTTGCCGGCTTGAATATTTCGCCCGAAAAGGGTAGAATGCACCGTAACTCCGGTACAAATAATAGGTTACGACAACTAAGAAGAGACTATGCCCAACACAAAACAAGTCAAGAAACGCGTTCGCCAGAACGAGAAGCGCCGCGTGCGCAACGTGTCGACCAAATCGGCTCTCAAGACCTCCATCAAGAAATTCGAGGCCGCTGTTAAATCCGGTGACAAGGAACAGGTCGATACGAACCTGAAGCGCAGCCTGGTGTTGATTGATCGTGCCGGCCGGAAACGCGTCATCCATTCCAAGACCGCCTCCCGGAAGAAGTCCGCCGTGATGAAAAAGGCGCATTCCTCCAGCACCTCCTCCTGAACCTGAATCTGCAGATTGGGGATTTATCAAAAGTGGGCGAGGAGGGAGTCGAACCCTCACGGGGTTTCCCCCAGGGGATTTTAAGTCCCCCGTGTCTGCCATTCCACCACTCGCCCTATCGATAAGGATGGGATCACCAAGGTTTCCGAATCGGTGATCAGTCGGCCGGGAAGTTAAGTCTTTAAATCCGCTGACCGCGAACAGACCCATTTTCTCATTTTTTGACGAGATTTTCATCCCTCCTGCAGAAATGGCAAAACTTCTCGGAAAAAGAACAGCCCGAACGGTTTTCGAGCCGGGAAACGGCATGTCTTGAAGGCTATGGGCCTCCTTGACTTCAAGCTGGGGGGCTGTTATGTTTGGCTCGAACTACTGCTTTCAAAGGGGATCAACAATGGCCGAAGTGAATCGGTGGCATGCACCGGGTCATGCCCCGGACATTGAGGAGATCGAAAAGCTCCTCAAGGACGAGGGGCTGGACATCATTTGTCGGAAAGATCCCCCCCAGATGCTGCATAATGAGGTGCGCCACGATGAGCCCGAAGTCCTATGGGTCATCCTGGGTTCCCTTTCCATCGGCATCGATGAAGAGGAAATTAAGCTTGATGCGGGTGACCGGATAGAGATTCCCGCTGGCAATTTGCACTGGACCCGAACAGAGGACGTTGGAGCGACATATATTTACGCGTATCGCACCAAACCCGAATGAATCTGATACCCCAGGAACAAGCCGCCTGATCCAGAATCGTGTTCACCAAGTACTTCGACGAATACAAAATCGGCGACCGGTTCATCACCCGCGGTCGCACTATAACCGAAACCGACCTCGTCAACTTCAGCGGAGTGTCGGGCGATTTCTTATCGCTTCATACAGACGCCGAATATGCCAAATCGACCCGGTTTGGGGAGCGAATAGCCCACGGGATGCTGGTGTTGTCGGTGATGACCGGGCTGATGCCCACCGATCCAGAGAAGGTTGAAGCTCTGTATGGATACGACAAGGTTCGGTTTCTCCGGCCGGTTCTGATCGGGGATACAGTTCGTGTGGAAATGGAAGTGACCAACCTTCACCGCCGAGGGTCCAGGGGTGGAGTCGTCGACTGTCAAATGCGGATAGTCAATCAGAGGGGAGAGGCAGTCGCTTCAATGATCCTGAAAATCCTGATGAAAAGCTCGCAGTCGCCTCCTCGAACTCCTGAACCCAATCCTGGCCCGAACGCCGACGATTCCTGACCTTTCAACCTCAATGCGTTCCACCTTCAATCCTTAGGAATGCGAATATTACTCGGATACGGATACAGTGCTCCGACACTTCCAGTCTACTGGGAGCGTGCGCTGAGAAAAGAGCACGAGGTGGTCACCTGCGGGCCGTCGGTCGGTCGGCCGCAGGACATCCCTTGCGATCCGGATGCGTCGTTGCTGGAAATTATGGGGCGCATGTCCCCTGCTCAGTCCGCGGACTTGTTTATCTGGGCAGAGTCGATTCTTCCCTTCCTGCCTCATGATGTCGAGAAGTCGCCCATTCCAACCGTTTTCTACACTTCGTGCCCTTATCTAGGGCGGAAGCACCTACCTCGTTTGGCTTCGCTTTTCGATTTTGCCTTCGTATCGGGGAAATATGACCTCGAACCTTATCAGGAGGCAGGGTGCCGGCACGTTGAATGGCTTCAATGTGGCTGCGATCCGGAAATCCATCGCGAGTTTGATCTTCCAAGAACTTATGATGTCTGTTTTCTGGGAACTGCCGAGGCTCATCTCTATCCGGACCGGCGAGTCTATCTGGAGCGGTTGCTCCAATTGGAGCGGCGGCAAGGGCTACGGATCTTCTTGGCGAACGGGTATTACGGAGAAGAAATGGCCAAGGCCTACAGCGCTAGCCGGATCGTTTTCAACAAGACTTTTGACAATCTTGACCTGAACGCGCGTGTCTATGAGGCAATGTCTTGTGGTCGGTTGCTGCTGAATGATCCGTGCCCTGGAGGGGGGTTGAACGAGGTCTTCCAGTCCGGTGAGCACTATGCCGGCTATGGCGAAGATAACTTTGAAGACCTCATTATTCACTTTCTGACAAATCCGGAGGAGCGGGAGCGCATAGCTCGAAAAGGTCAGGAAGAAGTCAGGAAGAAGCACACCTATCTCCACCGAGTCCGCCGGGTAATCGAGGTCGTCGAAAAAAGCGGGATGCTCGGCCGGGATTGCTCGAAGGAACGCCGCACGCGGCCACCCGCCGACCAGTCCACCATATACGGCTGTGCGTATTACGCGATTGGACTATATGGGCCGGCTATGCAGTGTCTTCTCTCCCGAGTCCGGGCGGAGGAACCTGCCGCAATAGATTGGAACCACCTCGGAATCTGTCTCGCGTCGGCGGACCACCCTGATAAATCCATGGATTGCTTCGCTCAGGCCAAAGAAATCGACTCCGAATTGGTGGCGGCCGGGAGCAACGCGGCACGCATCTCGTTCGATAGCGGTGAGGAAAGTCACTCTGTTGAGGAAAGTCTTGCAGTCTTGGATCGACTGGACGCGGGAGAATGGACGAAAGAAACCGGCCTTTTCTTTCCGAATGCCTGGACATGGGACAAGGCAGAGCTCCTGAAAGCGGCGAATGGAAGGGGCCGGGAAGGAGAAATCGATCCGGTTCAGCTTCAAGAGCGTATATTTCGAGCCCGGGCCCATGAGCTGGTAGGTCTTGTCCATTTCCGCGCAGGCCGATACGAAGAGGCTCTTCGTCATTGGGAAAGTATTCGAGAGCTGTTTCCCCGGCGCGACATTGTGGAGACATCCGCCGGTCGAGTATTGATTCGGTTGGGAAGGTTGGACGAAGCCCGGGAACGATTCGCCCGGGCAAGGTCGCTTGGCGGTCTCAATCTGGACGCGGCCCTCGGTTTGGGAGAAATTGCTTTCCTTCGCGGTGACTTCAGGAAGGCAGCTTCCGAATATCGCTGCGCGGTAGAGATCTTTCGGACCCTCCGCGCTCTCCAACAAGATCCCGAATTGGATCGCGTCACGCTTGCGCTCAACCGGCTGGGGGAATGTTGGGAAAAACTCGGGGATCTCCACGAAGCCTGTCACTGGTATGAAGTTTCCCTCGAGGAGAACAGCAACCAGCCGGAGATCCGCGCCCGAATCGAACAATGTCGATCGACTTCGGCGAAACGATCCGACGCCGCAGCCAAACCAGTGTCTGTCATCATCCCCCTCCACAATGGAGTCGATCACACCCGGCTCTGCATTGATTCGCTCCGAGAGTTCACACGCATTCCTTTTCAATTGGTCTGCGTCGATAACGGCTCGACGGATGGCACGCCACCGTATTTGAAAAGTCTTGGTGATATTCTTGCCATTTCCAATCCGAGAAACCTCGGTTTCGCTGCCGCATGCAATCAGGGATTGGAGACGGCTGAAGGAGATTACATTGTACTGCTTAACAACGACGTGATCGTTACCGAGAACTGGCTGAGTCGTCTGATCGCGCATGCGGAGAGGGAATCTACCGCAGGGGTCGTCGTGCCCTATTCAAACCACAGCAAGGGGGAACAATTGATCCCTGATGTTCCCTACCGGGCGATCGAAGAGATGCACCAGTTTGCCGGTCGGCTTGCCGAAAAGAATCGAGACAGTCGTCGGGAGATTGCCAATTTTGCCGGGTTCTGTGTTCTAATCAAAAGGAAGGTAATTGAAAGGATAGGCGGATTCGACACCCGGTTTGGAATCGGCAATTACGAAGATGATGACTTCGGGCTTCGAGTGCGCCGGGCCGGGTTCAAGATCCTATTGGCGGAAGATGTCTTCATCCATCACTTCGGCAGGGCGACTTTTTCCAGGCTCGATCTGGATTACAAAGACCAGCTCGACCGGAACCGGCGGCTGTTCGAGGAAAAATGGCAAGTCTCGCTTGAAACCGCCGTGGTAAAGGACCCCAACGGCCAGGAGAGCCGAAAACCTGAGGCTCCGCGACCAACTTGATAAGCGACTACTATCAAAAAATTCGACCCGAGCTCTTGGAACGTGTCCCTCCTGATGCGCGCCGCGTGCTGGACCTTGGCTGCGGCGCGGGCGCGCTCGGCAAGGCGTTGAAGGACCGATACGGATGCTACGTGGCCGGCGTCGAGGCTGTCCCCGAGGCGGCTGAGGCGGCCCGGCAGGTTCTCGATCGAGTCGTGGCGGGAAACCTGGAGGAAGAGTTTCCCTTCAAGGACGAAGAGTTTGACTGTGTCATCTGCGGGGATGTCCTCGAGCATCTCACGGATCCCTGGTCGATTTGCCGGCAGATCTGCCGCGTGCTCAGCGACAACGGCACATTCCTGGCCAGCATTCCCAACGCTGCGAACATCCGCATTATTTCAGAACTGCTGCGGGGAGATTTCCGGTATAGAGACGAAGGTCTGATGGACATTACCCACCTCAGGTTCTTCACTCTCCGTTCCATTCGGGAAATGCTTCACTTCGCCGGCTTTGTAATCGAGGACATGGTCTCGTCAAAGGAGATCTCGCGGTATGATGCATCCACCCAGCGCCCGAGCGAGATCCAAATTGAGGATTTCAAGATCGATGTGAGCCAAATTCCCGCTGATCTGTTCGACCAGTATTTTGTCGTTCAGTACATCCTGACGGCCAGGAAGCGGCCTCGAGACGTTCCCGATGTGATTGTCGTAGCCCAAAATGGTCGATCGATGACCCGGAAATGTCTCGATTCCGTCCGCGATCATACTCAGGTCCCTTACCGCCTTGTGCTGGTCGATAACGGCTCTGCGGATGGGACGGGCAGAATCTTTGAAGCTGTCGCCGGAGCGCCGGTGCTCCAATTAGAGAATGTGCCTTTTTCCGAAGCGATCTCCTCCGCTGTGATAACGGGGCGGAGCAAGTTCGGGCTCAACTCTCCGAGCGAGATAGTCCTGCTGCACAACGATGTCATTGTCGGTCCGGGATGGCTCGAATGTCTCCTAGAGGCCCTCCGGTCGGATCCGGCCGTGGCTTGTGCCGGTGCGAAGGCATTCCGGGCGGACGGCGGCCAGCGGTACGATTCCGCTTTCAAGGAGGGAAAGCCTTTTGAGGAAATCCGCCGGGCCAGGGAGCAACAGAAGGGGCAACTGAGCGAGACCGACACCCTTCAGAGCTTCTGTGTGGCCATCGATCGGGCTGCCTGGGAAGAAGCCGGCGGATTCGGCCCCTCCAGTTCCTTTCCGAGCTTTGCGATGGAAGACCTCTGCCTGCGTTTCAAGGAGATGGGGAAGAAGAGCGTGGTGGCGGAGAGTGTGCTTGTCCACCACCTTGGAGAGAGAACCTTCAGGGAAACAGGGGTCTCCCTGGCGGATCTCTGGGAACAGGACGACCGCGCATTCAAGGCGCGGTGGGAGATCTCGGCGGTGGAGAGGAGTGATTACTGTCATCCGCGTTCGAAGGCTGCGCGGGAAGCGAGGAAACTGTTCCAGGAGGAGAGATTCCTCGAAGCAGCCAGGGTCCTGAGCGAATGGCTGAAGGTCGATGCGGTGGATGACCTCTGCTACAACGACTTGGGAACCGTCATGCATGCCCTTGGCCGCCCTGGAGATGCCATCAAGTATTTCTCTGCCGCCATCCGGATCAACTCCGGCCTCGAGGAAGCACGGTCCAACCTTGTGGCGTTGGCACGGACGAATCCCGAGTTCGAGGAGGAAGTGACGGGATTGCTCCTATCCGTCTCGGGGATGCGTGGACAGATTCGATAGGGAAAGCGTCTGGTTGACGACCGCGACAATATGACTATAATGTCCTTAGTTCGTCGGCGGGAAATGCCTTTATTGTCCCCGTCAGGCATGATCTTCGAAGGCACAGGGGACAGGATGGGGCCAAGTCAAGAGTTGGCCTATTATTGAGGAGGAATACAAGTGGCAACAGGTACCGTGAAATGGTTCAGCAATGAGAAGGGTTTTGGTTTCATCGTCCCCGATGATGGAGATAAGGACCTCTTCGTCCATAGCTCGAACATCGACACGCCGAATCAAAGCCTTCAGGATGCCCAGAAGGTTGAGTTTGAGGTAGGTCAAGGACGTAAGGGTCCCGAGGCGATCCAAGTGCGGCCCGTTTAACAGGAGATCAAATCGCAAATCCTACCGGCCCCGGTCTTCGCCGGGGCCTTGTTTTCAGTGCCCGGAACGGTTCTGTCTCGACAGGTTTCGACAAGCCATCCAATAGCGAAAGTTGGCCTCGGAGGAAATATGCTTAACGTACACACGTTAAGCGCCGACATCTTTCCCTGCGCGGCCATGGGCTAAAAAAGTGTTATTTGCGTAACCGCTGAAGTATCAGTTCATTAGGGCCGAATTACTGCGGGAGAATCGACCCGACATTGAGGAATAAGACAGAGGTCTGGTATTATTAATTGATTCCTGGCCGCGAACGGAGATTTACTGAGACAGAATCTGCCAATGCACTTGATCTCGACATTAGACAACGGAATTCGTGTCGTATTAGAGCCCCTGACCCATGTTCGCTCGGTTACCCTCGGCGTCTGGATCGGGGCGGGATCGCGCTATGAGTCGGAGCAGGAGAACGGAATCTCCCATTTCCTGGAACACCTGTTTTTCAAGGGAACGGAGAACCGTTCCGCCAAGGAGATCATGGAGCGGGTGGAAGGTGTTGGGGGGACTGCGAATGCCTTCACTTCGCGCGAGTACACCTGTCTGTACGTGAAAGTCCTGGATGAGGACCTTCGATTGGGGGCGAATATCCTCGCAGATATTCTTATCCGTCCCACTTTCGCCGACATGGAGAAGGAGCGGCAGGTTATTCTCGAGGAGATCCGGTCCTCGGAGGACTCTCCGGAGGATCTGATCCACGATATCTTCTCGGATCGGATGTGGAAAGGACATCCCCTGGGTCGTCCCATCACCGGTCGGGAACCAGCCGTCCGCGATATCACCCTGGAAAAAATCCGGGAATACTATCAGTCCCACTACTCCCCCCAAAACATCGTCATCTCGGCGGCGGGAAACTTCAAAGAGGATGAAGCGCTTGAGATTGTCCGGGATGAGTTTTCCGCCATGGCCAACGGCGGCCGGAAGCTGGTAACGCCGGAACCCGCGGCAACCACCCCGGGGATTGCCAGTGTCAGGAAGGACCTGTCACAGACCCATATATGCATTGGGACGCCGGGCGTGGGGGGAAATGACGAAAAGCGATACCCCCTCAATTTATTGGTGAATATTCTCGGCGGAAGCTGTATTTCCCGGCTCTTTCAGAAGGTTCGAGAAGAAAGAGGACTGGCTTACAGCATTTACAGCTTCTATGAGCTTTTCAGTGAGACCGGGATGTTCGGGATTTACGCCGCCGTCGCATCCGAGAATCTGGGGCAGGTCGTTGACATCGTCAAAAACGAGCTTGACGACCTGATGAATGGCCCGATCTCGGAAGAAGAGCTGACCAACGCGAAGAATCAGATAAAGGGCAGCATTGTTTTTGGGATGGAAAGCACCTTCAACCGGATGGCCCGATTGGCGAAAAGTCTGATCGTCCAGGGGGAGATCGAAGATATCGACCGGGTTCTCGAAAAGATGGATGCGGTCACTCCCCAGGATGTGTTGGACGTCGGCTGCCTCCTGTTTCGGCCGGATCGATGGAGCGTTGCCAGTCTAGGCCCCGTTGAGCACGGGGATATTGGTTTTCAACCTCCTCTTGCTCGGTGAGTTGGCGCTTGAACCCTGACCTATCAGGCAGCAACACAGAACCCATTTATTTCCATTGAGCCAATCTCCTCCGCCAAACCCTCCCAGCACCGCCATCGTCCAAATCAAGCGGATTCCCGGCACAGAAGACATTCCCCTGCCCGAATACATGACCGAACATTCGGCTGGAGTCGACATCCGCGCCGCGGTAGAGGATCCCGTAGACATTGAGCCGGGTGAGGTGACCTCCGTCCCGACGGGGCTTCACCTGGCCATCCCCGATGGCTATGAGGCTCAAATTCGCCCCCGAAGCGGCCTTGCTCTGAAGCATGGAATCACCCTGCTCAACACACCCGGTACCATCGACGCGGATTACCGGGGTGAGTTGCGGATCATTGTGATCAACCTCGGCCGGAAGCCTTTCCGGATCCAGCGGGGGGATCGGATCGCCCAGATGATCGTTGCGCCGGTGACTCGTGTGAGCTTCCAGGTAGTCGACGACCTGCCCGATACGGCCAGAGGTGAAGGCGGATTCGGTCATACGGGCCGATAAAGTTCATTCCCCACGCTCTTTCCCAGGAGGAGAATAGTCCATGATGCTATTGACTACACCGAATATCGAGGGGAAACAAGTTGAATCTTATCTTGGACTCGTCAGCGGGGAAGCCATTCTGGGCGCGAATGTATTCAAGGATTTCTTCGCCGGTATTCGCGATATTGTCGGCGGTGGAGGAAACATGCTGATGGTCAGCGCTTCAGGAACGGCAGTGAAATATCAGGAATAGGCGGACTGCCGGAGGCGTGTTTCAGACATCAAGTCAGGTTCGTGAGGAGGTCACCGCCTTATTGGTCCGGACCTGTCAGTTGCTTTCCTTGAGGAATGCGCTCGCGATCTGTTCGATTCGCCGGCGGGTGAGATTCGCGGATTCCGATTGCGGATATTTCTTGATGACGGACTCGAGTGCTCTGATCGCCTCCTTGGAGTCATTGAGACGCCCCGTAGCCACGTCGGCTATCCGCGCCGCCCAGGAGAAAGCCTGCCCCTCATCCTCTGCGTCCTCAACACAGCGCCACAACAGCGAGAGCGCTTCATTGGGGCGCTCGGTCCTGATGTAAAGCTCCGCCAGATGTTTTCGTGCAGTATTGTCCGACGGATCTTCCTCGAGGGTCTTCCGATACTCAAGCTCCGCCAAGTCGAATCGTTCTTCGACCTCATACTTTTTGGCAAGGCTATAATCCCGCTTGGCCTTTCCCTTCTCCAGGCCGAAAATGCTTTCGATCATGCTGCGCGAGAAAATCTCCAGGCCGACGGTTCCATAAAGGCCTACGAAGCATACCAATAGAAAAAGAAACCCGAAGAAATGGAAGAAAGGAACGAGCAGGACGGTACTTAACAGGAAGCCGGCCAGTCCAAACAGAAACGCTGCCCAATTCTGTCCTCGGCGAAGTTGATGATGATGTATAACCATCTTTCTGGATATGTGGAGTCCAACGGACGCAAAAGCGATGAAAACCGCAATTCCAAGCAGAAGTTGGAGAGAGCTTGCATCCATTTTCTTTAGCGATTAAACCTGCTCTGGCATTCTAAGGCTTATGAAGACAGAGTCAGAACTCCAGTGTCAGCCCGTCATACGCCAGATGGATCCCTTCTGGAATCTGTTTTTCCCATTTATAGTGATCGATGCGGTGGCTCAAGTGGGTCAGATATGAAGCCCGCGGTTTGAGCTCCTCCAGAACAGCCACCGCCTCGGGAATTGACAGATGGGTGGGGTGAGGCTTCTCCCTAAGAGCGCCGATGACAAGGATGTCGAGGTCTCGGAGCTGCTCCAGGGAATCCTCCGGGATGGACTTGACGTCCGGCAGGTAGGCCACAGTCCCACAGCGGAAACCCAGGGCGTCGATCCAGCCGTGGTCCACTGGAATGGGTTCAAAGGTGAATCCACCGGCTTCGAATTCATCCTCGATTTCATTTGGTGTGATTAATGGAAGCGCTCCTCCAAAACTGTGGTCGAAACAATAGTCATAGACGGTCCTGATTCTTTCGAGCGTCAGTTTGTCGCCGAATACAGGGAGAGCGGACCCGTTCCGGCGGTTGAAGATCCGGATGTCGTCGATTCCCGCGACGTGGTCCATGTGGAAATGCGTGTAGACCACCGCATCGACCCGGGAGATCCGGTTCGCAATCGCCTGGAGCCGCAGTTCCGGCGCGGTATCGATCAAGACCGCCTGGCCGTCCTCCGCCTGGAGAACCGCAGAGCATCGTGTCCGTTTGTTCTTCGGTTCTTGCGAAGAACAAACCTCGCAGTCGCATCCTATTTCCGGCACTCCGGAGGAAGTCCCCGTGCCCAATATGATCAATCTGGATGCCATACGTTCAAATCCGCCCGATCCGCTGGAGAGCATTTTCACTAGGCGGCCGAAAATCCCCCGCATCTAACCTTTTGTGAACACTTGACTTGAGACGGCCCCCGCACGGACTCGGCTGGGAGGACAGGCGGTCAATTTCTATCCTTTGGTTTTATTCCTGCTCCCAGTTGCCGGGGCTATTCCACTCAAGAATCTACAAAGGGCTCCTCTCGAGCCTCTGCCCATAACGGTGGTCCGTGACAGGTTTTCGTCGGTCTTGTATTATACACAGAGCCGGATACGTTGCCATGATTCAAATTCGCCATCTCACTCGCCGATTCGGAAACCTCACTGCTGTAGATGACCTATGCCTGGAGTTGAATCCGGGGGATATCTTCGGCTTCATCGGCCCTAATGGAGCCGGAAAGACAACCACTATCCGCATGCTTGCCACGCTTCTGGAACCCTCGGAAGGGGAGGCCTTCATCGACGGGAACTCCGTGATCGCTAATTCGGACGAGGTCCGTCGGCTGGTGGGATACATGCCGGACCAGTTCGGAGTATACGAAGGCTTGACGGTCTGGGAGTACCTTGACTTCTTTGCGGCGGCGCATAACCTCGGCAAAAAGGAGCGTAAAAAGGGAATCGATGCCGTCATTGAGCTTACGGACCTGGAGGAAAAACGGGACACGTTTGTGAGCGCCCTATCCCGCGGGATGCGCCAGCGTCTCTGTTTGGCCAAGACTCTCGTCCACGATCCCAAGGTTCTCCTTCTGGATGAACCGGCGGCCGGACTGGATCCGCGTGCACGGATCGAGATTCGAGAGGTCCTGCGCGAACTCGGCCGAATGGGAAAGACTATCTTCATTTCGTCACACATCCTGACCGAGTTGGCCGACGTCTGCAACAAGGTGGGAATCATAGAACAGGGAAACCTCTTGGCATCCGGTGGTATTGCCGAGATGCTCGAGCAGTTTGCCCAGGGGCAGGGGGAGACCGCAGCCGAAGTTGTCGGGTCTCTCCAGCGGAGGAGCATGGAGTTTCTGGTCCTGCGGGGCTTGAACGAGGCGGAAAGGGTCCTCTCACACCGGTTAAAGGGAGAGGACAAGATGAAAGTCGTCCGCGGCGATGGCGATCTTTACGAAGGTCAAGTTCTCGTCGAATTCACCGGCTCTCTGGATGATATGGCTGATTTGGTTTCTCTCCTCGTCGAAAGGGGCGTCAAGCTGTGCGGTGCGACGGAAAAGAAGGGCGATCTCGAGGATCTTTTCATGCGTGTGACAAAAGGAATAGTTTCTTGAGCCCGGCGAGTCGTCGGTCAATCCTCCGAAAGCATCCTCGGGGAGTTTCCGGGACAAGACCATGAACGCAGCGAAGAACATCCTGATTTGGGCCGTGAACGGAATTGGCCTCGGGCCGCGCGGGCTGAATCCCATTCTCCTTATGGAGCTTCGCACGCAGTTCCGTGAGCGCAAGATTTTTGTCGTCCAGATCGTGACCCTGGCTTTCTGCTGTCTGGTGGCTATGTTGGTCCTGATCCCCCAGCTGGCCGAAACGGCCTACCGCCCTGAGTCGGCCGTCCTGGGCAGGGCACTCTTTGTCTGGCTGACTTCCCTGCAGCTTTTGATAATCGTTTTGGTGTCCCCTGCCTTCAGCGCCGGGGCCATCTCGATGGAGAAAGAACGCAAGACTTATGACCTCCTGACCTCCACCTGCCTCAAGCCGGGCGAGATTGCCGCCGGGAAAACTCTCGCCAATCTTGTCTTCATGGGCTTTTTCGTCACAACCACCCTGCCCTTCGTGGCAATAATCTTCTTCCTCGGCGGCGTGTCTCTGGATGAGATGCTCATCTACTATACCTTCCTCTTTCTGGCGGCCCTCCTGGAGGTATCGCTTGCCCTGATGAACTCCTCCCGGTTCTCAACCAACCGCAGCATTATGGCCACATATCTGACAGTCGTTTTTGGTTGGATCTTCGTGTCATTGGCTTTTGGCGTTTACGTGGCCTCCATGATAGGGAGGAGTCCCGGCGGGGGGATTCTCGGCGCAGTCCTGACTCCGGCCTGGCAATTCACCGTGCCTTGTCTCCTTATCTACTCCGTCTTACTGGCTTACATTTGCCTGAAAACGTCGAACAACCTGAAGGACTACACCGGAAACCGATCGACCAATATGCGGCTCCATTTCACGACGACTTTCTTTTCGATATCGGCGCTGGCTCTTCTGCTTTTTTGGAATAGCCTTCCACCGTCCAACATATCCCCTGGTTTACCATCCAGCGCCGCCGCCGCCGCTCGCCCGTTGCTGGGACTCTTTTTTTCGCAGTCTGAAACGGAGTACTTCCTCGGCATCTATTTCGGCGCGGTGACCGCGATGCTTGCTCTTTCCTGTCTGGTGTTCCCGTGTGAACGATGGGAGGGTCCCGGGGTGAGGATTGGGTCGTTCCATCGCCGGCTTCTGGACTCACGCTTCTTCAAGGGTCCTGCGACTTTGTATCTGCCCGGGCCTCTGACGGGAGCATGGTTCGTGCTCAGCCGCGCTGTTATCCTTTACGGGGTCTTGCTGGCAATCCTTCATTGGCGCTTGGACGTCTACTACTGGCCCCTGCTATGGAAATTGACCGCGCTGGGCATAACGGGGGTGTTCGCCCTGGTGGCTCTCTGCATACTCATTGGGACGATTTTCAAGCATCCCCGCGTCCCACAGGCCGTCGGGATGGCCGCCCTGATTTTTGTTTTGTTTGGTCCGCTGCCGGCCGGGATCAGAATCATGTTCAATATGGAGACAAACCCCTGGCTTCGGTTCCACTACTTGAATCCACTCGCGGTGATGGTCTCTCTCGTCGATCGATACACGCATCAGAACTTCCTGGAAGACCTCCCGGTGGGGTTTGGGGCAACTGTCCTTTTATGGGCTTTCACGACAGCGTTTTATTCCATTGCTGCGCTCGCCTTCGGCATTGCGGCGGTAGTCCGCCTGAGAAGGAAAGGTCGAGCGTCAGGCGGCAAACCAACCGTTTTCCTGGGTTCGCTTCGGAAAAGCAAGAGCCAAGGCATTTTCCATCCGATCGGCTATAATCAAGCCGAAGTTACCAGTGCTCAGGTTCAATCTATAGGAGAACCAAGTTGAAAAAGAAATTGACTTTTCTTCTTTTCGGGATTGTTCTCTTGTCCGGTTCGGTTTGTCCTCCGCGGCAGCAAGCCCCGTCTCTGGCGGTCAATACAGGGGGAGAGGCGACTTTATTCTCGCTTTGGGGAGGGCGCATTGCCTTTTCCACTGTCGAGAGCGATGTAGGACAAGCGCCAGGGCGGGATTTGAATAGTGACGGGGACTTCACAGACCGGGTCGCCCGTTACTGGGAGCCGGGGGCGGACGCCTTGCGGAATACGGGCGCCGAGACGATTTCCGATCCCCCCGCAATTTCCGAAAACATCATCGCTTTCCTGACACTCGAAATGGACGTAGATCAGCTCGGCCTCGACCTGAACGGAGATGCGGACCGGAACGACACCATTGTCCGCTATTTCGACGCCACGACTCAGACCCTTTTCAACACGGGCGCCGAGGCGGTTTCCGAGCCTCAGGTCTTTGTGGACAGCTCGCTCCCTCCAACGGAGGTGATCGCCTTTGCCAGTTCCGAAGCGGAGGTCGGCAGCCAGGGAAGGGATCTGAACGGGGACGGCGATCGGAACGATACCGTGCTGAGATATTACGATGTCATCGCTCAACAAATCGTCAATACGGGCATCGAGGTGTCGGACGGGTTTGTTCTTCACGGGAAGCTGCTGGGAGTTGCCGTTGATGAGAGCGTTGTCGGCCAGGGTACGATTGGGACCGACCTCAACAATGACGGAGACCGCGAAGACACTATCCTCCAAGTCTTCGACATTCCGAGTCAGACCGCGTTCAACACCCGCGCGGAAGTGTCGGGCCCGCTGGCCGCATGGGACCCGGTTATCGCGTTTAACACGTTCGAGATGGATGCGGGCCCCGCCGGGCAGGACCTGAACGGGGATGGCGATCGGACAGAGGACACAGTCGTTCGGTACTATGACAATCTATCCGGCACAGTCATCAGCACCAGGGCCGAAGCGGCTGCGGATCCGGTCGTTCGGCAGGACATCATCGCCTTTCCGACTCTTGAGAGCACGGTCGGCCAGCTCGGCCAGCGCCTCAACGCCGATGGGGATTTCGATGATTTGGTCATCCGGTACTACGACACGTCCAGCCGGGAAATCGTCAACACAGGCGGCGAAGCCACCGGCGGTGCGTGGACAGACGGGGTGGTTGTCGCCTTTAGTTCCCTTGAATCCGAAGTGGGAGGTGGAGAATTCGGGGTCGATCTGAATTTCGACTTCGACTTCGACGACGTGGTGGTCCGCTACTTCGACACGCGCGCGCGCGTTCTCCAAAACACGGGAGCGGTGGCCAGCGGAGGTCTTTCGGTGTGGCAGGGATTCATCGGCTTCATCACCCGGGAGCAGCAGATAGTCGGCAATGAACCCGATTTGAACGGCGACCAGGTGTTCGACGATTCCGTTGTTCGCATTTATGACACATCTACCGGCGACCTTATCAACACCCGGTCCGAAACCCTTACCGAGCCGGTCGCGAACTACGGAGCCGTTTTCGCGTTCACGACTCTGGAATCGAGTATCAGTGTTTCACCCGGCCGCGACCTGAACGCGGACTTTGACTTCAATGACACCGTGGTCCGATTCGTTGATGCACGGTAGGCGACGCGAAACATTGTGGGGTGCCACCGGCAGCTTGACTGCCGGTGCGGGCGGCGTTGCATCAGAGAAAAGAGTTTCAGAGCACGGCGGACAAGCCGCCCGTGGCACACAATGTCGCTGCCTCATCCTTGAGGACGAGAACCTTCCGTGACCTCAGCTTTTGGTTGCCCGTTAGGCTTGAAGAGTCGGATGAAGCGGTAGACGTTGATGTAGAACTTGGAGAGTTCCCGGCGTTCCAAGGGACCCTTGGTGTATCCCAGCAGCCGGGCGAAGTTGTAGGCGATTTTGGTGCGCAGAGGGAAGTCCCCGGTCAGGATCATCTGCGCGATCTCTTCGTCAGTGTGGCTCGGTGAGACGAAAATCTGCTCCAGAATGTCGAACCGATAAGCCATTTCCATCAGTTCAAGGAAGATCTTTCCTGCGCGCAGGTCTTTTCCGAATTTAGCCTTCCACTTCTTTTCATAGGTCTTCATAAAACCGGCATCAAATCGGTTTGCCGCGAGCGCTTCTTTGGCGACCTGTGCCGCAATCTTGCCTGATTGAAGCGCGTAGCAAATCCCCTCGCCCGTTCCCGCATACACGAATCCCGCGGCGTCCCCGAGAATCAGCATCCGATCGGCGTAGGTCTTCGAGATGGGCCCCGAGACGGGAACCACACCGCCGTATTGGAGCGTGCGGCTTCCGTTCTGAAACTCGGGAAAGCGCTTCATGAGCCTTTCGAAAGTGGATCGGATGGGAGAACCGTCGATCGCGCCGAACCCGATGTTCGCTTCCGTTTCCGATTTCGGAAAAACCCACAGACTTCCCGCGATATCGGGATCGGTGATAAAGGAAAAGCTGTTCGTATCGGCGGACACGTTGCTGTAAACCCCGCCGTAACAAGCCAGAAAGTGCTGCGGATTCTCCTGACATAGCCCGTATCGAGCCTGGTACCGGTACTGGGGACCGTAGGCCAGGAAGACCATCCGGCAATCGTACGTGCCGTTCTCAGTGAGGACCCGCACCCCGTCCTTTTCGATGCGGATATCTTTGCAGGTCACTCCCAATCGGATCCGATCCCGGACCGGTTCGGCCAGCCACTGCTCCCATCGGGGTCGATCCAATTCAAAATACGGCACATTCAGCGTCCTGCTCGCCTTCCCGACGACGATCTTGTGATGGTCGACCGCGTTGCGAATCCATGGCTGCCGGCCGACATCCTCGCCGAACAGGTCCACCATTTCCCGCTGCTTGATGCCTTCCCCGCAGCGGAGCGGAAGCCCGACCTCGGCCTTCTTGTCGATGCAGATGACGCGAAGCCCTTCCAGTTCTCTCAAGGCCATCAGCCCCGCGGGGCCGCAGCCGATTACCACAACGTCATAAGAGCTCATATGTTGACACCTTCCCCAGCACGGGTTTCAGGTGAAGCCGACAGAATTGAGGCCCAAAGCCGCGCTATTTTAACACAAATACGACCCATTGCGATGGGCCTTGGCCCATCCTGAACTTTCTTGATGGGGCAAGCCCCATCCTACAATGCTTACCCTGCGACTGCCCCGCCCAATATAGCCTGCGCAAGGAAGAAAATCAGACAATGGATTAAGAGTGAAAGAACGATGGCTACCGCGGCCTTCATATTGTCCATATCAAATGTGTCCCCGACTAATTTTGAGAAGTAGCCGACAAGGACGAACGCTAGGATAACACCGAATATTGGGCCAAGGCATCCCCAGAGGCAGGATCCCCCAAGGGCTAGTCCCCATTGCACCAGGATAATGACGGCCGTCCGCAGAAATGTCACACCCTGTCCGCCGAAGGCCTTCAGCAATCCGTATAGGATTCCTGTTGCGAGTATTAGATCGACAATGACTATGATGATCAGGGCGAAAATCCCGACAGCCAATAGGGCCCCTATTGGCAAGGATTCAAGGTCCGTTGCAAGACCCCCAAGTCCTCCGAATCCGTCCTCAGGTACCGGTTCTGCTCTTGCGGGGGCTCCTGGTCGTGTTTCCTCCTCAGTGCGCGCGATCTCGGCTTGCCGATCGAATTCGGCGGCCGCCCCAGGGAATTCTGCCCGCGCTGCCTCCAGGCGTCCTGTGATTGCCGCCTCCTGCGTGTCATCATCGGCCTGGCGAGCCGCGTTCAAGGCCATCTGAAGGAACGTGATCGCCAGCAGCGCGTCTACTTCCGATCCTGTGCGGGCCTTCTCCAGATAGCCTTCGGCGTTTTGGAGATGGCTCTCAATTTGAGGTGTTGTCTGAGCGAAAACTGGGGATGCGAGAGTTGTTGTGACGAGACCGAAACTGATCAGAATGGCGAAAAGCCGGCGGCAGGAATACATTTCGGTTTCCCCCTCTTTGTGGATTGGGCACGCGACGATTGTAGGATGGAACAGAGTGCATCCTACCCGTTCTCTGGGAGACTTTTTATGAACTGAAATGCTGCCTCGAGTCGAGACAGGCATTTCTCGCGTCCGATCAATTCCACCGTGTCGAAGAAGGGCAGACCCACCGTTTTCCCCGTCAGGGCCAGCCGGCCCGGATGAATCACCTTCCCCAGGCCGATCTCCTTGCTTTCGACGTATTCCTTCACCTTTTCCTCGATGGGTTTGGCGGAAAAGGGCTCGATCGTAGAGATGATTCCCCGAAGTCCTTCGAGGTGTGTCTCAACACCGGCTTTCCGGAAGTGTTTCCGGACGCCCTTCTCCTCGTATGCCGAGAAATCCTCGAAGCAGAAGTCGCAAAGGGAGACCACGTCCGAGGCGACTGTCAGCCTCTCGCGCACAGCGCCAAGCAGCCTCTTGAACCACGGCTTCTTCTCTTCGGGAAGCGGGTCGGGGAGCCAACCGCGCTCGTGCAGATAGGGGAGAATCTGTGAGCTCAACTCCTCGTCCGAAAGGGTTCGGAGATACTGGCCGTTCAGCCAATCCAGCTTCTTTGTATCAAACAGTCCCGTAGCCTTGTTGACTCCTTCGAGGGTAAACAGTTGGACCGTCTCTTCCAGCGACAGGATTTCCCGATCGTCTCCAGGGGACCAGCCGATCAGCGTGAGGAAGTTGAGCATCGCCTCGGGCAGATAGCCTTTGTCCCGGAACGCGGTAATGGAGGTGTCCCCTTCTCGTTTGCTGAGCTTGCCCCCGCTCGCAGACTTGATGATTGGCAAGTGGGCGAACTGGGGAAGGTCGTACTCAAGGGCATCGAACAGCAGCGCGTGGCGGGCTGTGTTGGAGAGATGATCTTCGCCCCGGATGACGTGCGTGATCTTCATCAGTCCGTCGTCAACCACGACGGCCATGTGATAGACCGGCGTCCCGTCCCCCTTGAGGATGATGAAGTCCTCCAATTCGATGTTGTCGAACCGGATCGTGCCCCGGATCTGGTCCTTGAAGTGGGTCACACCGTCGGGGACCCGGAACCGGACCGTGTGGGGTTCCCCGGCGTCGATCCTCTTTTTCGCCTCTTCGGGTGAGAGGTTCCGGCATTTGCCGCCATAGCCGTAAGCGCGCTTTTCGGCACGGGCCTTTTCCGCCTTGGCGGCCAGCTCTTCTTTAGTGCAGAAACACGGGTACGCCCGGCCCGATTCCAGCAGCCGTCTGCATTCCGTCTGGTGCATCTCGAGCCGTTGGCTCTGGAAATACGGGCCGTAATCGCCGCCGATATCCGGCCCTTCGTCCCAGTCCAGGCCCAGCCAACGCAATCCGTCCAGGATGCTCCGAACGCCCTCCTCGGTGGATCGTTCCCGATCCGTGTCCTCGACACGCAGGACGAATGTTCCCCCATGATGCCGCGCGAAAAACCAGTTGAACAGCGCCGCACGCACATTGCCCACGTGCAATTCTCCGGTCGGACTCGGCGCGAATCGCACGCGGACATTCAGATTCCGTGAATGGTATTTGGGATTATCCGACACGCGGGAAAGACGCCTCTCTTGGAACTCCCGTTGGACTGAGTGCTCCAAATCATAAACTCGGCAACGTATTCGAGAGGCTCCACTGTCCTAACTGTCATTGCGAGCGACCGAAGAGCTTGCCCTGAGTGAAGCCGAAGGGGAGCACGGCAATCTCCTTCCATGAGGCGAGTCTTGGAGCTTGAGATTGCCACGGCGCTTCGCGCCTCGCAATGACGGTATAGGATGTGAAGTCGCCTAAAGGTTAGCGAGTTTGCGAATAACTCTACTTAAAGCTTATAACAAAAAGAGCATTGCCACAGAGTTCACAGAGGGCACCGAGGGTTTTTCTTAGGAAATCTTCATTTCTCTGTGACCTCTGTGTGCTCTGTGGTTCATTCTGTTAGATGTTTCAAGGCTTTTTTCCTTCTGCCTCTCTCAGGAGCTTGTATTCGATGCTGTCCACGAGGGCGCGATACGAGGCCTGAATGATGTTCTCGGAAACACCGACCGTGGTCCAGGATTCCGTCTCGTCGGAGGATTCGATCATGACGCGCACCTTGGCTCCCGTCGCCGCCTCGGCGTTGACGACCCGGACCTTGTAGTCAGTCAGGTGGACATTGCGGAGTTCGGGATAGAACTGCTCCAGGGCCTTGCGGAGGGCCTTGTCGAGGGCATCAACCGGGCCATCTCCTGTGGCAGCCATGATCAACGACTTCCCGTCAACAATCACCTTCACATTAGCCTCCGAGATCGGCGCCCCTTGGGTCCCCTGGTGGACGTAAACGTGGAAGCCCTCGAGATCGAAAAACGTTCGATGCCGGCCTGTGGCTTTACGCATGAGCAGTTCGAACGACGCCTCGGCGCCCTCGAATTGATATCCTTCGTGTTCCAGATTCTTGACGACCTCGACGATCTTCTGCGTTTCCGGATTCGACTTGTCCAGATCGAAGCCCCATTCTTCCGCCTTGGAGAGCACTACCGATCTGCCCGATACCTCGGAGACCAATACCCGTCGGGCGTTGCCCACCAGTTCCGGATCGACGTGTTCGTAAGACGTGACGAGCTTCTCGACGGCGTGGACATGCATGCCGCCTTTGTGGGCGAAGGAGCTTTTTCCAACGAACGGAGCTGAGTCCCGGGGCACCATGTTGGCCACTTCATCGACGAAATGAGAGAGATCGCGCAGCCCCTTCAAGTTCTTCGCGGCATGAAAGTCCTTCTTCATCTTCAGGCCCAGATTGGCCATAACTGGAATCAGGTCCACATTTCCGCATCGCTCGCCGAATCCGTTGATCGTCCCCTGAATGTGAATTGCGCCCTTGCGCACGGCGGCCAATGTCGTTGCGACAGCCACTCCGCTGTCGTTGTGTGAGTGGATGCCGAGGGGCGTCTTCACGGCCTGTCCGGCCGCTCGGGTCATTTCACTGACTTCCTCGGGCAGGCGTCCCCCGTTGGTGTCGCAAAGGACAATCCGGTCCGCCCCGGCCTCTTCCGCCGCCTTGATCGTCTCCAGCGCGTAAGCCGAATCGGCGCCATACCCGTCAAAGTAATGTTCCGCGTCGTAGATGACTTCCCGCCCCTGTTCTTTCAGATAGGCGACTGTCTCGCCGATCAGCTTGAGATTCTCTTCCTTGCTGACTCCCAGGACATGGGTCGCATGGATGTCCCAGCTCTTGCCGAAGATCGTGAGTGTATTGCAGCCCGATTCCAGGAGTGCTTTCACATTCCCGTCGTCTTCCACAGCCGATTTTGAGTGGCGGGTGCTTCCGAATGCCGTCATCTTCGCGTGCTCAAGCTCCATATCCTTTACGCGGGCGAAAAACTCCACGGCCTTCGGGTTGGATCCCGGCTGGCCCCCTTCGATATAGTCGATACCGAACCGATCCATCCGCTGCACCAGCGTCAACATGTCTTTGAGCGAAAAAGAGATATGTTCCCCCTGCATTCCATCGCGCAGGGTTGTGTCGTAGATTTCCAGCATTGCCATTAAGAATCGCTCCCCTTTCTTGCAGATTTCCGAATATCGGAAGGACTATTACCCATAATTATAACGAAATCCAATCTGCTTTAAATAAGTTTCTAGGGAGTGTTGTACTGACAGGGGCATCGGCGCTTTCGATGTTGGCAGGGGAGGGCGAGCCTGCCGCGGCGAGCCGGGTGCCAAGGGTCAGCCAAGAACGGCTCCACAGGGTCCCTTCGGCCTCGTTCAGGGACGCGGCAATCTCAATCTGCGAATATCTGCATCATCTGCGGATAGAGGATTTTGATTGCGGCTTTGCCGCGCTGTGTGAGTCCGCCGTCTCGATTACGAGCACGATTGACGAGCACGAGCACGATTCCAAAAAGGGTGACTGCTGCGACTTTTCCCCCGAAGAACCGTATACACTAATGGAACGATGAAAAGGACACACGGGCCAGATGCGGAACCGGGGGCAATTGGCCCCCTGAAGGGGCTGTCGGGTGGGGACTTAGCGGCCTTCGAGGAGTTCTGTATCCAAATTGAGGGTCCTCTTTACACCTATGTGCTTCGGCAAGTGCACAACCGGGCCGAGGCGGAGGACATCGCCCAGGAGGCCCTTCTTCGCCTGTTCCGAATGGCCCGGAACGGGAGGCTCCGGCCGTCGGCGGGCACGCCACGGGCGCTCCTGTTCAGCATCGCCCATAACCTCGCGGTGGACTATCACCGCAAGGCGAGGCCGGGGGCGACGCAGGTTCCGGCTTCGTGCGAGCCGCCAAGCCGGAATGCCGAACGAGGTCTCCTTCGCGATCAGATCGACCGGGCACTGGCTGAATTGCCCGAATCCCATCGTTCCGCCGTTTTGCTGCGTGAGTTCGGCGAACTGAGCTATGCCGAGATCGGAAAAACACTCAACGCGACCGGTAGCCAGGTAAAGACCTGGATCTACCGGGCGCGAAAGCAACTGGCCCAACTGCTTGACAGGGACGGCCAGTATATCGGCGAAACCGCCGGAGACGAGAAAAATGGAAGATGAACTCGAAATCCTTTCCGCCTATCTCGATGGGGAATTGACTGAAGAAGAGCGCCGGGAGGTCGAAGCCCGGCTCAAGGGGTCGTCTGAGTTGCGGGCTGAACTCGTCCGCCTCCAGGAAACGCGAAATATGCTTTCCGAATGCATCCAACAGCCTGCCTTCCACCGGGCCGTGATCCGCCGCGTCCGCCAGGAAGCGGAGGACCGCCCCCGCGGGGCGCCCTTGGGGTGGAAATGGGCCACTGCGGCCGCTTTTCTCGCCATATTGCTGTGCTCGGTTGCTTATTTTGTGCTCAAGGTCTCCCCGCCCGGCGCGTCCATAGATGGCCCGGTGCAGATCGCGCGCCCGGCACGGACTCCCACAGTCCCCGAACCGGCGAGCGGCCTGGAGCCAGCAGAGGAGACTCCTGCCGGAGTGCTGAGGACGTTACTGGGGATATTAGAACCTGCAGTGTCCACAGCCGTGGCGTTGGAGACACCTGCCGAAGTGCTGAGCGCGTTGCTGGAGGGGACGCCAGGAGCAGGACCACTGGCGGGCCAACCTGCCGAGCTTCCTCTGAGCCTCACAGGCACTATCCCCGGCGCACAACCGGTGGCGATTCTCAACAACAACGAGACTGGCGATCAGGGCGCCTACAGGGTCGGCGAGGAGGTCCTCCCCGGCGTCATCCTCGTCGCCGTTCGCGATGATTCCGCTGTCCTGGACAACAATGGGACCGAAGTAACCCTCTGGCTGGGCGTCAATGTGCCAGCCAGAGAGAGGCCGGAACTTGATGGGCTGTGGGAGATGGCCATCGAAATGGGAGATCAGACGCAATACATAGCTGATGTTAGTTTGAAGGAGGAATACGGGAAGGTCAAATTGATTATTGGGGACGTCCACATGTTGATTATTGGAGATGGCCACACGTTCGGCGAGGGGAGTCTCGTCGGCAATAAGACGCGTCTTCAGCAAGAAATGGGGGGCGGAGAGTTCGTATTGGTACTCGAAGGCACTTTCAATGAAGATTGGACGAAACTGAATCTGGCCTATACCGAGATTTCTGAGGGTCTGTCGGACGACGATGCCGAGGAGTTTGAGGAGTATTTTGCGAAGATGAAATACGTGTTGACCAAGGTGCCGGCGGGCGAGGAGCAACGTCGGGATACTATCCGAGGGTTTGAGCAGGAAGTGAGAGAGATGGCATCGGCGCTCGTAGAGTACGCGAGAGCCAACCAGGAGCGCTATCCTGTTTCGCTCGCTGCCTTGGTTCCCCAATATGCCCCAAATCTGGACAAGTTCAGTGAAAGAGACGACCGAAAACTCCGGTATTTCCCCGGAAAACGCCTTCCGGACATGCAGGCGAAGTCATTGCCCCCTTTGAACGAATACTATCCCGACATCCCCATGCCCGACAGGCTGATGACACGAGAAAATGAGTTGCGCAGCCTTTGGGGAGGCGATGACTGGCTCAAGAAATTCTTCGGCGCGGAACCCATCTTGGAGGTCGCCTATGCCGACCCGGAGATGACCTTTGTTGTGAATTCAAACGGACGTTTTGAAGCGAAGGAAGAAGAGCAGCCCTCCGAAAAAGAAGTTCCGTTTGATTCGGAACTGGGCAAGATGAAATTGGACGCCTGGAAAGCTTCCTGCCAAAACAATCTCAAACAGCTTGGCATTGTCATCAAGATGCACGAAAATGGAAAGGAGGGGTATACGCCGCCGGGTTGGCGGTCGGTTTACCCCGATTACCTCACAGACTTACGCGTTCTCACCAGCCCGAAGGACGAGCCCGGGACCGATTCGTACCCCTATCTATTCCCCGCGATCAGAATGAATGATATTGCCTGGGATTCCTCCGGGAATCTGGTTCAAGTAGACAGGAGTCTCCTGGCCGAAGAGGAAGCTGCCCAGTATACGTTTGTGCCCCAGTCCGAACTTCCCCTTGCGATGAACCGCACCGACTGGCCCGGCCCCGATCCCGGCCGCAATGTCCTCTTCGCCGACGGGCATGTGGTGTACATCCGAACCAACTCGGACACGTGGCGCGAGCAGATCCTGCCTTATGTGAATGCGGCGAATCCGTAAGCTCGGCTGATAAGGCGCCGTGTAGGATGGGCCTTGGCCCATGACCTGCAGGCGGGACGCCTGCGCTACCTCGATGAGAACGCATCAATTCGGCCGGCTTCGTTGGACCTTTCTTTCAGTGTTCTTGGTGTCTTCGTGGCTAAGATTTAGCTAGTTAAGAAGGGAATACCCGGCAGGCGTCTTACGGTCCCAGCAGGGCGGCGACGTTGCGGGCGAGGACGTTGGACTGTGCCAGGACGGCTATGGCGCCCTGGCTGAGGATCTCTTCCCGGGCGCGGTTGATGACCTCGAGGAGGATGTCCGCTTCCCGGATGCGGGATTCGGCAGCCGCCTGGTTCTCCGTCCCGATCTCGATACGGTTGATGGTGACGCCCAGGGCGTTCACATCGGCGCCGATCTGGGCCCGGGCGGTCGAGACGTTCTGAATAGCCGTGTCGATGGTTTCGATTGCAGCCGCGGCATCCTCTGCCGTGGCCAGCGAAAGCCCGGTCAGACCCAATGTGTCCGGCGTGACATCCGGCAGCTGGACGCCGACGTCACTTCCCTGAATTCCGGCGGGAACCTCCGTGACATCACCGTTGAGCAGGGGGATATTGTTGAACTGCGTGTTCTCAGCGGTCGCCCCGATCTCCTCGATGAGCAGTTGCGCCTCGGCGTTGATCGCCTCGCGCTGCTGGTCGTTCAGGGTCCCGTTGGCCGCCTGGAGGGCCAGCTCCCGGATTCTCTGCAAGGCATCGCCGACCTGCACCAGGCCGCCCTCGGCCGTTTGAGCCAGGGAGACGGTATTCTGGGCGTTGGCCACCTCGCGGAGTCCTGCCAGAACCTGCGAGCGCAACCCTTCAGCCACAGCAAGCCCCGCGGCGTCGTCTGCCGCGCGGTTGATGCGCAGACCGGAGGCCAATCGGGCCTGGGTATTCAGGATTGTGCTCTGGGTTTGTTGAATCTGGCGGAGGATGAAGTTCTGGCTTGTGTCGATTCTGAGGCCCATTGCAGGACTCCTTTGCGACGCCTGAGACAATCTTTGCCCGGAGAATCCTCCCGCGCTCGTCGAAATCACGCCAGAAGCGTTACCCGGCGACGAAGCGGATATTCTGTCTCAAGGCTGAATATATTAACAGATAGTCGATTCTGAGTCAATGGGAAGATCGCGCGCAATTCCGTTACTTCAGCTCAGCGGGAGCTTCGCCCTCCCGTGGTTGACCGGACGGATGGAATGGGGAGGGCGAAGCTCCTGCTGAGCCGCAAAACTCAATAGAGCGGCATTGAAAGAGGCTTGCACACTCCCAATCCGGTATAATAAAGTTGGAACCGTGCCGGACAGACATCGCACTCACAAGACCGTCAATGCCGTGACCAACGGGGGAGGCTATCAATGCGATTGACTTCAACCAAACTTGTTCTGTTGCTCTTTTTGTTTGCGCTGCTTGCCTCGGGCTGCCCCCCGCCCCAGAATGGGGGAGAAGGTGAAGGGGAGGGCGAGGAGATCGACTTCTCGTGTCTCTTGGAGGATCCCGTCTGTGCGGAAGGCCTGGTTTGTGAGGCGGTTTTCGAGGGTGATCCGCTCTTGGGATCCTGTGTGAGTCCGCTCACGATCGTCGGTGAGGTTTTCGATTTCGAAACAGGTGACGGCATCGAAGGGGCTCTGGTGCAAGCAGTCGATGTCAATGGCGCCCCTGTCGGAACCACAGAAACCACGGACGCGGACGGAGGGTATATCTTGACGGTTCCGGCTGAGAGGGACGCTGACGGAGTCCCCATCGTCGGGACGGGATACACCGTACGGGTCCAGGCAGCCGGGTATGAGGAATTTCCGACACCTATCCGCCGTGCTTTGCCCTTGGACGCGAGCGAGGCTGTAGAAAGCGATGGCACCCTGGTAATCGAAGATGCCCGGACGTCGATAGCGCTCATCCCGCTTCCAGGCGGAACGGAGGGCCTTGGGTCGATTTCCGGCAATATCCAGGCGGAGGACAACACCGGCATCCTGATCATCGCCGAGGGTGGGGGACAGACCTTCACCGGGTTCAGCGACAGCGAGGGGAATTACACCATCTTCAATGTCCCCGCGGGAACTTACACTGTTCAGGGTTACAGGGCCGGCGTCCAACTGGATCCGGCCGATTCGGTTGTGGTGGAAGAGGAAGAGGTATTGGTGGACGTCGATCTGACGGAATCCGAAGACCCTCTCAGTACGGTTTCCGGGAGTGTGAACATTGTGAACGCCCCGGGAGGATCCGTGACCAGTGTCATTTTGGCCGTGGAGAGCACTTTTGACGCGCTCACCGTTCGAGGCACAGCGCCGCCCGGATTGCGGGCCGGCGATATCACCGGCGCCTTTGTAATAGAGGACGTTCCCGACGGGCGGTATGTCGTTCTCGCGGCATTCGAAAACGACGACCTCGTTCGGGATCCGGACCCGGGCATTGCAGGAACCCAAATCGTCATGATCGATGTCCCTGACCCGGTATCGGGCAATGATGTTGTATTGCCTGACTCGTTTAAAATTACCGAGGCCCTCGAAGTGATCTTCCCAGGGGCTGAGGACCCGGAAGAAATCACTGAGTTCCCCCTCATATTCGAATGGGCCGACGATTCGAGTGAGGACAATTACGATATCGTGGTCAACGATTCGTTTGGGACCGAGATCTGGAATTTCAGAAGGGACAGAGTGACCGGGTCGGAGACAGTGACGCAGGAATACCTGGGACCTGAATTGGAGCTGGGTACGTTCTACCAGTTCCGGGTCACGTCATTGAAAGATGATCAGGGAACACTTAATCCCATCAGCACGACCGAAGACCTCAAGGGCGTCTTCTTCCTGCCACCGCCTCCGGAACCTGAAGGTGAAGGAGAGGCAGACGGCGGTGGAGAAGGCGAAGGAGAGGGAG